>APMI01050407.1_pt1 | contig 19929 bp, 11 predicted proteins | sample 667938 | NCBI WGS metagenome assembly APMI01 (sample SAMN01084076, study PRJNA167559) | wastewater metagenome | biome: Wastewater | place: Denmark: Ejby Moelle, Odense | collected 2011-11-28 | reverse complement strand
CCGAGCCCGCCCTCGTACGTGCCCGGCAGCTCGATGAACCCCTGAGCCACCGGCTCGAACAGCTCGACGAGGCCACCAACCTTGTCGCTGTACCCGCCGTCATCCGCGGCGCCGCGCTCGTCATTCCGAGCGCTCTCCTCGTGACCGATGCCGAGCCTGAAGCGCAGACCTTCGCACGCCAGACCGAAGAAGTCGAGCGTCGGGCAGTCGGTGCGGTGCTCGCCGCCGAGCGAGCACTCGGACGCGAACCTGTCGAGATGCCGCGCAATAACCCCGGCTACGACATCCAGTCCACCGACCAGAGCGGCTTCGTCCACTACATCGAGGTCAAGGGCCGCATCGAAGGTTCCGACACCTTCACGATCACCGCGAATGAGATCACCTTCGCTCAGACTCAAGGAGATCGTCACCGCCTTGCCCTGGTTGAGGTCTCGACCAGCGGAGCAGCGCACGATCAACTGCGATACGTGGGAGATGCCTTCACCCACCTCGAACCATCCGCGACCACCCGTTCCTACAACGAGGTCTGGCGGGACTACTGGGATCGCGGAGGGCCACCGCGATGATCCACACCACCGACAGCATTAACATGACCAACACCAGCGGGAGAAGTACCGTGACTGACACACCAAAGAAGCTCATCGAAGTAGCGCTCCCGCTGGAAGCGATGAACAGAGAGTCGGGGCGTGAAAAGTCCCTTCGTCACGGCCATCCGTCGACGATGCATCTCTATTGGTCGAGGAAGCCCACCGCGACAGCCCGTGCGGTGTTGTTCGCGCAGCTTGTCGACGACCCGTCGGCTCATCCTGAAGAGTTCCCAACCATTGAGGCGCAGGACCGCGAGCGCGCGCGGCTGCTTAAAATCGTTGAGAGACTGGTTGTCTGGGAGAACAGCAACGACGAGAGCCTTCTTCAGGAGGCGACTGGCGAGATTCGCAAGAGCAATGGCGGGGAGCTTCCAACCGTGGTCGATCCCTTCGCCGGCGGAGGTTCGATTCCATTGGAAGCGCAACGTCTCGGCCTGGGCGTGGAATCCAGTGATCTTAATCCGCTGGCTGTCGTGCTTAACCTGGGTCTGGTCGGCATCCCCCCAAAGTTCACGAGCCGACCACCCGTCTTCCCCAACAGTGCCGCCGAACGACACATCTGGAGGAGAGCTGAGGGGTTAGCAGCCGATGTCCGATCGTACGGAAGTTGGCTGCGAGATGAGGCCGAGCGGCGTGTCGGACACATGTTCCCCAAAGTTATTGCTCCAGGTGGCACCGAGCACACCGTGATTGCTTGGATGTGGGCCAGGACCGTGCGCAGCCCCAATCCTGCAAATCCGATTGAGACCCCATTGGTGAACTCCTGGTGGTTGTGCAAGAAGAAGGGAAAGGAAGCCTGGGTAGAGGCGCGAGTTCAGAACGGGCGCGCTGTCTATGAGGTTCATCGCGACGCGAACGGACCGAAAGGTGAAGCCGACGGGACGATCGGGCGTAAGGGGGGTCATGCAGTTGGCGATGGAACCCCATTTTCTCTGGAATATGTGAGAGAGACTGGCCGCTCTGGGAATATGGGCACTCAGCTCATCGCGGTAATCGCGGAAGGTGAGCGTGGACGAGTTTATATTTCGCCAACAGCGGATCAGGAAAAAGCCTCATATGTCGAGCGCCCGCAAGATGTGCCGGAAGGTCAAATCGGATACAATCCCCAGTTCTTGCTCCCTCCGAACTATGGGTACAGGAACTGGTCTGACCTGTTCACCAATCGCCAGCTGAAGGTACTCGTGACCCTGAGCGACTTGGTCGCCGAAGCCCGAGAAATGGTCGAGAAGGACGCGCTGGCGTCCGGGATGCCTCTGGGGGCGAGCCTTGAAGACGGTGGTAATGGAGCCGCCGCCTATGCCGATGCAGTTGCGACCTACCTCGCGCTCGCTGTTAGCCGACAAACGGCGCGCTCCAGCAACCTGTCAATCTGGCATTCTGGCGGGGAGAAGATCGAGCATGTCTTCCTGCGTCCTGCGCTTCCCATGACATGGGCGTTTCCAGAATCGAATCCATTCTCCTCCTCGTCGGGCAACTTCTTGGGCCAGGTGGAGTGGATTGCGAAAGTGCTTGATCGGGTGCCCGCACTGCCTCGGGGCGCCGAGGTAAGGCAAGCGGATGCGGTTGACCGCTCATATGAGTCAATGGTCGTCTCTACCGATCCGCCGTACTACGACATGATCGGCTATGCCGACCTCTCAGACTTCTACTACGTGTGGCTCAGGAAGATGCTCTCAGGAGTGCTAACTGGACCGTTCGGCACCGTGTTGACACCGAAACAAGCGGAGCTCGTGGCAAATCGATACCGTCAAGATGGGAAGGCGGGTGCCGAACGGTTCTTCGTGGAGGGTTTCAATCGAGTCTTCGAGCGAATGCGCCAAACGGCGTCGCCCAATGTTCCGCTAACGGTCTACTACGCATACAAGCAGCAGGACTCGAGCGCGGATGGGACTGCTTCGACAGGGTGGCATACCCTGCTAAGCGGCCTGATTGGTGCTGGTTGGGAGATCACTGCCACCTGGCCAATGCGCACGGAGTCATCGCGCAGACCTCGCAACCTAGAATCGAACGCGCTTGCATCCTCGATTGTGCTTGCCTGCAGACCACGCCCTGTCGACGGCCAAGCGATCACCCGCCGCGCACTTGTTGCAACGCTGAAACGGGAGCTGCCGGCGGCCCTTCGAACGCTGATGCAGGGAACGATCGCGCCGGTTGACCTGGCCCAGGCGGCGATTGGCCCAGGCATCTCTGTGTTCTCGCGTTACTCCCGCGTTCGCGAGGCAGATGGGTCAGACATGAGCGTCAAGGACGCTCTACTCGTGATCAACTCAACCTTGGATGAGGTTCTTGGGGAGCAAGAGTCTGATTTCGATCCGGACACCCGGTTCGCGGTGAAGTGGTACCGGCAGTACGGCTGGGCACAGGAGAACTCTGGTATCGCGGATCAGCTGGCGCGTTCGTCCGACACCTCGATTGGCGCTCTGGAGCGTGGCGGCATCTTCGAAGCGAAGGGCGGCAAGGCGCGCCTTCTGGCACCCGGACAGCTTGATGGAGATTGGGACGCGTCAGCGGACGAGCGTGTGAGCGTCTGGGAGGCAACGGTTCGTCTTGCTGCGGTAATGGCCAAGGCTGGTGCCGACAAGGTGGCCGAGTTGCTGCCGTCGGTACAGACACGCGTGAACCTGGATGCGGTGAAGGAGCTGGGCTTCCTGCTGTTCCATGAGGCCGAGAAGAAGAAGGACACGAAGGACGCGATCCTGTTCAACGGTCTGGTGAGCGCCTGGGGTGACGTGAACGAGCAAGCACGCAAGTACGCCTCGACGCCACGCTCGTTCCAGCAGGAGTTCGACTTCGAGGAGGAGGATTAGGTCATGTCTGGCGGTCGAGATCGAGCCCAGAGCGGTGACGCAGCGGCGCGTCGCTCTGGCGCTGACCTGACTCCGTTCCGTGCTTTCGCGGAGTCGGTCAGCGCCGAGGGCGGCGAACTCGTAGAGCAGGTGTCGGCTCTGATCGACCAGGCGCAGGCGTTCGCGGCGGCGCAGGTGAACGCGACCTTGACGCTGCGGAACTGGTACATCGGTCGCTTGATCGACGTGGCCGTGCTGCGCGAAGGACGCGCCGGACACGACCAGGAACTTGTTGCGTCGCTGGCGCAACAACTGACGTCACGGTACGGGCGAGGCTACGACCGGACGAACCTGTATCGGATGGTGCGGTTCTCCCAGCAGTTCACCGAGACCGAACTTGTTGCGTCACTGGCGCAACAAGTGAGTTGGACCCACTTCCGCGAGCTGCTTCCGCTCGCAACCGACGACGCACGAGCCTTCTACGTGAAGGAGATCATCGACCGTCACCTCAGCGTCCGTGACCTGCGCCACGCCATCTCCCGCAAGGCGTTCGAGCGCCGTGAGATCGCGGACTCCCAGATTCCCAAGGGATCGGCAGTCCCGCTGGATGCCTTCCGCGACCCGGTGCTGCTGGACATGCTCGGGCTGGCCGACACCTTCTTGGAGCGCGACCTCGAAGCGGCTCTGCGCCACGACATGGAGGCGTTCCTGTTGGAGGTCGGTCGCGGGTGGGCGTTCGTCGAACGCCAGAAGCGTATGACCTTCGACGGAGACGACTACTACCTCGACCTGTTGTTCTACTCCCGTCCCCTGCGTCGGCTGATCGCGGTGGAGTTGAAGGTCGGCAAGTTCAAGCCGAGCTACCAGGGGCAGATGAACTTCTATCTGAAGTGGCTGGACCGGCACGAACGCCAGGCAGACGAGAATCCGCCCATCGGCCTCATCCTGTGTACCGAGGCGAGCCGTGACCAGATCGAGCTGCTCGAACTGCACAAGGACGGGATCGTCGTCGCGGAGTATTGGACGACGCTCCCGCCGAAGGCGGAGCTCCAAGCCCGTATCCAGGCGGTCTACCGGGAGGCACAGGAGCGGATCGCGCGGAGGCAGCTCACCGCAGCGGCGGAAGAAGACATTGATGAGTAGGGATTGGCTGGCGCTGGATGCAGCCTCGTCGGCAGTAAGTAGTGGTTTCTAGGAGACAACGATGGCGATGAACAACCGAGATCGAGTGGGCAAGGCGTTCGACCTGCTCTCCGAGGGGCTCCTGGACGAGGTCGATGAGGTCATGACGCAGGCCTACAAGACCGCTGACTGGCCGGCCGCGTGGGCAAAGGAGGACGCCCAGCGCCGGGGCGGGCCGCTGCGCACGCTGACCAAGCACGATGTTCAGGTGCAGCTCCGCGCGATCACCGAGCAGGGATATCACTTCAAGGACGTGCTCTCCCGCGCCCAGCAAGGCTTCGCATCCGAGCTGCGCGAGACCCGGAACCTGTGGGCGCACAACGAGCCCTTCAGCTCCGATGACGCATCGCGTGCGCTCGACACGATTGAGCGTCTGCTGCACGCGGTCGGTGCGGTCGATTCTGCAGAGGACGTACGGAAGCTGCGCGTCGATCTACAGCGCACGGTGTTCGAGGATCAGACCCGCAAGCAGGTCAAGCGCACGAAGGTGTCACTCGAACCTGGCTCCGGGCTGCGTCCGTGGCGTGAGGTGATCCGGCCGCACGATGACGTGGCGCGCGGCGCGTTCACCGCGTCGGAGTTCGCGGCCGACCTGCACCTGGTGCACACCGGGCAGGCGACGAGCCCGGAGTACGGCGATCCGGTCGAGTTCTTCACTCGCACCTATCTCACCGAGGGGCTGCGTGACCTGCTGTCGCGCGCACTTCGCCGCCTGAACGGCGAAGCAGGCGCCAGCCCAGTGGTGAACCTTCAAACCAACTTCGGCGGCGGCAAGACCCACTCGATGCTGGCGCTGTACCACCTGTTCAGCGGCACTCCGGTCAAGGACTTCCCGCAGGAGCTTCAGGAACTCATCGCCGCGAACGGCAACCCCGACCTCGGCGCGCTCGATGTCCGACGGGTCGCGCTCGTCGGCACCTACCTGAAGGCCGGCTCGCCGATCATCAAGGACGACGGTACCGAGGTTCGCACGCTCTGGGGTGAACTGGCCTGGCAGCTCGGCGGGCGTGAAGCCTACGACCTGATCGCCGAGGACGATCGCGCTGGCACCAACCCCGGTGAAGCGTTGCGCACTCTGATCGTGCGCTACTCACCATCGCTGATCCTGATCGACGAGTGGGTGGCGTACGCGCGCCAGCTCGTCACGGACAAGGAACTCCCGTCCGGCTCATTTGAGACGCAGTTCACCTTCGCGCAGTCCCTGACCGAGATCGTGCGCTCCGTGCCTGGCGTGATGCTCGTGGTCTCGATCCCGGCATCCGACACGGGCACCGAAGGGCGCGGCAGCGACATCGAGATTGGTGGCGCGAACGGCCAGCTCGCTCTCGAACGACTCCAGAACGTGATCCGCCGTGTCGCTGACCAGTGGCGGCCGTCGAGCAAGGACGAGTCGTTCGAGATCGTCCGCCGACGGTTGTTCCAGGCTCCGAACGCCGAAGGACTCACGACCATCTCGGCCGTGGCGCGCAGCTTCACCAACCTGTACCGGAACAACACCGCACTTTTCCCTCGCGATGCAGCTTCGCCGAATGACGAGTACGAGAAGCGCATCCGCGCCTCGTACCCTCTGCACCCCGAACTGCTGGATCGCTTGTATGAGGACTGGTCGACGCTGGAGCGGTTCCAGCGCACCCGTGGTGTGCTGAAGCTCGTCTCGTCGATCGTGCACGAGCTGTGGGCGTCGAACGACGCTTCGCCGCTGATCCTGCCCGGCAACGTGCCGCTGGATGCGACGACCGTGAACACGGACCTGACGCAGTACCTCGAAGATCAGTGGAAGCCGATCATCGACTCCGACATCGACGGCCCCGGATCGACCGCGCAGCAGATCGACTTGGACCGTCCGAATCTCGGCCAGCGGTTCATCACCCAGCGCATCGCGCGCACGATCTTCATGGGCGCGGCGCCCAGGATCAAGAGCACCCGTAAAGGGCTCGACAAGCAGTATCTCTGGCTCGGCACCGCAGTTCCCGGTGACACGCTCGGGAACTTTGGCAGCGCCGTCGAACTGCTCGCGCAGCGCTCGACCTACTTCTACGAGGAGCAGGGTCACTACTGGTTCGACACCCAGCCCTCGGTCACCAAGACCGCGAACGACTACGCCGAGCGGCTGCGTGAGGATGTCGAGACGGTCTGGAACGAGATCACCCGCCGCCTCCAAGGAGAGGAGCGCGTCCGTGGCGTGTTTGACCGGGTCCACATCGCCCCGTCGTCCTCCGCCGACATCCCCGATCTTGAAGACACGCGCCTAGTGATCGCGCACCCGCGGCACGCCCGGCGCAAGCAGGACGGTGCCGACTCGGCGGCACATGCGTGGATCCGCGACGCGATCGAGAGCAAGGGTGCCAGCCAGCGCATCCACCGCAACACGCTGATCTTCCTGCTTGCCGACAAGAGCGAGTTGGAGAGCCTCGAAGCGGCAACCCGCAGCTACCTCGGCTGGAAGCGGGTCCAGGCCACTAGCGACAGCCTCAACCTGTCGGCGCAACAGCGCAAGCAGACTGACGACTGGGTGTCCCGACTCGATCAGACCGTCTCCGACCGCATCCGCGACACCTTCGTTTGGGCGGTTTACCCTGAGCAGTTCGACCCGACCAAGCCGTTCGAGCTGGTCGCCGACAGAGTGCCCGATTCCGGCGGACGCTCGCTGGCCGAGCGCGTCAGCGCCAAACTCGGGCGCGAGGATCAGCTCGTCACCGACTTCGGCGCACCGATCCTCGGGGCCACGCTGCATCACGAGCTCGGCGCTCTCTGGCGCGACGCTGGCGAGATCACCGTTGGAGAATTGTGGGGCTATTTCACCCGCTACACCTATCTGCCTCGCCTCGTCCGACGCGAGGTGCTCGACAGTGCCATCGAGCAGTCGCTCTCGGCGGTGCTCGTCGACAACGAGCGCTTTGCGATCGCTTCGGGGAAAGACGCCGAGACTGGCCGCTACCGCAGCCTGCTCGTGGCGCCGAACCCCAACACCAGGATTCAGGTCACCGACAGCACACTGCTCATCGAGACCGAGCGTGCGCAACGGCAGGCTGAGGCCGACCGCATCGCGGCGATCGCGGATGGCGACTCAGCAGGGGACGGGCCGGTCGACTTCGTATGGACGGGTAGTGCGCCCCCCGAGGGCGGCGAGCAGTCTGAGGTCGAGTCGGCGCTGGAGGCAGTCCTGGCGCGGTTCTTCGGATCGGTCAAGATCGACTCCGACCGCTACGCCCGCGACATCGGCAACGTCACCCGCGAGGTGATCGACCGACTCGCCGGTGCAGGCGCGCGACTCGACATCACCATCGACATCCAGGCAACCAAGCCCGGTGGCTTCGACGAGTCCGAGGTCCGCACTATCGGCGAGAACGCCCGCGTTCTCAAGTTCGACCCGAGCTCCGGCTTCGAGAAGAGCTGAGGGTAGCGGTGGCTCGATTCGGAAACGACCCGGCAAGGATCACTCACCTCCTCATGTCGGGGACGCCATCGGTCGAGAAAGGCTGACCAGGATGGCACGTCCACCCGCGTGGAGGCACACGCTCGATGAGGCTCGACGACAGGCTCTCGTCGCCATCGACTTCTACAACCGTCCCGGTGATCGGCGCAGCTTCAGTGACTTCATCGTCCACATCCACCTCGCCTGGCAGAACCTGCTCCACGCTGACCGGATGCGCCGCAAGGCGGAAATCTTCTACCGCGAGTCAGGCGGTCGCCGCCTCTTCAAGCGAAATCCGGACGGCTCGAAGAAGACCTGGGATTTGACCCAGTGCCTGAGGCACGAGTTCAAGGACAACGACCCGATCAGAGCCAACGTCGAGTTCTTCGTCGGGCTGCGGAATCACGTCGAGCACCGATTCCAGGACTCAGTCTTGGTTGCTACGGCCGCCGAGGCGCACGCTTGCATCATCAACTTCGAGGCGGAACTTGTGCGCCGGTTCGGCTCCCGCGAGACGCTGGGTTCAGAGCTGAAGTTCCCAGTCTTCGTGCAGTCGCTCAGCCCGTCGAGGTACGAGGAGCAACGCAATCTCCGGCGCGGACTGCCCGCGGCCGTCTCAAGCTTCATCACTGAGTTCCAAGTCGGCCTCCCTGACGAGGTGCGCAGTGACGAGCGATTCGCCTACCGCCTCCTGCTGCTTCCGATGAAGGGACCGAAGACGGAGGCGGACCTAGCGCTCAACTTCGTGCGACAAGAAGACCTCAGCGAGGAGGAACTTCAGGCACTCCTCGGACAAGAAGGCAGCGTGATCGTTGCGGAGAAGTACCGCGAAGCAGTGCACGGCGATGAGATGCTGCCCAAGGCTGCCGCGGCTGCGGTGGAGAAGCGAATTCCGTTCAAGTTCAGGGTCAACGACTTCACCGCCATCCGGAAGGCATGGCAGATCGGCCCGGCCAAGAGCGGTGACAAGGAACAGTTGCCGAAGTCAGACGGCTACTGCGTCTACTCACCCGCGTTCAAGCAGTTCGTATACCGGCCGAAACTCGTCGACCGGATAGTCGGAGCGGTCGATACGGCCGAGAAGTACCAAGCGCTACTTGGCCGCTCACCGACCATGAAGACTTCGGACGGAACCTGAGCGGGCGCCCAGAAGATCGAGTGCCTGCGCAGCCTGTAGTGGCAGGACTCCGTTCCCAAGCGCGGTGATCTGTTGGTTCTGCGTCAGCTCTGCGCCGTCGGTGACCCACGCGGTCGGCAAGCCCATTAGCCACTCCACGAATGCTGGTGCTGGGCGGGGGCCGTCGGCGTCATTCAGGAGGGCTGGCGCGGGTGCGGGTCGCCCGGTGATGTGTTCCCATCGTGTGATGGCGTCGGCGTAGCGTCCCCAGCGCTGAACAGTCCGTCGATCAGGGACCACAGCGTCTCCGACTCGGCTCTCCTGTTCGGCGAGCCAGCCGGTCCGTGGAGGGCGAAGTCGATGATCTGGTGGGACAGAGCGATGGTCCCTCGCCGGGCTCGCACCTGGTCGAGGGTTTCCCCGCCGCGTGAGGAGTCGGTCGCCAGTGGGGTGCGGAACAGTGCGCCGGGCGAGGGCGAAGATGCGGAAGCGTTGGTGAGGAGCGCCGACAAGGGCAGCCGGTAGACCGATCCATCGCACATCCATCCGCAGGTCGGCCAAATCCCCGAGTACGGCGCCGAGAGCCCGTAGAGGTCGAGCTGCGTCGTCTCCCAGATGCCACGGGTCGGGTTCCATGCCGCGAAGGGTTGCGTCACGGGGGTTGCGTTGGTCATGGCCGTCTCCTTGTCTGGCTGCTCGTGTCGCGGGTGAGGACAGCAGCCCGCGGACGTTCTCGATGACGACCCATTCAGGCTGGAGCTCGTCGATCGCTGCGGCCATGTGTGCCCACAGCCCCGAGCGGGTGCCTGGCGCGATGCCGGCGCGCTTGCCGACGGTGGACACGTCCTGGCAGGGAAACCCGCCGATGAGGACGTCCACGGGCTCGACCTGACTCCAGTCGATAGCGGTGATGTCGCCCAGGTTCGGTGCGTCGGGCCAGTGGCGGGCGAAGACTTGGGCGACGGGTTCGTTGAGTTCGGAGAACCACACCGTCTTGGCGTTGAAAACGTGTTCGACGGCGAGGTCGAGGCCGCCGTACCCGCTGAACAGCGACCCGATCCTGAGCCGTGAATCGCTACTGGCGTTGGGTTCGTGCATGAAGCTCTCCGGCTGACAGTCGTCCCCGACATCCGCGCCTCGTCGAGAACCGGTGCCGAGCTGGTCACCTGTCAGGTGCACGACTCCGACACGCATCCGATGACCGCCCACGCTGACCCGAGCCACCCCGCCCAGCAGGCGTCGGAGCCGTCGCCGGAGCCTCGTTCTCAGGCCTCTGCTCGGACCTCCTTCTGATGCCACACGCGTCTTGCAGATCGAGGTTCAGCCGGGCATTACCGGCAACAGAGGTCACCGGGGTCGGGTGCTCACCTGCCCGACAGGAGCGGAGGTGACCATGACTGTTTCGATGCGTGTGATGTCGGCGGGTGACGGTTACAAGTACCTGCTCAAGACCGTCGCGGCAGCCGACGGCAACAGGTCGCTCTCGACGCCGCTCACTCGCTACTACATGGAAGAAGGCACTCCTCCCGGCCGCTGGCTCGGCGCGGGCGTAGCGGCTCTCGGCAAGGGCGAGATTCAGGTGGGCGACCGAGTCTCAGAGCACCAACTCCAGTTGCTGATGGGGGCTGGCCATGATCCGATCACCGACCAACCGCTCGGTCGTGCCTTCCCGATCTACAAGAGCGATGCGAAGCGGATCGAGGCGCGGATCGCTGACCTCGAACCGACCATGACACCTGGTGCCAAAGGTGAGGCCGTTGCGCAGATCGTGGCCGAGGAGACTGCCCGGAGCACACGACGTGCGGTGGCTGGGTTCGACTTCACCTTCTCGATCCCGAAGTCCGCGAGCGTGTTGTGGGCGGTCGCTGACGCCGGGGTGCAGGCTCTGATCGGTGAGGCGCATCATCGAGCGGTTGCGGAGGTGGTTGCGTTCATGGAACGCGAGGTTGCAGCCACCCGCACGGGCGCAACCGCCGGAGACGGTGCGGTTGCGCAGGTCGATGTCACCGGGCTCGTCGCGACCGCGTTCGATCACTTCGACTCCCGTGCCGGCGACCCCCATCTCCATACACATGTGGTCATCAGCAACAAGGTGAAGACCGCTTTCGACGGCAAGTGGCGCTCGCTCGACGGCCGACCGATGCACGCCGCCGTGGTCGCCCTCTCCGAGCTCCACGAGGCCGTGTTCGCCGACCACATGACCCGGGCGTTTGGCGTGGCATGGGAGGCGCGCGAGATGGGCCGCGACCGGAACCCGGCGTGGGCGATCACCGGGGTGCCCGAAGAACTGGTCGCGGAGTTCTCCACCCGCGCCCGCCACATCGACGTAGAGAAGGACCGCCTCATCGCTGAGTACGTCGCCCAGCACGGCCGCCAGCCCTCGAACGCGACGATCCTCAAGCTCCGCGCCCAAGCAACCCTGACCACGCGGCCCGAGAAGCAGGTCCGGTCCCTGGCCGACCTCACCGCAGAGTGGCGAGCCCGCGCTACGAAGACGCTGGAACGGGACGCGACGATGTGGGCTCGCGAGGTCACCGACAACGACAAGCCGCTGCTGCTTCGCGCCGACGACGTGCCGCTCGACGTGATCGGCGAGATCGGCCGCTCAGTGGTCGAGGTGGTCGGTGAGAAGCGATCCACCTGGCGCCGCTGGAATCTCATGGCCGAGGCATCCAGGCAGACGATGGGCTGGCGATTCGCGACCATGCAAGACCGAGAAGCGATCGTCGCGATGGTCGCCGACGCCGCCGAACAGGTGTCCCTCCGGTTGACGCCACCCGAACTCGCTACCTCACCGATCGTGTTCCGCCGAGAAGACGGCACCTCAGTGTTCCGCCCGAAGAGTTCGACCGTGTTCACTTCGGAGACCCAGCTCGCGGCCGAGGACAGGCTCCTCGAACGCGCCAGCAACTTGACCGGACCGGCAGTGGCGCTCGCGACGGTCGAGAAGATCACGCGTCGCGCCGACCCCGAAGGTCGGCTGCTCGGCGACGACCAAGCCGACGCTCTGATCCGCATCGCCGTGTCAGGACGGATGCTCGATGTCCTCGTCGGTCCTGCCGGGGCGGGGAAAACCACCGCCATGAACGCACTCCGCCGCACGTGGGAAGCCGAACACGGCGCCGGTTCCGTCGTGGGCCTCGCGCCGTCGGCGGTAGCCGCGCAGGTGCTGGCCGACGATCTGGGGATCGCGACCGAGAACACGGCGAAGTGGTGGCAGAACCATCTCCTGCACGGCACGACGTTCGAGAGGGGTCAGCTCGTCATCATCGACGAAGCATCCTTGGCGGGCACTCTGTCGCTGGACCGCATCACCCACCTTGCTCAGGATGCTGGCGCGAAGGTGCTACTGGTCGGCGACTACGCCCAGCTCCAGTCCGTGGACGCCGGCGGTGCGTTCGCGATGATCGCCAACGACCGGGACGACACCCCGGAACTGGTCGACGTTCACCGCTTCACCCACGCTTGGGAGAAGACCGCCTCACTCGAGCTGCGCCACGGCCGTGCCCAGGCCATCGACGCCTACCTGGACCATCAGCGCATCACCGGCGGCGACGCCGAGACCATGACCGATTCCGCCTACAACGCCTGGCGCGCCGACCGCGACAAAGGGCTCGTCTCGGTGCTGATCGCCGAGACCCACGAAGACGTGACCGCGCTCAACCGACGCGCCCGCGCCGACCTGATCCACAACAAGACGCTGAACCCCGACCGCGAGGTCGAACTGCGCGACGGCACCGCCGCCGGGGTTGGCGACACCATCATCACGCGACAGAACAACCGGCGGCTTCGCACCGTGACTGGACGGGACTGGGTGCGCAACGGCGATGTCTGGATCATCACCGCTGTCGGCGCCGACGGGACTCTCACCATTGCGCGCGACTACGGGACCGGGACCACCGTCCGCGAGGACGGGACCACCGCGGTTCGGAGGCGTGGGCGAAGGTTCGGCGGCAGTATCGTCCTGCCAGCCTCGTATGTCTCCGAGAGTGTCGATCTCGGCTACGCAGTCACCGCCTACCGTGCGCAAGGCGTCACGACCGACACCGCGCACGTGCTGGTCGAACCGACCTCGACCAGAGAGACCTTCTACGTCGCCATGACCCGAGGCCGGCACTCCAACCGCGCCTACGTCACCCTCGACCGCGCCGACGACCATGCAGAGCCGCACCCCGGCGACGACCCCAACGCGACCGCACGCAGCGTGCTCTACGGCGTGCTCCAGCACAGTGGAGCTGAGCTCTCGGCGCACGAGACCATCGTCGCTGAGCAAGAGCAGTGGGGCTCGATCGCCCAGCTCGCCGCCGAGTACGAGACCATCGCCGCCGCAGCCCAACGCGACCGCTGGGCCATGCTCATCCGCAGCTCCGGGCTCACCGACGAACAGGCCGACAGCGCCATCGAATCCGAGGCATTCGGGCCACTCGCCGCCGAACTCCGCCGCGCTGAGGCCAACCACCACGATGTCGACGCGCTGCTGCCGCGGCTTGTCGCAGCGAGAGGGTTCAGCGACGCCGACGACATCGCCGCCGTCCTCCACTACCGCGTCGAACGAGCAACGGCTCGACCGGCCGGGTCAGGACGAACCAGGAAGCCGCCACACCTCATCGCTGGCCTCATCCCACACGCCCACGGCGTAACGGACGCCGAGATGCGTGCAGCACTCGACGAGCGAGAAGCTTTGATCGAGGCGCGCGCCGACGCCATACTCGACACTGCGCTGACCGAGAGCGCACCGTGGATGACGGCACTGGGAGCGCCGCCCGCCGACCGACGACAAGCGGCAACGTGGCGCAGGTCCGCACGCGTGGTCGCCGCCTACCGAGACCGATACCGCATCACCGACGACACACCCCTCGGCGCCCCGCCCGAGTCAACCGCGCAGAAGATCGACGCCGCCCGAGCGCGATCGGCGATTGATCGGGCAGTCCAGGCGCGCCGTGCCGTGGGCGCCGAAGAAGGGAGAGCTTCGCAGTCCCCAGCACACGGCATCCGCGGACTGTAGACACCCGGAACTCGCTCGCCGTTGCGGCCGCGATCTTGTGACCACTGGGTTGCCGGACTTGACCCCAACAGTCGGGAGCCCCGGCTGGCCAACTGGGTCGAGCACCACGACGACCGGCCCTACCTATACACCCGGGAGCGCCAGATCGGGGCTCGACGCGCGGAACGATCGGCGAGTCAGGCCCGCGCTGTCAGGAGGAGCCGATAGCGTTGGAGCAGTTGATCGTCGCACGGAAGGAGGCGGGTAGGTGGTAGTCCGGTACATGGGTACGAAGCGCCACATGGCGGACCATGTACGTGACACGATCTCCGAGCTCAAGCCCGATGGGCGCGTTGTAGACCTCTTCTCCGGCATGGGTAGCGTGGCGGAGAGCCTTCGAGAGACCGCGTCGGTCGTCACGAACGACGCGCTGAGTTTTACTGCGGCAGTATCACGGGCACGTTTCACGGGACCTGACCGCTCTACGCCGTCCGCAGAGGTCATAGAGCGTCTGCTTCCCTCGTACGAGGCCCGGCTCCACGAGTTGGAAGCCGTCTATGCCGTAGAGCTGAAGACCGAGACCACGGCTCTCCGTGGCTCGCGAGCCGATCTGCTCAGCTACATGGACAAAGCGCAGCATGTAGGCAACTCTGCAGCACGCCGCCGGAAGGCGAAGCTCGCGGCCGAGTCGAGTGGTTCAGAACACTACGAGCTCGCAAGTTTGTACTTCTCGGCCGGATACCTCAGTCTTCGCCAAGCTATTGAGTTGGATGCCGCAAGGGCGGCCATAGACGCCGATGTCCACCTAAGAGACCGCGACTGGATGTTGGCCGCCTGGATTGCCGGAACATCCGTCCTTGTCAACGCTCCGGGCCACACAGCCCAGTTCCTCAGGCCAAACTCGGAATCAGCGCACACGCGTATTGTGCGTACTTGGACCCGTTCACTCTGGGACGAGTTCGGTTTGGCACTCGAAGCAGTTTCGCAGGTTGGTGACGAGGCATGGCGGAGGAACAACTCCGTATACGTCGGCGACGCGCTCGACCTTGTCAGTGCGGGGGAACTCCGCGACATTGGGACCGTGTATGCAGACCCGCCATATACGAAGGATCAATACAGCCGGTATTACCACATGTACGAAACGCTGTACCGCTACGATTTTCCAGACTCCACTGGCGCGGGGCGGAATAGGTCTGATCGCTTTACCACCGGATTTTCGTTGAAGACTGCTGTCGTGTCATCGTTCCATGACCTCTGTCGGAACGTATCGCGAATGCAAGTCCCCCTGGTCATTAGTTATCCGTCAAGTGGGTTGCTAGGCGACGCAGGTGCGACTGTGCCGGAGATCGCGCTTCAGTACTTTGGTGACGTTCAGACCCGGTCGTACGACGCAAACCACTCAACGATGGGCGCTTCCACAGGCGCGTCCAAGAAGTCGGCAACGGAGAATCTATATGTCTGTCTCGTCTGAAGCTGAAGAGCAAGTCGATACGCAGGAGAACGCAACCGCACAATTGCGGGAACTGAGTGTGTCGGATGTCGAGCCGAACGCTCAGAACCCGCGCCTGGACTTCCCGAAGGATGAGTTGGATCGACTCACGGACTCCATCGATTTGGAAGGCGTGCTCGTTCCAATTGTCGTGTATCCGAAGGGCGACAAGTACGTCCTTGTTGATGGCGAGCGTCGGTTCCGATGCGCCCGCGATCTCGGCCACAGCAAGATTCCGGCTGTCATCACGACGGAACGCAGCGAGCGCGAAGTCCTCCAGCAGATGTTCAACATCCATCTGATCCGGGAGCCTTGGCGTGATATTCCGACCGCAAAGGCGCTCCAGCGGCTTGCGCAAGAGATCAAGGACGCGGAGGGACAGGAGCCCAACGACAGCGAACTTCGCGACCTCACTGGTCTGTCGATCGAACGTGTGCGACAGCTCCGCTATGTTGTCACGCTCCCCGAGCAGTGGCAGGAATACATCCGGGAGGAGACGATCCCCCTCAACTTCTTCTGGGAACTCAAGAAGAACGTCATCGATGCCCTGCGCAGCAACAGGCCCGCGATTCTAGACGAGTACGGCGAAGATCGCGTGAGTAAGGCTTTCGTCCAGAAGCGACTTGACCAAGTGATCACCGACACCGTCAGCCTCCGCAAAGTCTCACCGATCATCAGGTTCGCTGCGCAGGATGCTGAGTCGAACGGCACTGGAACCTCTTCGCTCGATACCTCGATCCGAGATCTCATCGAGAAGCCGGAGGCGACTATCGATGACGCGTACGAAGAGACTGTTCAGATGATGGTCGAGGTGGACAAACTGGGGCGCCGAACCTCAACCATGGTTGCGGTGTTCGCGAGGCTCCTGACCAAGACGGCGGGGACCTCGGACAATGAAGAGGTCCGCCGCCTCGGCCGCGAACTCATCCAACAAATCACAGCGCTGATCGACTCGAATGAGCAGCACAACTGAGGTCGAGGGCGCACTCGTGGACGAGATCGTTGATGAGCCATCGCGAGGGCGCCCGGTTGGCATCGTCGATGTCGACGCGGCCGCTGAGCGCATCTACGCGAGCGACAAAGGTCAGGATTGGGCCCCGGACGTCGAACTCGACCTAGGGAGCAAACGCTGGAAGCCCAACGCCGTTTCGAAGGATGGTAGGAGGCTTCTCTATGTCTTCCTTCCCGACCAGTTGCCTCGCTTCGTTCGTGACCGTCTTGACCTCGCTGCGCAGATGGGAATCAAGCCGACGCTGGCGCTGAATCTCGCATCATTGTTCAAGCCAGAAATCGTGGAGTTGCTCGTAGGTGTTGACGCAGACGTCATTGTTCTAGATGACTACGACACGACCAAGCAGCTCACTCCCAGGCCGTTGCTCGCTGCGTTGGCTGATGTTGAGGTGCCAGTATCACCTGACCTGCGACGAAGCGTCGCGAGCGTCGTCTGGAATCGGATCGGAGATGGAACCGCCCACGAGAAGGGGCAGCGCCTCGAAGCGCTGCTAGCGTTCACCTTCGCTCAAGCGCGTGACCTAAAGGTCGTGGAGCGAAATTACCGGAACGAGACCGAGGAGATCGATCTGGTTCTTCAGATTGACAACTTCAGTTCCCGCGTCTGGCAGAAGTCCGGCGTACCATTCATTCTTGTCGAGTCCAAGAATCGGGCCGATAAGGCATCGCAGCCTATGGTCTCGTCGCTCATCACGAAGCTCCAGACTAAGCGAGGAACCGCACGCATAGCGGTACTGGTCTCACTGGCTGGATTCACGGACGATGCGCGGATGCAAGAGCTGAGGTTCTCAACGCAGGAAATCTGCGTCGTGATGATCGATCGTTCTCAGTTGGAGTCGATCCTGTCAGCAGACGACGTAGACGAAGCTCTTGAGGTCCTAGTGCGACAGGCAATGCTCCGATAAGAATGTGGCCAGCGCGGAGCGTCTGGGCTGGCCCGGGGCTGGCCCCGCCGGCTTGGGTCTTTCTCGCTGGGACTGCGACGGCGATCTGGCTAGAGTGAGCGCCCGAGGTGCGCAGAGTTCTCGCGGAAGGCCCCGTGCTGGATAGCGGCGCTTGTCGCTTGTCGCGATCTCCTCAATGCGTCGCCAATGTCGCCGACGTCCACCACGATGGCGGCCATGTTGTCGCGGAGCAGTTGGTGAGGTCCCATGCTGGTTGCGCTGGTGACCGGCCCGGGGACAGCCCCAACGGCACGGCCGATCTGTTGGGCCTCTCGCACCACCTTCATCGAGCCCGAGCGGACGCCGGCCTCGACCACAACGGTCGCTGCGGAGAGCGCGGCCATCAGGCGTGCGCGAGCGAGGAAGCGGTGGCGCGTAGGCACTGAGCCAGGTGGAACCTCGCTGACCATTAGGCCGAGGTCTGCCACTCGCTCAAGTAGTTCTCGGTGGCCCATCGGGTAGGGGCGATCAACGCCGTTCGCCATGACCGCGATCGTGTCACCACCGGATGCCAGGGCCGCTCGATGGGCAGCCCCTTCGATGCCGTACGCACCGCCCGCAACGACTACCCGTTCAGCGTTGGCGAGGTCGGAAGCCAGTTCTCCGGCCACGCGCTCACCGTAGGAGGTCGCGGCCCTGGCGCCGGTGATCGTGACAAACTCGCTGAGCGGTCGCGCCAGGAACGAGGTAGCGCCACGAGTCCACAGGACGTATGGCCGCCGATCACCAAGATCGTCGAGTGCGGGCGGCCAATCTTGGTCGCCAGGGATCAGCACTCCGATACCCAGGCGCTGGGCTTCGACGATGCGCTGGGAGTGTGTCTGAGCGTCCGAACGCTCGAACTGGGCGCGCCAGACCCGTGCGTCAACGGTGCCGAGGCCCGGCACCCCATCATCACGCTCAGCGATCCGGAGCACCTCAACCGCTCCCACCTCGCCCAAGAGACGACCTGTCACGGCGTCGTCTGGTTCGACGATCATCGACAGCACCATCCGCGCCGTGCGCTCGTCCTGGGCTACCTGGCTCAGGTTCGCCATCGTCGGCTCCTCTCGCTCGTACAGAGAGGTACGCGCGGCGATGCGGAAACCGGAGGGTTCCGTGAACGCCGACCCCGGCGTACAGTGGAGGTTGAGGCAGGTTCTCCTCATATTGCGGGTCCTCCGGGACGGCCTTCGGGCACTCACACACGTTCTGCCTCCTCGACGGAGAAACACGTGTGACGAGAGGCCCGTCATGTTCCGCTTCATCTGGACGCTCAGCGTTCGCACCCGCGACTATCTGCATCGCTACATGCCGAGCAACCGACTGCTCGCAGCCATCCACACTCGACGCGGACTCAAGTGGGGGCTGCCCGCGATGCTGGTTGCTCTCCCGTACTTCCTGATCGCCTACGTCTGCTCGTCCGCGGTCGCCGACGGCGGTCCCGGCTGGCTGCACCTCATCGTGCTTTGGGCGTGCTGGAACGCACTCAAGTTCATCATCATGGGACCCGTGAGCGTTGTGCTGCTTGTCCGCGCGCGCCTGCACGAGGCCGCAATCCGTCGCCGTCAGCGCCGTGAGGCATCCGCCGAGGCTGATACTCGCGTCCCGGTACTGCACGTCTAGAGTCAGCCGACTGCGACGAAGGACGAGCCGCTCCGAGACCGATGCCCACCGCCAGGCCGGATCACGATGCCGTGCGATGCGAGCGCCCGCCTGACAGCCTGAGGCCCAGCCCCGACCTTCACGCCGACCTCTACCAGCGTCAACCCGCTGAGGTAGAGGTCGGCTGCTTCATGGATGCGGGAAGGGTCGAAGCTTCCGCGTCGGATCGGGACCTCTCGACGGGTCAGGTGGGCGGCCACCGTTCGGCGGTTCACTCCGAACCGCGCTGCCAGCTCCACGAGCGTCGCTCCCGACCGATACTCCGCCACCAGATCGTCGACCTGCTCGGGCCGCAGAAGGGTTTGAGCCATCTCAAGTGACCGCACCATCCGACCCCGCGAGTCCGTCACCGTCGGCCTCGACCCACGCCGGACCTGCTTGTAGAAGCCCCGTGACCTGCGCAAAGATAGGGTTTTCAAGGGTGGGCAGGGGTTCTCAAACTCTCTACGGAGGTCCACTCGATGGAAACCCCGTTCGACCAGCAGGAACGCCTGTGGTCGGGCGGGGTTTCGTCGAACGCCTGTGGTCGGGCGGGGTTTCGTCGTTTGCGCCGGGCAGGCAGTCTCGTCCGAAACCCTTGTGCCCGAAGTGAATTGATGGCCGGACACCTTGCTGAAGGACTCGAACACTTGTATGATTGAGGTATGAGTCAAACCGGCGACAGTGGTGGTGCAAGCGGCGGATGTCGAGGACGTCCACGCTCGCACTGCTGCCGTGTGCGCCCGGTTGGCCAGGGCCCACGCCGAGCTCGTCGAGATCACCCGCGAGGT
>APMI01004334.1_pt1 | contig 19931 bp, 22 predicted proteins | sample 667938 | NCBI WGS metagenome assembly APMI01 (sample SAMN01084076, study PRJNA167559) | wastewater metagenome | biome: Wastewater | place: Denmark: Ejby Moelle, Odense | collected 2011-11-28 | reverse complement strand
TGGTTAGAGTAGCTGACTCATAATCAGCAAGTCCTTGGTTCGAGCCCAAGCTGGGCCACTCTCATTATCAAGCATTTACAATAAATTTGTAAATGCTTTTTTATTTTTTGACGAACAATTGACGAACATTGTAATTTTATTTCTTCATATATTAGCGGTATAATATTATAGTCAACAAAAATGGACATCCTTTATTTAGCTGTTTATTTATTAATTTTATTGCTTACAGTAATTTTTACTTTATATCTATTGGGAAGAATGTGGTTCGCTTTAAGCCCATTTGTCATCAATTTATACTTTTCTGAGCAGAAGAATTGGTATGGTGATTGGAATTCCAATCGATTTATTATTGTTTTAAGTTTATCCGTTATTTCATTACTGCTTTCATTATTCTGGGGTTTATCTATTTTAGAAAAAATCAAAGAAGCACAACTTGATATTACATCGATTCTGTTTTATGTTTTTTTACAGTTCTTATGTTTTGTTCTTTTAGAGGGAAAGATGGATCATCCTTTCAAGCCATATGCAGCCTATAAAAAATTTCACAAAGAAAAATATGATGAGCGTTTTGTCTTCAAAAATCAAATTGGCATAAAAGAGACTATTTTACTTCATTCAGAAGAAATAAAAAAAGAAATTCAACATTCAAAGCAAAATTTAACTGAAGAAATTCTAAAACATAAAAACGTTAGTCAAGGAATTCATCAATTGGCGACTGAAAATAATCAACTTTTGAAAACTTCAGACTTCGATTTTGAAATTCGGAATACCGCTCATCTAATTTTGGCAGATGTGATGGCAGAATACCATATTAGTAAGACCTCAGAGCAAGTGCTTTCAGATTTTCTGCTTAGAAAAAAGAAAAGTGGAAAAATAGTATTCATAAAAAAACCGACAAACGGTGTTGCTGTAAGACCCGTGTTTGATTTTTTTTCAAAGTTTACCGATTTATTTGAAAGATGTAAGAAAAAAGAAATTACTGAAACAGACGATGAAACAAAACAAGTTGAAGCAATCAAAATCATAAATGAAATTGTACTGGCAACTGACAAGGATGGAAAACAAGTAGAAAATCCAATTGACAGTAAGAATTTTTCAAAATACCTTAATTAGACACTTTTTTTTGGTAAAAATTTCATCACAATATGCGCATCTTCAAAAATTTATAAAAATCCATCTGACTGATTGTCAGTTATATAAATGCGATATTTTGTCGTGTTTAACTTGATCCATTCTAAAACAACATAAAGAATATTCTGCTTCTGCAAGTTCTATTCTTTATTATTCTGTATTTTACAAAAACTTTTTTAGTCGCTTTTAGGCGGCGTTTTCATCCTATAATATCTTGGTCACAACAAAATTCAACAAAATGAAAGACCAAGAAAGATTACAGTTACTTGAAACCCAAGTTTCAGTACTAGTTAATTCCCAAAAGGAATTCACATCCAAAGCGTTACAACTTCTAGCTCTTAGTGCAAAGACCATTTATTCTAAAGAAGAAGCCGCCCTTTTTCTAAATCTTGACCCCGATTATCTCTATCAATTAAAGTTTCACGGCAAGTTGAAAGCTTACAAAAAGAAGGGTCAAAAGAAAATTTATTTCCGTAAAGAGGATTTAGAGGAATATCTAATTTCCAACAGTACTTCCGAAGATGCAAATAATAATCACGATTATGAGGATTTCGAAGAGGAAATCATAGAAAAGTGGAAAAAGTAATTCTGGTTGAATTAAGAATGTAATAATTAGAAGATATCACTTCATATTCATAAGGAACTATGGAAGAAAAAGAAAAGTTGTATCAAAGCAACACTGGATCTGTCACGGTATTCGATAAAATTATCAATTATATCAAGAAGAAATACGAACTCCGCTTCAACGAAATCGCCCTAGAATTTGAGATAAGAACAGTGAATGGCGATTGGACGGAACTGAATTTAAACTCTTTGTACATCGAACTTACTCAAGCAGGAATTAACATCACATTCAACAAACTTGAAATATTGATGCGAAGTCATATGATAAAAGTATTTAATCCATTCGAAAATTATTTTCAGAACCTTGAAAAATGGAATGGCGAAAACCACATCCAAAGACTAACAAGTTATGTAAAAACTACCGATAGAGAACCGTTTCAAATACATTTTGAAAAATGGTTGACAAGGTCTGTACTATGTTCATTGAAAAGAGGATACATCAACAAACAATGTTTTGTTCTATATAACACCAAACAAAATAGTGGAAAGACAAGTTTTTTGAGATTTTTGATTCCGCCAAGTTTGGAAAAATACTACACTGAAGATATTGGCGTGGACAAAGACGGACTCATTGCGCTTTGCAAAAACTTTCTGATTAATATTGACGAGCTTTCGGTGATGTCCAAAACTGATGTGAATATTTTGAAGGCTTTTATTTCAAAGAATACTGTGAATGCTAGATTGCCATACGATAGAAAATCATCTTTAATGCACAGAGCTGTTTCTTTCTGCGGTTCGACCAATCGCTCCGATTTTTTGACCGATGAAACAGGAAGTGTGAGATGGCAAATCTTTGAGGTTTTAGAAATTGACTTCAATTATTCCATAGAAATCAACATCAATCAAGTTTGGGCTCAAGCGTATTACAATGCTTTTGAAAGAAAAAATTACAATCCCGAACTTACTGCAGAAGACCTTATCGAAAATGAAAAGAGAAACGAAAAATTCAAACAAGTCAGTTTGGAGCAGGAAATCCTCATATCTCATTTTGAAAAATCGGAAAACAAAAACGATTTTCTCACGGCAACCGAGATTATGCTCGCAATGAGCAATGCTTTGGGAGTGAGGATGAACAATGTTAAAATCGGAAAAGCATTGACCGCTTTAAGTTTTGAAAGAATAAAACATCCCCAAAAGCAGGTTTACGGATACTTAATCAAAAGGAAAATTGAGGACGAAAAAAATGGATAAAAAATTTTAAAAATCCTTTTACCTATTTACCTAAAACATTGTGTAACCATTATGAATAAACATTTTTATAATAGGTAAGAATAGATATTTAAACTTACCTAAGTTACCTAAATATTGAAAATAGAATATATAGAAAACCGAAAAAAGCAGGTAATCAGGTAACTCGAGGTAAAGAAGTAAAACTACTTTCAATCCTTTCTAACAGTGATTTTGGTAAGTAGGTAAGTGAAAACAAAAAAAATTATAAAATAAAACCTAAAACACAATTTTATGAATTGCAAAAAGGCTAACGAAAATATCAGCATCAGGGAAATATTGGAAAGTTTCTCTCTTTTCCCAAGCAAAGACAACCAAAGAAATGCTTTCTACTATGCTTTTGACCGTGAAGAAAAAACGCCAAGTCTTTCGGTAAACTATGAAAAGAATACAGCCTTCGATTTTGGAACGGCAAAGAAATACGATAATGTCTCCTTGGTTCAAGGCATCAAAAAATGTTCTGTTTCCGAAGCATTAGAGTATCTGAAACGATTTGATTTTTCAGTTTCAATTACAAAAACAGAGACAACAGATCGTTCCAATCTCAATCCGAATCGAAGTGCCAATTATCGGATTTTAGACATCAAAGAGGTTGAGAATCATTCCCTAATTCAATACTTAAAAACCCGAAAAGTAGAAAATCAAACTGAATTTTTGAAAGAAATTCATTATCAAATGAATGATAAAAATTACTACGGAATTGGTTTTAAAAATGATTCTGACGGTTACGAAATTCGCAATAAATATTCAAAAATTTGTTTGGGTAAAAAAGATATTTCGACGATAAAAAATAGTTCTGAAAATGTGAAAATTTTCGAAGGTTTTTTTGATTTTCTTTCCTTTAAAAATGTAGAGAATTTTTTAGAAAAAGAACCTTCTGATTATATCATTTTGAATTCCGTTTCGATGATTTCTAACATCAAAAATTCACTCAGAAATTATGAAAATATTGAGCTTTATTTTGACAACGATGAAGCGGGAAATAGGGCGCTTGAAATGCTCAAAAATGAATTGGAAAACATAGAAGATTGTCGTGTTCTGTATTCGGATTTCAAGGATTTGAATGAATGGGCGATGTCTTCTACAAAATTGGAAGAAAAACTCGGTGGTTCTTTAGTGCAAAAAGTACCCAAAGTTTACAATAAGCGTGATCGCTGATTGTAAAATTGGTTTTTTTTGGTTTTCTCCTATCGTCGAAAACTTTAAAACAGAACGCTGATTTAATAAAAATTAATAGAAAAAATTCACAAAAAAAGAAGATAAATTGCTTCAGAAAAGAAAAAAAAGATGAAAAATCATTCTTTACAACAATTTATTCTGCAAATCTCTAAAGAGCAAGAAGAAAAAAATGCAGAAGAAAAAAGGAAGAAATATTTCAGAGAATTGGGAAGAAAAGGAGGGTTGAAAAAGAAGTCTATCAACCAGTTTTCAAAGGTAGTTTCTGTAAGATTTACCGAGAAAGAATTTGAAAAAATTTCAATTCAGTCAAATAAACTCAATCTAAATATTTCAAAATATTTGCGATTGCTTTTTACCGAAAAAGAAATCAGAATTAATGAATTTAAAACTGATGAAATTTTACTCAATTATGGGAATTATTTTATAAGAATCAAAAATTTATTGCGACATCGTGAGTTTTCCAAACTTGAAAACTCGAGAGAAATTTTGAGCGAAATAGAAAAGGTTACGAACTTAATCTATGATTATTTATACAACAAAATAAACGCAGAAAAAGAAGATGAATAACAGTGCAACTACTAGGCGAATTTCCAAAATCGCTTTGGAATATAATGGAAATGACAAAGGCACGTCAAAAATGGTATTTAGCAATAATCTTTTAAGTGAAGATTCCGAATTGCAATTTAAGGAAATGAAGACGATTGCCAGTAGAAATAAGAATGTGAAAAATTGGGCTTTGACGGGATATATTTCACCTGAAAAATCCATTGGAGATCGACTAACTAATGAAGAATTGACCGATTTAACTTTAAAAGCTTTATGGAAAGTAGGCGTGACTGATCAGAACCAAATACGCTTGGATATGCATTTTTCTACCAAACAAAAGCACATTCACTTTATTGTAAATCGAGTAAATACGAATGGTAAAAATACCATTACTGCTCACAAAATCGGCGATAAGTTCGGAAAAGCCGTCCGTGAAGTTTGCCGAGAAATGAATCTAAAAACAGATGTTGAAATAGGAATAGAAAAGAAAAAACAGATGATGAGCTCACTCAATACTTGTTTAAAATTTTCCAAAAACTTTGATGAGTTAGAAAAAAATATGCACAAACTTGGATTCCGTATTTCACTTTCCCAAAATGTGAAAATTGGAATTTCAGGAATGCGAATTGTCCGTTATGAAGACATCAACCACCAAACAGAACGTCAATATAAACCGGGCTATAAACTTTCAGAAATCACGAACAAACTGAAAATTGCAGACATCAAAACAATATTAGATTCTAACAATCAAGAAAGTGAAAATATTAAGAGTTTACTTAATCAAATAAAGAAAAGTGAAGAATCGGAAATTTTAAAAAATTTAGTTGTTAAAGAGATAGGGAAAACTGTTAATGTATTTTTGAAACCGACTTACACCGCTTCCGATGACGAATTATTAAAAAGAAAAAAACGAAAATTCAGATAATTATGGAACAAGAAAACGCACCCCAAAATGATGGTTACGAATTACTAAAAAATGTAATTAAAAGTATCGAGGAAAATAGAGAGCAATCGATACAATTAAAATTTTCAAACGAAGATTTACTAAATTTAATTGGAGTATCTGTAACTACAATTAAAGCAACAGGGGAATTAATAGAAAGCTCTATAAAAAACATTCCTAAAAGCGTAGAACTGAGCTTGCCAGAAGAAACCAAACTTTCAATTGACAAAAATACGGAACAACATAAGTACAAAAGATTTGCTGAATATTTTTCACTCATCATAAGTGGGGTTGCTTTATTAATTTTTGTTTTAGTAGGCAAATTTGCATTACAATGGTATAGCGAAAGTATCCGCACGAAAAGCGAGTTGCGACAAGAAATTTTAGATGAAATAAAAATTGATGGCAAAGCAATTTATAAAATTGAGAATTATAAGCAGTTGGAGTACAATACGATGTTGATGAATAAATGGATAGAAAAAAATCCGAACGATGCAGAAAAATTCTTGAGGTTTAAGCAAGGGTACGAGAGCAAGTAGATACACTTTACTTTATATTTATACTTTATTACTGGTTTTTACATCTGTTTCTAAACTGTTTTTGCAGATAGTTTATCACATAAAATTAATTTTATCCACCATTTGAAAAAAATTAAAAAAAATTTTATTCGTAAAAATAAATATTGTAATATTGCAATATGAAAATATATAAATATGGGAATTTCTAAAACCGAACATTTTACCGACGAGCAAAACGACATTGCTAAACTCATGAAAGCATTAGCGCATCCTGCAAGAATTGCGATTATAGAATATCTATTATCTATTGACACCTGTATTTGTAATGATATTGTAGATGAACTTCCATTGGCACAACCTACCATTTCGCAGCATTTAAAAGAACTGAAAAATTCAGAAATTATTCAAGGAACAATTGAAGGTAAATCCATAAAATATTGCATTAATAAATCAACCATCAAAAAATTTGAACAATACATCGACCTCATTTTTCATAAAATGGAAAAAAAAGAAACGGGTTGTTGTTAGCCTAAAAACCAAAAATTCAATTATAAAAATATGAAACTTTCAGAAATAAAAAATATCTTAAACAATTTGCAAGAACTGCACTTTCAATTAGAAGACGGAACCGCCGTTCTAAAGCATTTTCATGTAACAGAAGTGGGGCAAATCAACAAAAAATTTATTGATTGTGGAGGCGTTATTCGTGATGAAAAAGTCATCAATTTTCAGTTGTGGTATTCTGTAGACGAAGATCATCGTTTAGAAGCTGAAAAACTTCGTAAAATTATTGCTCTTTCCGAAGAAAAACTGCATTTAGAAGACGCCGAAATAGAAGTGGAATACCAAGAAAATACCATAGGTAAATTTGGTTTGGCTTTTAATGGAAAAGAATTTGTGTTGACCAACAAAACTACCGCTTGTCTTGCCGAAGACGCTTGCGGAATTCCTGTCGAAAAAACAAAATTAAATTTAAGAGAAATAAATAATACAGCTTGTTGTACACCTAATTCTGGCTGTTGCTAAAAATAATTTCTAACCCGCTAATATAAAAAAAAATAAAATTTATATGAGTCCAATAATTAAAGAAATAATAGATAATCTTTCCACTTCAAACATTTCCGAGGAAAGAAAAGTCGTTCTTCAACCATTGATTGATTTTATCAACAAAAAAGTGGAAAACAGTAAAGAAATCCGCCTGAATTTCATTTGCACGCACAATTCCAGAAGAAGTCATTTGTCACAGATTTGGGCGCAAACCATGGCGAATTTTTTCGGAGTAAAAAACGTATTTTGTTATTCTGGCGGAACGGAAGCGACGGCGATGTTTCCAAAAGTAGCGGAAACCTTACAAAATCAAGGTTTTGAAATTTTAAAACTTTCAGAAACCGAAAATCCTGTTTATGCCATTAAATTTGATAAAAACGAACATTCAGTAATTTGTTTTTCTAAAAAATACGACCACGATTTTAATCCGAAATCTCATTTTGCAGCGATATTAACCTGTGATTCTGCCGATGAAAATTGCCCGATTGTTTTTGGCGCAGAAGCCAGAATACCTATAAAATACGAAGACCCTAAAAAATCTGACGGAACGTCAGAAATGGATGAAACGTATTTTAACAGAAGTTTAGAAATTGCTACTGAAATGAAGTTTATTTTTGAAAATTGTAAAAATTAAAGTAATGAAAAATATAAAAATCCTTGGTACAGGTTGTGCCAAATGCAAAACCACTTATGACAATGTTATGAAAGCTTTACAAGAATTGGGTATGGAAGCCCAAGTTGAAAAGGTGGAAGATATTATGAAAATTATGGCGTACAACGTTTTAACCACACCTGTTTTGATGATAGATGAAGAAATGAAAGTAAAAGGCAGAGTTGCTGATGTAAACGAAATTAAAGAACTTTTGAAATAATTAGAAATTCGCAATTAAGAATTTCACAAATAATCTTCAAAAAAATCATTAAAAATGGAAAATCAAACATTAGTTACGGAAATTTGTCCTACCACTACACAAAAATGGATTGCAGAAGGCGCAACGTTAGTAGATGTTCGAGAAAAAGAAGAAGTCACGAAACTTCGATTCATCGCTCCAAAAATTCTATATATACCGCTTTCTGAATTTGAAAATCGTTTTCACGAACTTCCAAAAAACGAAAAATTAGTCATGGTTTGCGAAGTAGGAAGCCGAAGTCTGCGTGCAGCAGGATTTCTCATCAATCACGGTTACGATAATGTAGTTAATATGAAACACGGCCTCCAACGTTGGGTAGAACGCGGTTTTGAAATTAGTGGTGATCCAAGTGTGGTGTTAGGAAACGATGAAGGTTGCTGTGGAGGCGGAAGCTGTTGTTAAATGTTTCGCATAATAAATCTGATATTATGAAACAATATCAATTATTTGCCATCATTGCAATGATTTTTGCAGGATTAACTTCAGTAATTGCAAAATCAGGACTAAAAAATATAAGTGGTGATGCAGGGCTTGCTGTAAGAACAAGTTTTGTTTTTGTGCTGATTTGGCTAAATGTTTTTGTATTTAATCATGCGAAAGATTTTTCTAGTTTAACAAAAAAAGATGTTTTATTACTTGCTTTTTCTGGGGTTACTACAACTATTTCTTGGATTTTTTATTACAAAGCCATTAAAATTGGAAATGTTTCAGAAGTAGCTCTTATTGATAAAGGAAGTATTATCATTACGCTACTATTGTCTTTTTATTTATTAAATGAACCATTTACATGGAAAATTGCATTAGGGGGCACTTTGATTATAGGAGGACTTTTAATTTTAACCATTAAATAAAATAAAATGTTCGATTGGTTACAAAATATTGCCGATGGGTTGGTGTACCAAATCATCGGTTTATCGCCAGAAAGTCATTTGGGTGCGGCACTCAATTTCTTTTTTTATGACACCATAAAAATCTTGATTTTACTTTTTCTCATCGTTAATATTATGGGAATGGTAAACTCGTATTTTCCAGTAGAAAAAATTAGAAATTTTCTTTCACGCAACAAACTTTACGGTTTAGAGTATTTCTTGGCATCTACTTTCGGAGCCATTACACCTTTTTGTTCGTGCAGTTCCGTTCCTTTATTCATCGGGTTTGTACGGGGCGGAATTCCTTTAGGTGTCACTTTTGCATTTCTCATCACTTCACCATTGGTTAATGAAGTGGCAATTGCTATGTTTGTAGGAATGTTCGGTTTAAAAGCTACCGTAATTTATGCTACCAGTGGAATTTTACTCGGAATGATTGGCGGTTTTGTACTCGGAAAACTGAAACTTGAAAAATATCTTACCGATTGGGTTCAACAAGTTTTGAATAATGCCAAAACCGAAGAAGAAATGCAAGAAGCAGTGCAACTTTCTTTTACGCAAAGACTTCCAGCAATTTTTAAAGAAGCTATTGGAATTATCAAAGGAGTATTTTGGTACATCATCATTGGAATTGCGATTGGTGCGGCGATGCACGGTTTTATTCCCGAAGGTTTTTTTGAAAAATATATTAGCCGAGACAATCCTTTTGCAGTTCCTTTAGCCGTAATATTGGGAGTTCCCATGTATAGCAATGCAGCTGGAGTTTTGCCCATTATTCAGGTTTTTGTACAAAAAGGAATTCCTATAGGTACTGCCATCGCTTTTATGATGGCTGTTGTAGGACTTTCTATTCCCGAAGCTACGATGCTTAAAAAAGTAATGACCTGGAAATTGATAGCTATTTTCTTTGGGGTAGTTACTTTTTTCATCATCATTTCTGGATATATTTTTAATATAATAATGTAAAATTTAAAATTTTTTAAAAAATGAAAAATCTATTTTCAACATTCGTAATGCTTTTCGCATTCTTACTGATTTCTTGTGACGGAAACGCACAGCAAACCAAAAAATTACCACAACAAAACGGCACTCAAGTGATTCAGTTTCACTCTACACACCGTTGCATTACGTGTAATTCCATTGAAAAATTAAGCAAAGAAGCCCTGAAAGAATACCCAAAAATTTCCTTTAAACTCTACAATGTAGATGAGCCAAAGAACGAGAAAATTGCCGAACAATTCGAAGCAACAGGAACGTCGCTTTTCCTTTACAATCCAAAAACAGGAAAGAAAAAAGACCTTACAGAATTTGCTTTTTCATTTGCCAAAAACCAACCCCAAAAATTTAAAGAAGGCTTAAAAAAAGAATTAAAAAACTTTAAATAAATGCAAGAATTTATTCAAACCATTGCAGATAATAAAGATTTTCCTATTTTGGCGGCATTTGCTTTAGGGTTATTAACTGCAATTGCGCCGTGTCCTTTAGCCACCAACATCACCGCAACTGCTTTTATTGCTAAAACCATTAACGCCAAAAAGAAAGTCATTTTTAGCGGAATTTTATACACATTGGGAAGGTTGGTGAGTTATACTACACTTGCAGCCATCGTTTATTTTGGAGCAAGTAAATTTCATTTGGCTAAATTTTTCCAAGGAAATGGCGAAAAATACATTGGCTTTTTGATGATTTTTATAGGATTATTGATGCTGAATGTCATTAAATTAAATTTCTTTAAAGGAGTTTCCGTTTCCGAAAAGTTAACAGAAAAATTTAAAACCAAAGGATTACTCGGGAGTTTTGTATTGGGAGTTTTGTTTGCATTGGTATTTTGTCCGTACAGTGGTGCTTTATATTTTGGGGTACTTTTACCAATGACGATTGCCTCACCAGAAACTTTGCTATTGCCCATTTCTTTTTCCATAGGAACAGGAGTTCCCGTTATTTTCTTTGCATTTATTATTGCATTCAGTTTAGAAAAATTAGGTATTTATTTTAATGCCATCACCAAATTCGAGAAGTGGATGCGTATTTTTGCAGGTTTAATTTTTATCTTAACAGGTTTGTATTACATCAATATTTTTTTTGAAATCATTTAAAATTTTTAAATATGAAATCGCCATTAACAAGTTTGCAAACAATTAATAATCATCGATTCCATTAAAAAAATAAGAAATAGAGATAAACACCCATGAAGATTGAGCGATAACATATGACCATTAAAAACAATAAAAATATACATATGAAATCACCATGATTTGAGAAATACAAACACCGATGAAGATACAGCGATTCCATATGACCATAAAAAAACAATAAATATCTACATATGAAAATAGCGCTCTTTAGCGACGTCCACGCTAATCTTCCTGCTCTAGAATCTTTTTTTGAAAGTATAGAAGCGCAAAAACCCGATGCCATATATTGTTTAGGAGATTTAGTAGGATATAATATTTGGTCTAACGAAGTCATTAATGCGATAAGAAAAAAAGGCATTCCTACCATTGCAGGAAATCATGATGAGATGATCGGCCAACTTACCGATCAACAAGCATACAAAATTTTCGACTTCAATAATATTGGCGAAATTTCTTTAGGATTTACCAATAACAAAGTTGAAGACCAAGAAAGAGCATATTTAAAAACGCTTCCTAGGCATATCCGTTTAGAATTTCAGTTCAATTCCGAAAAAATCAATATCTTGTTCGTACATGGAAGCCCAAGAAAAATCAATGAATATCTTTATGAAAATCATAATGAAAATGATTTTATAAAACTTTTTCAGGAATTCCATACCGATGTTTTATGTTTTGGACATACGCATAAACCCTATCATAAAGTGTTAAAAGAGCAAGATAATGGGGGTAGATTTTTATATAAACATGCCATAAATGTGGGCTCCGTTGGGAAACCTAAAGACGGAAATCCGCAAGGATGCTATGTTTTGTTACATATCGATGAAAATACAGTTAATTTGGACAAAAATTCCATAAAAGTAGAATTTATACGGTTTGGTTATGATGTAGAAAAAGCTGCAAAAGCTATTGAAAATAGTCCACTCCCCAATGAATTCGCACAAATGCTCCGTAACGGCGGATAATTTTTAATTTCAAACATTTAATTCTTAATTCAAAAAAAATGTCAGCAAACAACTGCGCTCCGCACGAAAGAAAAAAACTTTCTTTCCTTGATAAAAACCTTACGCTTTGGATATTTTTAGCGATGTTCCTAGGCGTTGCTATTGGTTATTTTTATCCTAATTCTAAAGATTTTATCAATCAATTTTCCTACGGGACTACCAATATCCCTTTGGCAATTGGTTTAATTTTGATGATGTATCCGCCTTTTACCAAAGTGCGCTACGAAGAACTTCCAGAAGTTTTTAAAAATACCAAAATTTTAGGCATTTCGCTTTTAATGAACTGGATTATTGGTCCTATTTTGATGTTTTCCTTAGCTTTAATTTTCCTGCACGACAAACCAGAATATATGATAGGGCTTATTCTCATAGGAATTGCGCGTTGCATTGCTATGGTGATTGTATGGAACGAACTCGCAGAAGGGAATAGAGAATATGCCGCAGGTTTGGTGGCTCTAAATTCTATTTTTCAAGTGATTTTTTACAGCATTTATGCCTATGTTTTTATCACCGTTTTACCACCATTTTTCGGTATAAAAGGTACAGAAGTTAACATTACCATTATACAAATTGCGGAAAGTGTCGCTATTTATCTAGGGATTCCTTTTGTTCTAGGATTTTTAACCAGATATTTTTTAAGAAAATCAAAAGGCGACCATTGGTATAACAATGTGTTTATCCCAAAAGTTTCCCCTATCACCTTAATTGCATTGCTTTTTACCATAGTTTTAATGTTCAGTTTAAAAGGGGAGAAGATTGTAGAAATTCCTTTGGATGTGGTAAGAATTGCGATCCCATTGGTAATATATTTTGTATTGATGTTTTTGGTAAGTTTCTTTATAGGAAAAAAACTTGGTGCAGATTATTCTAAAAACGCAGCCATTTCTTTCACGGCTGCAGGGAATAATTTTGAACTGGCAATTGCCGTGGCGATTGGTGTTTTTGGGATCAATTCTGGGCAAGCGTTTGCAGGAGTTATTGGTCCATTGGTAGAAGTTCCTGCCCTTATTGCATTGGTAAATGTGGCGTTCTGGTTGAAAAGAAAATGGTATTCTTAAGGCGGGAAATTTTCCGCCTTTTATTTTTTCTAAATTTTACTATATTTGCAACTTCTTATGGAAAAAATCTATTTTTTTATTTTCAAAATTACACCGCCTTAATGGTTGGTTAATTCCTTTTTTTTCAATTTTTTTTATTGGTTTCTTTCGTGTAGCCGAAATGCTGATTTTCGGTGCAAATTACATTTTACAAATTTTTACAATACACATATCTTATGCAGAAAATCATCAATTTGTTTGATTTCAAACAAAAAGTAGATTACAAAACCGAAATTTTATCCGGCATTACCGTTGCTTTGGCTTTAGTTCCAGAAGCAGTTGCGTTTGCCTTAATTGCAGGACTTTCTCCGCTTACAGGACTTTATGCCGCTTTTATGATGGGCTTGGTCACGTCCATTTTAGGTGGTCGTCCCGGGATGATTTCTGGAGCAACGGGTGCTGTTGCCATCGTCATTGTAACTTTAGCTAAATCTCACGGAATAGAGTATATTTTTGCCACCGTTATTTTAGCAGGAATTATTCAAATGTTAGCAGGATTTTTAAAACTTGGAAAACTCATTCGTTTGGTTCCGCATCCTGTAATTTTTGGTTTTGTTAATGGTTTAGCGATTATTATTTTTATGTCGCAGTTAGACCAATTTAAAGATGCTTCTGGGAATTGGATTACAGGAAGTAATTTGTTTATTTTCGGCGGTTTGGTTCTTGTTACTATGTTGATTATTTGGGGATTACCGAAAGTTACAAAAATAGTTCCCGCTTCATTGGTTTCTATTTTAACAATTTTTGGAATCGTAACTTTTCTGGGTTTAGATACCAAAACTGTTGGCGATATTACTTCTATCAAAGGTGGTTTTCCGCCGTTTCATATTCCTCAAATTCCTTTTAATTTAGAAACACTTCAAATCATTTTTCCGTATGCGGCTATTGTTGCAGGGGTTGGTTTGATTGAAAGTTTGTTGACATTAAACATTGTTGATGAACTTACAGAAAGTCACGGACACAGCAACAGAGAAGCTGTAGCACAAGGAACAGCCAATATTTTGAGTGGGCTTTTTTCAGGAATGGGCGGTTGTGCGATGATTGGACAAAGTTTAATCAACGTTTCCAACGGAGCAAGAGCAAGACTTTCGGGAATTGTTGCGTCTGTAATGTTGCTTGTTTTTGTAATGTTTGGAAGCAGTTTGATAGAAAAAGTTCCGATGGCTGCACTTACAGGTTTAATGATTATGGTAGCGATTGGCACTTTTGAATGGGCAAGTCTAAGAACATTTACCAAATTTCCAAAATCTGATATTTTAGTTATGGTTTTAGTAACATTGGTTACAGTTTTCTTGCACAATTTGGCTTTGGCAGTTTTAATTGGAGTTATCATTGCAGCGTTGGTTTTTGCTTGGGATAATGCAAAACGTATTAGAGCAAGAAAGTATTTAGATGATAATGGCGTGAAACATTACGAAATTTATGGACCGCTTTTCTTTGGTTCAACCACTGCTTTTACAGAAAAATTTGATATTCTGAATGATCCTGAAGAAGTCATTATTGATTTTAAAGAAAGTCGAGTAGTAGATATGTCGGCAATTGAAGCATTGAATAAACTCACCGAACGATACTACAAACACAACAAAAAAATACATTTAAAACACTTAAGTCCCGATTGTAGAAAATTAATTAAAAATGCAGAAAGCATTATTGATGTCAATGTAATTGAAGACCCAACCTACAACGTAATGTTAAATGATTAATTTTTTTAGCGACTTTTCGAGGTCGCTTTTTTTGTAAGCATCGTTCTCGCTATTATAATTTTGCTTTTGCAAAATGCGATAATTGATGGTTTAATAAAAAATGACTCTTACAGAATTTCACTAAATAGATGTAAAAAAACTTTGAAGTTTACAATCGTTTTTTTACTTAATAATATCCTCAATAATCTTGTCGAGTTTGGCATCGGGAAGTGAATTTAGATAAGACATTGTCGAATTGATGTCCTTATGACCTAATGCTTCCCTAATAATTTCAATCGAAACGTTTTCAAACTTCAGTGCAGTTGCAAAAGAATGCCTTGCGCAATAAAATGTGATATTTTTATTTATCTTGAGATTGCTCATTATATTTTTCAAGTATTTATTAACATATACTGTCAAATATTTTTGAGATTTGTTCTTCAGGTAAGTTTTTGTAGGGTTGTTGTTTTTTACGATATTCATTAGAAACTTAGAATCTGGTTCAGATTTATATTTCTTCAGAATATTTGTAGTGATGTCGTTTAATTTGAATTTTACAGCAACTCCTGTTTTTTCCCTGTAGTAAGAAATATTCTTATCGATTAGAGCATTTTTCTCGAGTTGCATCATATCAATAAAATTAATTCCTCTTGAGTAATAACTAAACAGAAACATATCTTTAGCAAATTCTTCGTACTGATCCTTGGATTTATACTCTTTTAAAAGGTTGATTTCGTTTACGCTCAAGAATTCCTTTTTGCTACTACTCTTGATTTGAGAAATTTTATAATCCTTAAAAGGGTATTGTTTTTCTTTAATTACTTTAGCTTTTATGGCCTGATTAAAGACACTTCTAATAGCCCTCATTCGGATTCCAATTGTAGCGGCAGAGTTTCCTTTTTCAATGCAATACGCTTCGTATTTTTTTAGCGTTAAATATTTAATTTCATTAAAACCGATGTCTTTTTTGTCGAAAAATTTTTGAAGCGAGTTTAATGCATCTTGGTCAACTTGCGCAGACCCAATTTTATCTGATTTTTTCAGATTTTCAATAACGGTTTCCTGAAATTTGGTATAAGACATTGTTTTCAAATCTCCCTTATAATTCTTAATCTCATAAATTACATCTTGCAGGGTGTAAGGAATATTATCATCTTCAAGATCTTCTATAATCTTGGAAGCAATAATTTTATACTTTTCAATAAACTTGTTCAGTTTTTCGTAATTGGGATGGTTCTTTTTCACACGTTCTGTTTCTGGACTCCATTGATGGTCTGTACAAGAATGACGAAGTGAAAGACTGGTATTTTTTCGGTCTTTAATGAACGAAATGATTATACTTTTTTCGCCATTTGATTTAGCATTATTCTTTAAAGTAAACTGAAAAGTGGTCATTATTTATATTTTTTTTGACGAACATTTGACGAACATTTGCACTACAAATATAAAGAAAAGTAATTTAAAATAAAAAATTTTATTTTTTAAAGTCTTGATAATCAATTAAAAATAAATTATTGTAAAGCATTGTAAAGTATAATAAAAAAATAAAAAAATGACTCATAATCAGCAAGTCCTTGGTTCGAGCCCAAGCTGGGCCACATAATCCTCAGAATTTCTGAGGATTTTGTTTTTTTATCAATTGATTTGTCTTTTTACCAATTATTAATACCGTTTTCTAGAATTTTAAAATAATTTTCTTGATCAAAAATATACAAATAAGGAGCTTTATGTGCGCCACCTTTTCTTTGTTCGTCTAGTTTTTTTAGAATCCCTATGTTTTTAATTTTTCTATAAAAATTTCCTCGGTTTAGAGTTCTTCCAAGAATGGCTTCATACAATTTTTGAAGTTCTGGAAGTGTAAATTTTTCTGGCAACAAATTCAATCCTATTGGTTTATAAGAAATTTGTTCTCTGAGAGTGTTGAGTGCTTTTTCTATGATTTTTTTGTGATCCATCGTGATATTCTGACTTTCTAATTCATCTAGAAAAATCCAGTCACAAGATTCACTTAATTCATCACCAATTGGTGAAACATCTTTATGATTTACCAACGCATAATAGCCTACAGAAATAAATCTTTTTTTGTGCCACAAATCATCAGGGAAATCTTTGAAGGTTTCTTCACTTCTATTTAATTCACTGAAAACTGCAAATTCTTGAAGAAAAATTTTATCCAATTGAGTTCTTTCTCGCAAAATTCTAATAGCAGCAGATTCTAAATTTTCTTCTTTTTTCATATAACCGCCAGGTAAAAACCATTGTTGGTTGAACTTCATTTTCAGAAGTAAAACTTTCAGTTGATCTCCGTTAAAGCCAAAAATTACTGTATCCACAGAAATATGCGGAACATACATTTCATACGCTTTTTTAGAATTATTGATGATGATTTCTTTAAAATCCATAGTTCGTTTCTCTCTACAAATGTAATATTAAATCATAAAATAAATCAAATTAAAATTTTTCAATTTTTTCTTTGAAGGTTCAGAAAATCAATGTAATATTGTAATGCTTCTAATTGAAGCAATGAAAATGTAAAACTTTATTCCAATGAAAATATTAAAAACCATTACAGTGGCTCTAATTCTGAGTTTTTCTGTAGTTAGTGCACAAGAGAGTTTAGATTTTTCTGGTAAAAAAGAACTCGTTTCGCCAGAAGTTAAAGGCAATAGCATCACTTTTCGGTTAAATGCTCCCGAAGCAAAATCTGTAAAATTGATGGGAAATTGGCTTCCGCCAAAAGGTTGGGAACCTACTACTTTGGATTTACAAAAAAAGGAAGGCGGAGTTTGGGAAATTACCCAAGATAATCTTCAGCCAGATTTATACACCTATTCATTTATTGTAGATGGCGTAAAAGTAGATGATCCCAATAATGTGTATTTGGTGAGAGATATTGCCAATGTGATGAATATGGTTTATATAGACGGACCAAAATCTGAAAATTATAAAGTTCAAAATGTACCACACGGAACGGTTTCTAAAAGATGGTATCCTTCAAAAGGATTGAAAACCGACAGAAGAATCACCATTTATACACCAGCTGGTTACGAAAATTCTAAAGAAAAATTGCCCGTTTTATATCTTTTACACGGAGTTGGCGGTGACGAAGAAGCTTGGATGACACTTGGTAGAGCTTCTCAAATTTTGGATAATCTCATTGCTCAAGGAAAAGCGAAACCTATGATTGTGGTAATGACTAACGGACATACCAGCAATGCAGCCGCTCCTGGAGAAAGTACCAAAGGTTTTTACAAACCGGTAATGATGACACCCGATGTTTTCAATGCAGATATGGAAACTTATTTTAAAGAAATTATAGATTTTACAGAAAGTAATTACAGAGTAAAAACTGATGTCAACAGCAGAGCTATTGCTGGTTTATCGATGGGCGGTTTTCATTCGCTTTATATTTCTGCTAATTATCCTAAAACTTTTGGTTATGTAGGTTTATTTTCTCCAGCAGTGATGCCTCCTCAAAATGCAACTTCTGAAATTTATAAAAATTTAGATGAAAAACTAAAGGCACAATTGAATAATCAATTCAAACTTTATTGGATAGGAATTGGTAAAGATGATTTCTTGTATAAAAATGTGTCAGATTTTAGACAAAAATTAGACGGAATGAATTTCAAATACCAATATGTAGAATCTGCAGGTGGACATACTTGGAGCAATTGGAGAGCTTATCTTAATGAATTTTTACCATTATTATTCAAATAAAAATTTAATCAAATTCTTATGAAAAATTCTAAAATTTTTGCGCTGCTTTTGGCTTCAATGCTAAGTTCATCTATTGACGCTCAAAATACCATCACCAATAATGGTAAAACCTTTATTGATTTAAATAAAAACGGAAAATTAGATATTTGGGAAGACACCAGATTGTCTGTTGACAAAAGAATTGATGCTATTATCAAACAAATGACTAATGAAGAAAAAGCATCGCTTCTCATCGGAATCGGAATGCCAGGTTTCACAGAAAATTTTCAAACCGTAGGAAATTCTGTAAAAAATAAAGTTCCGGGTGCAGCTGGTGGAACATTTGCTCTAGAAAGATTTGGGATTCCTTCTGTAATTGTTGCAGACGGACCAGCTGGACTTAGAATTAATGCGACCAGAGAAAACGATTCTAAAACCTATTACGCAACTGCTTTTCCTGTGGGAACTTCTCTTGCTTCTACTTGGAATACTGATTTGATAAAACAAGTGGGAAAAGCCATGGGAAATGAAGTAAAAGAATATGGGGTAGATGTACTTTTAGCTCCTGCTCTTAACATTCATAGAAATCCATTGTGTGGAAGAAATTTCGAATATTATTCAGAAGATCCTTTAATTTCTGGAAAAATTGCAGCAGCTTATGTAAACGGAATTCAAGAAAATGGCGTAGGAACTTCTATCAAGCATTTTGCTGCTAATAATCAAGAAACCAATAGATTAACCATTGATGAGCAAGTTTCTGAACGAGCAATGAGAGAAATTTATCTGAAAAATTTCGAAATTGCTGTCAAAGAATCTCAACCTTGGACGGTGATGTCTTCTTACAATAAAATTAATGGCGTTTATACTTCGGCGAGTAAAGATTTATTGACGACAATTTTACGTGATGAATGGGGTTACAAAGGTTTGGTAATGACAGATTGGTTCGGAGGTTTTGAAGGATTTGAAGCAATTATGAAAAAACAAAGCAGCGATGTAGTAGCACAGATGAATGCAGGAAATGATTTGTTAATGCCCGGACTTTCCATTCAGAAAAAAGAATTATTGGATGCTTTAAATTCAGGGAAATTATCTCAAGAAATAGCCAATAAAAACGTGAAAAGAATTCTGGAATTGGCGTTTAAATCTCCAGTTTTTACAGATTATAAATATTCTAATCAGCCAAATTTAACTCAAAATTCACAAGTAGCCAGAAATGCAGCTTCCGAAGGAATGGTTTTGCTAAAAAATGACAATAATGCGTTGCCTTTTTCTTCAAAAAATGAGGTGGTTTCAGTTTTTGGAGTTACTTCTTACGATTTTAT
>APMI01011802.1_pt1 | contig 19932 bp, 11 predicted proteins | sample 667938 | NCBI WGS metagenome assembly APMI01 (sample SAMN01084076, study PRJNA167559) | wastewater metagenome | biome: Wastewater | place: Denmark: Ejby Moelle, Odense | collected 2011-11-28 | reverse complement strand
CTGTACTATGTATTATATTTTTTGTTATTATGGCCATGCACTCGGATTCGCACAGACTATGGAAGCAAATTGGTAATTAGACTCACAAAATTCACTAGGCCAGCAAAAGAGTTTAAGAAACAGCCTAAAGTGGTGGTAAATTCGAAAAAAATGCAAATCAGTAATTTGAACACAATCCGAACTAGAGCATTGTTATTGAATAACTCAGTAAGCTTTAATTTTCAGACATCAAGCAGCTACATAATGATGAAGGACTTTCTTTCCACCTAAATAAACCTACCGAGCAATACGATTACCTGGAATTAGTGCTGAAATAGCTCGAAGGTTAGAAATCAGGAGAAACTATAAATAAGAAAAAAGCGAGCATCAACGTTCATAAAAACCCTGATAAATTTACATAGAAATATCGAAACGAATATAGTAAAATTAAACTTATTCTACTGGACTGCAAAAACCAGTTTGTGAAGATCCAAACATACGTCAGGTAAGAATTACAAAAATCACAATAAAGTCAATTAAAAGCAATTAAAGACTTTGCATTGATTTAAGAAATGCTTCAGTTGAAAATATCGATGCTCAATAAATAGAATTTTGATAAATAGCAATAACTAAAAATAATAAAACAATTATATTAAAGTAAATGTTAAATTTAGAAAAATCTTTATCTGTAAATCAAATAAAGTAAATAAAGAGAAGTCAAAGCCAAATAATAAGTGAAATAATTGTAAAATTTTAATAGAAATCTGATTATTGAAAAATAAAAATTATAGAAATAGTTACAGGATCAAGCATAGAAAATATTTGATATTGAACAAAAACTTTTAAGTTTTGACATGCGAGTTCAAGACAAAGTTAATTAGATTATAGAAAAGAACCATTTAAGTCTAAAAACTGAAAATGTTGCCCCTGAAGAAAATAGTAATAAAAATTCAAAATGTATTGGAAGTTCGAGGCTAGGTCAAAATATTCTCATACACAGTACTGAAAGAGAGAATATTTCTGAATAATAAAATACATAAGATGACTATAACAAGTATTATCATATGGAAGGATTATGCAGAAAGTTGGCAACCGATTACTTTGGGTCGACTTTCTGCAGCGACAAAGAGTATGTTCCTATGAACATGAGCTATTCAGTTAAAAAACTACAGAATAAGTCCCCAATGAAACATTTTAGACAAAATATAGGAAATTCAAACAACAAATCAGTTTCAATGAGAGCCAGTTTAAACACAGTATTTCAAACTCCGATGCACAACCACTCTTAGAACCTAAGCACACGTATGCACACCTATGAAAGATAAAGATATTCTCCTGAAAAATAACGGTTCTCTCCATTTAGTTCTCAAAAGTTTCATAAGAAATCTTTGCGAGAAGCATAAAAATAAAGAGAGAAGAGACCGGCGTAAATTGAGAAAATTAGTAAAAAGTTGAATAATATAAAGGTCAAAATACAGCAATAAATTAACAGTATCTTACATTATTGATAGTATCTAATACTTCAAACTCTATATATTTATATATGATTAATGATGTCCAAAATTATAATTCTACATTTCGATATATTTATTAATAAACATCTAACGGAATGGTCAAGATGATTGAGAATTATGCTCTGCACGAGCAAATCGGCGAGGGCGAGTACGGCAAAGTGTACAGAGGCATCGACTCTCGTAACAAGAAGGAAGTCGCTGTTAAAGTTATCAACGTGAAGAAATTTAAGGAATACCCCAAACTATAATAATGCACTCTTAATTAAATTGAGGTGCTTTCGAAAATATAGTCGCCACATATCGTCAAATTTATCGAAATTCTCAAGACTGCAAATAATTTCTACTTTTTCTATGAGTTCTGTAATCAGGGCACTCTTGAGGACATAATCAAAGCAAAAGGGACTCTCACAGAATCACAGGCACTCGAATACTTATCGCAGATACTTGATGCTTTCAAGATACTGTCAAATAAAAATATTATGCATCGTGATTTGAAGCCCTCCAACATTCTCATCAATGACGGACTCATAAAAATTGCGGATTTTGGGTTCTGTAAAAGTTTATAAAATCATCGAGACTTGGCTCAGACTATGCTAGGATCGCCTATTTATATGGCCCCAGAAGTGCTCAAAGGATAAATTTATACCATTAAGGCAGATATTTGGAGTTTGGGAGTAGTAGTCTATGAAATGCTATACGGATTCTGTCCCTTTGAAGAAAGATCAATTGCCAGACTGATAAATTTGCTTGATAAATAAGAAGTTGTATTTAATCAGCAAATCAATAAGATTTCACCTGGATTTTAAGAACTACTCAAGAAAATGTTAATCAAAGATCACTTTAAAAGAATTGGATGGAAATAATTGTTTGAGTATAAAATAAATGGTGTCCCACTTCTAAAGCAGAATCAACCAAGTGAATACAAATAATAAAAGTAAAAGGAGAGATCTCACTCAATTGATTTTAACATTCGTCAACCTGAATAGCTAAAATAGGCTAAAAATTTTAACAACGTTATCGTTCCATAAAGACCAGTTTCTCGGACATCATTTGATTTCAACTACCAAGACTACAGCAATAAACAGAATCAGCCGGTATCTCAAACCGCATCAACATTCAAGAAAGCATCAAAACCCCAAACGAGTACAACTACTTCAACTGTGCCACTTGTAAGCCTTGGATCGACAACTCCAACAATAAACAACAAATAAAATATTGCTACTGAGCCAGTCTCATCAACAATTAGGACTCGTGTTGCTAAGAATAAAGTCAAATATTATTTAAAAATTGCAGCAGATGTGATTGATTTTAACTATTGCCCTTAAGCGAGCATCCAGATCTGTATTAAAATATATCAGACCATGCAGAAATAGATCGCTAAACTATAATAAAATGGTGCAGTGTATAGCAGCCAATAGAAGATAGCAATAAGTGAGACAATAAAACAATTTCAGTAATAGCTTCCAAAATTACAAAAACAGTCAATATCAGGGCCGCTGCTAAACTACTACATCAAGGCATTACAAATAAGCAATAAATAAAGTTTCCAGTCGACCAATCCAAATAAATAGCTTCTGATACATTGTTTGGCTTTACTTGATTTGAATGACCTGACCATGAGATAGAAACCTACTGACTATAATACTTATAGTAAGGAGAAGCTTGTTTCTGAATTATATCAGAAAATTATCAGAAATGTTATATGAGGGATTTATTATTTACTTTTATTTTCAATAAGAAGTTATTTAAGGGCTTGATTAAGAAATTCTTTATTTTGTTGTATCACTCGCTCAGTTTATTATTGTTTGATTTAAATTATAAAATATAACTTCACATCGAGTAGATCTTATCGTAGCAAAATGGCATAAATTGTGGAATAGACTATCAACAGAGTTAAGGGCTCAGTTAAAGGAGTCATCATAGTGAACTACAACGGCGCCATCATACGAACAACTTTCGAGAACAACAAAAAATAAAGTATTAATTATGTCATTTAGGTGAGGACTACGCAAAATATATTTCACTACTGGCATCAAAAGCCAAGAGCTTAGTACGTGATCTTGACCCAGTCAGCGATATGATTTTCTTGAGAATCAAAACAAAAACTGAATAAATAATGGTGACCCCTGACAAAGATTTTATTCTGATTGCAATTCAAGGACCAAGAGTGCAAAGGGAGAAAAAAGAAGAAGAAAATTGATGATCTTTCATAGTCAATATATTGCTAACTTTTGTATAATCGTAACAGCAGCATAATAACATGCAGCAGGAACAGAGCCTAACTTTACATCTGCAGCCCGTACTCCAAGAATAAGACCAACTAGAGTAACTGTTCGATAATTAACCTAAATTGAGTGTGCTGAACCTACCCGACGCTAATCCCATCAAGAAGAGATAAAAATTGCAACCTTGTTCAATATTTCCGTTGCAAGCACTGCCCAAATTTAACTATAACTCTGATGTAAATTAGCCCACCGTCGTCAACTAGTCTGTTAGTCTGGTTCAATAAAAGTTAGTGCTTTAGTCCTCTTCACTGAAGGAATTATTTAGCTTGCCTGTCTATGTCTACAACAGTCGAGCCAGTACTAAGAGCAATAGTGATTTCGGATGCATACGGGTCATGTACTCAGAATCTAAAGACCATAAAATGGGCAAAAATATATAGACATTTACCGAAGCAAAAGCCTAAAGTAAAAGGATGAAATTCGAGTCAGAGACAGTTAATAAATCCCAAAACATTAGTACTAATATAGAAAAGCAAGTCTAAAATGAGTAAAAGAATCAGCTGTAAAGCCAGTACTCAAGAAATAACTAAGCATAAGATCAATAAGTATATTTTTAAAGCAGGTTTGAATGTGGTAATCTTTGCTTTGCTGCACCTTCTCGTTATTCGAATTAACCCACCTATTACTTAATTTTATCAAGAGACATGAACACTTCAAAATGCACTCAATGGTTTTTCTTCAAGACAGTAAACAAATTACCAGGAAAAGTGACATTTCATATCCTTAACTTCGTTAAAAACTACTCAATTTTTGAGTATGGTATGAAAATATGTTATGCCAGCAAAGCAAACGGGTATAAATGGTTGCGAGGATGCACTGATATCAAATATCGATAGACTAACGTTACGATGAACTCAAGACGAAGCTAGAAATGTTATCATGCTCTATCTTTTTCGTACACGTATGAGTCGGCTGAAGACAATGTCTATTTCGCATACTGTTACCCTTATACTTACTCGATGCTCGAATAATTTTTGTTTAATCGATCTGAAACCAGCCCATATATGAAGCGAAGATGTATTGCAGGCACTCCTGGAGGTAAATTATATTTTAATTTTAGGCAATAGCGTCGACCTTATTACGATCAGCAATTTCAAGCAGAAATAGTATAAAAAAAGGATTGTATTTATCACTTCTCGAGTCCATCCGGGCTAAACTCCCAGCTCTTTTATTTGTGAGGGCATGATGAGATTTTTATTGGGGTAAACTGTTTCACCATACTAGAGAAACTGATGAAGCGAAATCACTAAGGGATAATTTTGTATTCAAGTTCGTGCCCATGCTGAACCCAGATGGAGTTATAAACGGATCATATAGGTGCAGTCTGTCAGGTTATGACCTTAATAGAGTCTGGCATAGAGCTGATAAAATTACACACCCCGAGATTTATGGAACAAGAAAGGCTGTGTTTGAGACCAACTAGTTCTAGAAAATATTCATGTTTGCCGATCTTCACGCACACTCAAAAAAGAAAGGTGTCTTTGCATATGGATGTCAAAACAGAAGTAATCCATATCTTTGCAGACAAATTCCTTTTCTCTTTTGGAAAAACGTGCCCGACTTCAACTACTATCAATGTAACTTCATGATGCGAACAGGTAGATAAGGCACTTCTCGCCTATTTAATTACCGATAACTAGACATTAACTATAGTTATACAATTGAGCATTCTTTTTGCGGTCCTGCCAAAGATAGAGTTCACTACACTCCCAAAAGTTATGTCAAAATCGGTGTCGATTATTTACTAACTTTCTATAAATATTTCTGCAGAAATCGCAAGGCTGGTACCATCAACTCAGATATTTCAGAGCTAGAAATTTTCTAGGAGCTTTATGTAAACAAAGAGCTTCTTAAAATCGGAGACGCAGAAGAATGTTCAAGTTCTGATTAGTAGCTTGACAAATAAAGAGCTCCATCTTGTGTTGAACACAAATCTTAAAAATCATAAAGAAGATCATAGAGAAAATAAACTCTACGTTTAAGCTAGAATTCTTTACATAGTCCAAAGAAAACAAGCAGCAATTTTCGTAAAACGAACTTAGTTATTTAAAATAAATCAAAAGAGCTATTATCGACTAAATTCCGTGACACGCCCAACTTCAGAGAGACTATGCGTCCATTGCCTATCGTAGACACCTCATTCAAGTAGCGACCGGCTGATCGGTACTAAGAAAGTACTCAATATATGTCATTTCGGCCTAGAGTTTGTTCCTCGTCACTAACTGGTCATATGAGACCAGAGAACATTGAGAAAAAATATTTTATGAAATAGACATTTAGATACGAAGATGAAGAAGAGGTAGGCGGATTAACTAACCTATTTTTGCCATCTCTCACCCGAGCTTCATACAAGAAGTACAACAGAAAGAACTCAAGCCCCAAAAACATGGTCCAAGTCGGTCAAAGCCTAATCTAGACAGCGATCGTGCTCAAAGAGTAGATAAGATCAGTGGCTAGAAAAAGACCGAGTTGGAAAGACCAAGCAAGAAGCTACCTATGAAAATGGGCATGCTTTTCTTGATTTTTAATAATCTTAAAGTACGCGAGTGGCATAGTAACGAGTAGCAATAATAAAAAGTTGACGAATATTAAATCATTGATATCGCAATAATCAGCCTATCTTAGAGTGCTTGCGTGGAGTGCCCACGTTCTACTGAGAACCTGCTTTACTCATTTTCTTCTTCCGGATTCTCTACATTTTTATTACATCCTCGATGGAAGGGTAAGTATTGATTAGACATGTTGACTAAGGTTTGTTATTCTTGTTTCCAGGCGATCCTACTTTAGTTTCGTCGATGCTGGAGCACGACCCCATAGGTTGTATATTCTAAAAAGGAATAATATTAATTTATTTAACACATAAATCTATAACACTCAGTTTCTGATCCCTGTTTTTTGTTCATGTTACGTATCACACAGTTAAAATATGTCTTTTAAAACAATATTTTTATTTGATGAATTATAAAATTTCTGTAGACCCGTTATCTTAACAAATAAATTACGTGTCTGGTATAAATATTTATACTTGCCCAAAATACAATAACAAATAGTAAAGTATTCCATGGGTTTCAATTTACTGCACGCACTCGAACCTCTTTCGAAGCTGGTCCCTGAGGTGGCTAAGCCCACAGTCAAGCCTAATGCGACAATGAAGACTGCATTTACTGCAATGACTTTGTTCATCTATCTCATATGCTGCCAGATTCCCATCTATGGTATTCTGCGTACTTACAGTCCTGACCCTCTGTATTGGACTAGAGTTATATTGGCTTCCAGTCGAGGCACCCTTATGGAGTTGGGTATCGGACCCATCATCTCGGCTGGCTGGATCATCCAGATTGTCACTTCCATCGGCATACTCAAAGTTTCAAGCGATAAAGACGGGGAAATCTTAGAGGGATTCGAAAAAACTTTTGCACTTATTTTATGTTTTGGTTAAGCAGCTGGTCAAATTTGGTATGGTGCATATGGACCACCTTCACAATTAAGCTACATGAGCGTGTTTTTAATAATCACTCAGCTTATGGCTTCAGGAATTATGGTCATTCTCCTTGACTCTATGCTTAAACAAGGTTATGGTCTCGGATCTGGAATTTCGCTTTTCATCGTTGCAAACACATCATAGAATTTATTCTGGAGCCTGTTCAGCCCAGTTACTCAAAGTTCATAGTACGGTATCTAATTCGAAGGTTCATTCATCTGTTTGATCCATTTCTTGCTTTCAAAGCCAAACAAATGGAACGCAGTATATCAAGCCTTTACTCGTACATCAGCCCCTAATTTAATGTCATTCTGCGCAACATTATTAATCTTCTTTATCGTGATATATCTTCAAAGTTTCCAAATCCGTGTTCCCTTAATCCACCAGCAACACAAAGGCTACAAAACATAAATTCCAATAAAATTATTCTACACATCAAACATGAGTGTTATTTTACAATCAATGTTTGTCTCCAATTTCTATATTGTGTCTAGATTACTATATGAGAAATTCAGTAAAACTGTGCTCATTAGTTTAATTGGTAAATGGGAAGGCAATAAAATTATGGGAGGATTGGTCTGGTATATCAGTCCACCCCTTGATTTCTAGGATTTTGTTACATATCCGTATAGATTAGTCACCTATGTTATATTTGTATGCGGATGCTGTGCATTCTTCTCAAGGTAAAATTATAATAATTATATAGATTCTGGATTGAAATTTCAAAAGAAACTCCAAGAGCAATCGCATTGAAAATTAGATCAGAAGGACTTACTTTGCCCAGTTATAGATCATAATCAGTGTACTCTGTACTGAATAGATACATTCCGACTGCGGCAATGCTTGGAGGTATTGTGATAGGATTACTAACAATTTTGGGTGATTTCCTAAACGCGATAGGCTCAAGCACAGGTATATTGCTGTCAGTTTCTATTTTGTATAGATTTCATGAAAAGGCAAAACAGTGATTCAATAAATATCGGACTATTGTTTACAAACCTATATATTTATTAACTAAAATCAAATACTGCTTTTCGTGTAGGCAGTGCTTCATCATCGAATGTTTTTTAAGAACTCTGGTACTCTCATTTTTCTTTCTTGCAGATAAATTTCGAAATTTTTATCGAAATTATTGCTGATCATTTTCTTCTTCAGTTCATTCAGTCTTTCAGCTTCTTCATTACTCTCATTAGCCGTCTCTTTATCTTTATACAAATCTTAATAAAAATGTTCATATTTGTTCTTCATTAGGTATGGCAAGTTAATACCATTGCTTTGCTCACCTAATTTCTTGTTTTATTTAGTTCTATGAAATCCAAGTATACTTTCATCTGTTTTACTGAATGGTAAACTAGCTTTCATATTTTGTTTCATACTTTTTAGTGAATTAAGTATATATACTCTCTTTAATTTGTCCTTTTATTAATTCTGTTTTAATATTGAGTAATCTTGGGTTTTATTACTCTAGTTTTGCTTATGAGACAATTGAGCGATCTTACACTGTGAGTTCTTGAACTGATCTAAAAATCTTTTCTTAAGCTTTTCTTATTTTTGATCTGAACTTTGATACCTGAAGGTTTACGATAAATCTTCCATATGTTGCTATAGCAGACAATGTTTTTATATTTTATCTTGATTTTTATCAGGTAGCACTCTCATATTTCTAACATTTTTAGTCTGTGAGCCTTTGTCATCTGAAATAAATAATAAAAATACTTAGCTTAAGTGCATGGATTTTATAAATCTCATCGTGTATCATTTTATTTTCCTTCTCAATAGTTTTAATCTTCTGAGCGTACTTAAGAATTTATTGATCAATGGGTCCATTTTTCGTGTGATATTATTATTTATTTTGATCCTTCTTGGCCTGACTGCTTTTGTCAATGTCAGCAAACATGGCTCTGGAATCAACAGACAAGTATTGTAGAACTTGCTCGGCGTCAAAGCTACAAAGTTAGTTATTATCTTGCAGTATTGATATTGTTGGGCCTTGATTACATTCCGTGATATCATTTGTGACATCATCCGCACGGGAATAATTATTTTTATGCGCTCGGTATATCGAGTTTATTTTATTCAATGAAGTGTCATGACCAGCCTGTGAGAGATCCAAAACTGAGTTCACTTGATTCCTATGATAAGAAATGTTGGGCAAGTGCGAGTCTGGGATGGGAGTCGTCTCGCAGTATTGCGAAGGTATTGATCTTATTTTAAGATCGAGAAATTTCAAGTTTAGGTGTGAAACTCTTTTGCTAGGTGACTTTATGATCATTTGTCAATAAAGAAGAATTTCTATCGAATATTAATAATGTAATACTGAAAACACATTACAGATAATAAAAGTACAAAATTCATTAAAGTCCTAAACAATTTATCTCTAATCGATACAAATACTGAAATCAAATCTTTCTTTTGGTCGCTTATTAATATGTAAGTTTAGTTTCTGGGGTAGGTACATATTCTACAATAAAGTGGCAATTACTTTCAACAGGCGTCCTTTTATTTCGTTAGACTGGTTGCTTAGAAGGTTTTTAAAATGCGCTTATCTTTCCACTGTTACTCCAGAACTAATGCTTCTGTAATAGTTAATAAGTATACATCGTCATGTTGTTTCTGAATGAATTCATTATTTGCTATGTTAGTTGTCAGGAAAGAATGTGCTGGAGTAGGGTAACTGTCTTTTGTAACTTGAGCAAATGTAGCTCCAAATTTATTCTCACTGTTCTTGCCGGGAATGTATCCGCAGTAGCCTGGAACTTGAGCTCGATTGTTTATTGACATAGTACAATAAATATAACTGATTACAATATAATAAACACTAGTATCAAATTTTACTATTCATTATCTATTTCTTTTTCATCTAATGCCAAGCTTATATTCTTTGGTGAAGCCAAGGATAGAAAATGTTGTTTTTGTCCTTTATCATTTCTTGCTACCAGACTGAGCCTTTAAATTTAGTTGATAATTTGATAACTCTATCAAAAATAAATCCGCCCATCTGCTTGATGACTGCTTTAACTAACCATTCGGGAAGAATTGGCATGCGGCTATCCATTTAACAGTAGCATCTAAACATGAATTAATTTTATGATCTGTAGCTTATTTAGCAGATGAAATATTTAAGATCCATGACGACCATTTTGTCAGTCTTCTTCGGGTCAGTCTTTACGTTAAATTTTTTCATTAGTTCTTAATTTTCAGTGATACCCTCACCATATATGACAATTGTCTCATTATGATCAATTCTATCCATCCCTAGCCCATAGAAGTAAGCATATCGTTATGTGAGGAAAGGCATTTTAAATTGCAAGTAGCATATTTTTTAAAGCGGACTCACTTCTGCCAGGTCCTCGCCTTTGGTACAAAATGGAACCCAATGATTAAATAGGTTGACTTGATAAATCATAATGCATAGGTTTTATATGTTCATCGACAGCAATCCCTCATATCGAAGCTATACATTGGTACCGGTGACCTTTACTGCCAATTATGACCTGTCGTCAATCTTATTTATCTTCCAATCAGTTTTGGGACTTCGTAGTATCTACATTGCTCTCTCATTCTTCTTCAGTATTGACTAAAAGTGCGTTGATGTATTGACTGCATAATCGGAAACAGGTTCCTTGTTTTTCAGTGTACGACTGACTTAGGCGACAAATTCTTCTATTTTTTTATTATCGAACAAGTTTTTAAGCTTTTTTTATGAAGGTGGAAAGTTTGATTTTTTTATTTCCTATTTTTCTAAGTACATGCTGGTATTATTTTAATAAATTATTCAATTGAGCCAGCTCAATTCTTTGTAATCAAAAAATGTAGTCGTAAAATATATATTTATAATTTGTTTATAGCTTGAATTAGACTTGAAAATGAAGGATCTATGACAGTTACTCTCTTAATAATAATTCAAAAATCATGGAACTAAGCTTTAATTTTTATTCATTAGTTAATGTCAGTAAATAATAGAGTTTATTGACTTCAGCGTCTAGCAATTGCCTCAATTTAATATAATTACTTGTAAAAATGAGAAAAAAAGCAAAATGTAAGTGCCAAAGTTTATATTGTATATAGTGATCAGTTCAGAGGTGAAAAGCAGTGTCTTGGCTATAGACCCCTCGAATGAGAACGCCTGTTCTTAAAAGGCGCTTAAATGCTTCAAGTTCCAACTGGCTCATATTTGTGATGTTAATCATCTGGATGCCTTGCGCGTTAGAGGAAGCACTGCTATTGGGAAGAAGATCACTCGGGTTAATTTGTAGCTCCTTCATGTGAATTTGATATTTATTATATATCCATTGACAGTAACTATTTAAACGTTCCATAATGGCTTATTGAATCACTACATTTTGCTGGTTTTATGCTTTAGTTTCGGATAATTTTAATGATTTAATCCTCAAATTGTTAGATATCGCTTTTTTGTGAACAAGAGATAACGCTGAATATTTTTAAAAACAGTCAGACATATGAAAAATGTTCTGCCGGCCAACTAAGACTTCATTTTGATCATTTATTCATATTTTAAATATCTTTTATTTATCAAAATCAACACTATTGATCTAGAAAATTAATATTTCAAAATTGGGCCTTCAGTCTAAATCAATAAAATCACACCACCAATAATGAAATATTAATGTGACAGTCTGAACGATGCATTATTTTTCGATTTTCTGCTGTGAACTAAAATAAAGTAACTTATATGAATCAAAAAAAGCAAACGAAAATACAAAATGAAGTAAAGAAAATTGTATAATTTATGATTACAAAATCGATCGATAGTTTACCAAGAGTTGCATCAAAAACAAATATTGATCATTTCAAGGTTGTTTTGGTTGTGTTTCAAAGTCAAACCGTAGTTTCTATTAAATAACATAATGTGTCTATTATAAAATGTAGAGCGTAATAGAATTATAAAAATATATTTTACCATCTGTGTAATTCCTCAGTGTACATTTGATTGTTTCTTTTGATTCTACTTGTTCATATTCTTTAGAACTTCGTAATTGAAATTTTATTTCAATATAAAAGCACTTTCCTTTTACTTATCTTTGTCGTCTTTATCATTTTTGTCTTCGCTTACTTTCTTCTCCAAACTTCTATCAGCAGTCCAGTGATTTTTCCTTAGCATCAAATAGACACGTTCATGCTTTTTCTTCATGATGATATTGTATCGGCAGCTAAGATCTTTCTCACCAAAATTATGATCATACCATTTGACAGTGACATTGTTCTCCCAACATTTGGCAACTACTTCCATTATGTCCTTCTGTAAAAACTCACCATTACTCCATACTGACACGTCTGCTTAGGATTATTATTGACTCGGGTTTAGAGAAGTTTCTAAGTGTAAATTACACAATTATTGACCAGGCATGTATTATTCAATAGATGAAAAACCTTTAACTGGGCCTACATTCCAGAAAAGCCCAAGTGTGTTAGCTTGAGGAATCTGTATTTTCCATTTCACTCGATCATAAAATTGGAATATTTTTAAACTTTCTGTGACACTAAATATTTCTTCTTTGATTTGTTCTATTAAAAATTCTAATTATCGACTATTTTCTATTTTACTTCTTTAACTTTATTTAATATTGACTGCAAAGAATTTAATAAGCTCATTTTAATCTTCAAATTATGCTTAGAGTGCTCCGATCATTCTCTTCACAATATTTCCTTCAAGTCCGAAATTATTCATGTATTATATTTTTTATTGGTTCTTCAAGGCACGGAATTTCTCATCAGTTATTGAAAGCAGAAATCTATGCACATTTATGACTGACACATTGCACTACAAGGCAAAGCATTTGAAAATCAATGAGTGACTCAAATACAAAGGTGGATATTTTTGAGTCAGGGACATTGTTTCTATCATAAGTAAGGAAATTTTTAGCATCTAACATAAATAGTAAGGAGTCAAGTTGTTTTATTTCTCGAATGTTATATCAAAAGCCGTCACATATTTCTATTTAAATGAAAATTATGTTTTTACTTATCCTCCAATGAACTCGCTTACCTTTTAAAAAGTAAATCTTCTCATTTGATTGCTTGTTTAAATATAATCTTGTCTAAAATTACCACGATGATCATTTCGTATATTTCTCTTGAGTGTTTCCTTTGCGTACCTGATCCATGAAGCATAAGTGTTACTGGGGTACTCCATCACAACACCCCTTTCTGAGAGCAATAAAAATTTATCTGACCTGTTAGCTTGCATTTTAATTCCGTTTAGTACATCGAAATCAACGACGGGCACAAGTGAAAGAGGAACAAAGAGTACACCTCTGTGTATTTGATAGATTTTGATGAACTCATATGTAAGGTAATTTCTATATAAATTTTGTTTCATAATTACACTCGTTTAGTTTTTAATGCCAAAAATATGATTCATCAACTGGTAGAACTGAAAATGTTTGGGATTGGCTATCAATGACACCAGCTGTGTGAAATATTTATTACGGAATGTTTAGAGTAATTTTTGAACAGTGGGTCTGTCGGATGGCTTTAAACTAATACATGACTGAATTTGTTATTTGAATTAAGAGTTATGCTCTATTTTATTAAAGTCTCTTGGTAAGCTATGAGTTTTTGCAACTTGGCTCAATACATCAGCCCGTTCCATAAGAGTATCAAAATTGTAAAACAATTAAAGAAGAATAATTCCTAATGCATAAATATCGATTTTTTAGTCGTAATGAGTGGAGTGCATTTGCTAAGGGGCTCTGTAGTAAGTAGTCCCTACTCCCTTAGTCTTATCGGTATATTAAACAATTTATGCTTCATAAGGGTTACTCTCTATATTGCCAATCGTAGCAAGTCCAAAATCTCCGATTTTAACTTTGTTCATGTTTTAAATCAAGAAAATATTTGCTGGTTTTAAATCTCTATGCATAATTCTTTTCGAATGAATGTAAGATAATCCTTCTAGTATACCACGTATCAGTTTGATCTTAACTCCAGTTGGCTCATTAAATTTTTCGCGAATGAAATCTTTTAAAGTCATAGCACCGCAATATTCCATAACAATGTATAAAATTTTGAATGGAAACTCGTAAACTTACGATTGTTTTCTTGATATTTAGTCTTAGATGTGACTAGTTCTGGAGAATGACTCGTGCTCAAATTGAATATCATCCATGTTTTTAGCTGCTGAGTCTTTGTAGTCCTTAAAATTGCTGTAATCTTCAAAAATAACATCATCTTAGAATATATAACTCTATTAATTTCCATTTCTGTTTCTATTTCTGGGTACACTATCTGAATTCTACTAACTATTCATGTCACTACTATCAAGTTCTCGAATGATCATCTTATCGCTGTGACTGGGATGTTCTATTGAGTATTTATTCCAGATTTTGTTGAATTATTTTATTTAGTCAGGGTCAGTAATTTTCATGTCTGTAATAAGTTACTCCACGCTTGAAGTGTCCTATAACCAAGACTGATGGTAACGCACGATGTTTGGATGGTTCAGCTTAGACAAAAATGATACTTATTTTAATAATTTAAAAGACTCGCGATCGTTATAGTTTATCACCATTTTCTTGACTGCGTATATATTCGAGTCTATGCGATGTCTACATCTGTACACTCTTCCAAATCCGCCTTCGCCAATCATTTATATTTATTCATAGTCTGACAAATACCTGCCTCTTGGATTGGGAAACTTTGGAATGTTGTACTATAATGGTTTATGTAATGACAGTATATTTTCCTGTTGATCTTCTCTATTAAGTATTTCTTATACTAAACTCTGTAAGTGTGGATTCGCAGTGTTAAGGTTCAATATAGAATTTAACTATCCTGAACCAGATGCAACAGGCTCATGACTTATTACTGGTGATTATTCAGGGATTAATAATATCGCTTATTATGCTTTGTAGAATAGCTCTTGAGATATTGAAACACATAAATTTAGAATGTAAGGGTAGTAAGCTTACAAATATTTTGGATCGATTTACGTATGACTTTATTCATTATTTGTGTTATTTGATGTCACACTATGGGCTCCATAAGTCTGAGTTCTTAACAAACTCGTACTTTTCTCTAGATCTTTATCTCTCTATCTTTAATTTTACTTTTATCTTTAAAATTACCTTTATTTTTGTTATATTTTCTCTCTAATATCAGCCTACTCAGCTTACGATGACGCCATAATTGTGACCATACTTTAGATGAACATATTTTTATGCTATTTAATTATAAGTGCTAACTTCTATTTCTCCAAAGGTACTAAATTGTTCGTTTGTATCTATATAACTGGTAGCGTGTCGGGATATGCTGGTGGAATTGTAATATGAATTGGTAGTAAAGAATATGTTGAGCCTGGAATTTGAATTTTTAATGTAAATGTGCCTTTATTACCATTATACGGCGTGACTGTTGCAAAATCGTCCATAAAATAATTTCTCATCGCTTCTACTTCTTTACCTACATGCTTACACTTATTCTTCAGATATTCTTATTTTCTCGCGAGTTAGTTTTATAGCATTTACTGGGTAAGCACAGTACGGGGAAATATAGTAAATTATTAAGTTTACATTTTCTGAAGCTTACGTTTATTTTTAGGCTTCTTCTTCTTCTCAGGAGTTGGCATTATTTCTTTCTAATGGTTATCATTAGCCAGCATGATTAGCGGTGGCGATGGCCATATTTTAACATCGATCTGCTTCACTATTGTAAATTTGGGCTTGGATTTATGCAACATCAAGGCAAGCAGCAGACCGAACGATGTGAATAATGTAGATTACATTCTCACAATTCGATCTAAAATGGTGAGCTTTTTAAGTAATTTTTATATACAAGTGGAGATCGATTATAAAAGAAACTAATATCAGCTTATTATTTTTTACTTTAATTTTAAAGTATGAAATAATAGACATAGCATCTACAAAACATAGTGATCTTTCAATTTTACGTTTTACAATATTCCATTACATCATCCTTTTCAATCACAATATTTTGTTATAAATAATCTATCATGCTGAAGCAATTTGTGCTAGCTTTTCTATTGGTCAGTTTAGCAATTTCAGCTTGTGAGGTCAACCCAAATACTATGCCTCTTATCGACCAGGAACCAGAATTACTAGCCAAAGTGGAAAATGGTGAAAAATATTTAATAACTGATGACGCTCTCCCTCATAATTTCGTGTATATTGCCCGTGTGAAAGGCACAGCATACGAAATGGGTAAGGCTTTTGGTCAGCTATTTAAATAATAATTGAAAACTCAGCTTTAAAATTTCTACAACTATTACGTAGTGTATCTTCAACAAGCAGTAGAACAGAAAAGTCTTCCTCCATTCGTTGCCAAATTCATATCAAAAAATGTTCCAATTGGGTTGAATGCAGTCTTAGATCTGAATGTTCTGGTTACTAAAAGATACACAAATAAGAGATATTTTGAATAAATCAGAGGTATGGCTGATGGTGCTGGCTTCGGAGCCAAAGCTATCACAAGAATGAATATTTTCCCAGAATATGTCAAAGCTGCATGCACTGTTGCTGGCATTTGGGGATCCGCTTCAGCTTTTAACAAGACTTTACATATGAGGGCATTGGATTGGGATGCACAAAATCCAATGAATCAGTTCCCAGTTATTGTTGTTTATCATCCTACTGAGAAAGGCACACAAAAACATGCTAATCTAGGTTATGTTGGTTTTGTTGGAATTTTAACAGGAATGTCTCAAAAAATAACTATCGGAGAAAAAGTATGGCTTCCAGCTAAGCATTCAGTAAAAATGACACGATTCGGTAATCCATGGACTTATGCATTACGAGATGTGATATACTCAGCAACAAACCTAAAGTAAGCAATACAAATCTTGACTGATACTCCCCGCACATGCGCAATACATCTCGGTATCGGATCAGTAAATGATCACTCATTCCGCATGTTGTAGTACTCCCAAAACATCTTAAACAATTATGATGATAATAATTACACTAGCTATTCGGCAGCCCATCCCAAAATCAAAGGTGTCGCATTTTTCGATAAACATACTCAGCCCAGTAACGATAACTGTATCGGATTACTAATGAGCAACGTAATATATTTATTATATTTAGGCCAACTATTATCAGAAATGGAATATGGAAAGTTTCTGGAGAGTCATTGGAGGCAGCCATAAAACTGGCAATACTCAACTTGTTGTCTGGGATTTAGAGGAACAGAAATTCTTAATTTCTTATAGCTATACCGCTGGCAAAGTCACATTCGATGCATTCAATCGAAGCCCGATTTTAATAGATATGAACCCGCTTTGGAAAGATTTTTGATGATTGGCAATCATGTTATCATTATTTTCAAAATTAATGTTATAAATAATATTATTATCAAATCCTAGAAAAAACTAGAACTATTTGATGCATCAATAGTGCTTGAAAAACGGTTTCTATTTGCTGGCCTTATCTTTGGCAACATTGCTGGTGACAGGCGGCTCATCAATTTCAGAAACATTGAGCACATTTTCACGCGAATGCCTGACCGTTATGTTCATGGGTATAAAATCCTTTTTCTTGCTTAGAAGTCCACTCACATTATTGCTGCTGATTTTCGAAGATGACGATAATTAAATATTCTTACTATTACTTTTGATGGAGCCACTAACATTACCTGAAGCCTAAATGGAGTTACTTGTCGACACATTAGTTTTTTTGAGATTGCCGACGCTTGACTTGTGCGAAGGCTGAGCATACACCTGATGAGCGTAGACCTGATGAGAAGACGGGTGATGCGAAGGGTGCGAAGAGTGTGGGCTTGGCTGTGGATGCGGGCATAGTGTTGAAGTACCATTACTGTGCTTGCGACGAGTTTGTTCGGCTTGAGGTGTTTTTATTGTTGAAGAAATTGCGGTGTCTTGCTTTGGTTTCTATTGATTAGGTTCGTAATAGTATTGTCTAAAGAGCTATTGAAATTCCGGCTTTCGGAGAAGTAATGAATTTTTTTCAATCATTTCAGCTTCTTATTAGTCCTAGATTGTAATCTGCTCATCTTGATCGAAGTCAGATTTTCTCATGATAGGCACAAAGGGAGACTAAATATCACGAGTTGCTAATTTTCTCCAGTTTAACTATTTGATCCACGGGTGATTTTTAATTTATTAAACACCATGAAAACCTAACCTTTGCTCAGGTTTTCTCTGCATGAGTCTATTAATAAAATCGATACAGTCTGTGCTCCAGTCTTCAGGTACTTCATTTGCTTTAATTGTAACTTGTTTGGCTAAAATTTGTTATCGAATTTAATTCCTAGATATTCCATTATGGGGCCTCTACCGATAATATAATTTTTACTTTACCAGTCGCTAGTTCATATGCAATAATACCTAACGCATAAAAATCCGACACGTACGAATGATTCATTCTACAGATGACCTCAGGAGCTAAATTAGTTTTATTGTTTACACATATAGCCAGGTGTTCCGCTCGTGTCGCAGCTGTTACTTGGCTTTTTTATTCTTGCTATGCCCAAGTCAGTTATGCGCACGTAGCCTCGAGAGTCAAGCACTAGGTTTTCAGGTTTTATGTCGCGATGGATTATTTTGTTATTATGTAAGTATTAAAGTCCTAAGACAATGCAGCTGATGAAAAATTCTATTTTAAAATTAATAGTACTAGCCTGAATTTCAGAAAATCTTTTCGTGCTGATATGATGTCTTAAGTCACCTCCTTCAAGCAGATCTAGTACTAAGTACAGAGTGTCTCGATCTTGAAATGCGTAATGCATATTAACAATAAATGGAGATGATAATCCTGAAAGCAAAACCCGTTAATTGATAACGCTTTGTACACTTTTCTTGGTCATTACTCTATATATCAGAAACTTTACAGTGATTTAAGCATTTATTTCATAGCGTACTGGTTTCGAGTCTTGTTGTGCTAGACTTTCCATACCTTACCAAAACCACCCTTACCGATTATGTACTTATACTGGAAAGATTTCTTTGATGTTTTTAATTATTTATTTCTAAGGTCGAGTCCTTACTCCATACTTTGCAGAATATTTTTAATGCTTTTCTTCTGATCAATCAAAGCATGATGCCCCTCATTCTCAGACGGTGTAAAATTATTTTTCATTTGCTTAAATGGCATGGCTTATTATTTTTGAATTTCTTCTTAATTTTGAGTCGGTTTCGAACTGCCTTTTGTTTTACTAGCCTAATTAGAGCCTCTGATATTGTTTTCACGATCACAAATGTTATGATTACTATTTTTAGATCCTCGATCTCGATCTCTTCTCGTTTGAATTTTTTGATCTTTGTACTATTTTAAAGTATCTCCGATTTCTTTATACAGCACAGAAGAGATACTGGAATTTTTTTTAGATGCTTGTGCAGTTTTTGGCTTCTGCACGAGTCTATTATACGAACTTTTCATCGGTTAGCTTTAAATTATTACTTAATTTTTCACTTATATAAAAGCATCATGTGTAATATCCAATAGATCTAAAACTATTGATAAAACTATGAATAACGTCGATAATTATTGACTTATATATTTTTCTTTAATAAAACAAAAATAAGCTGAATAAATAGTAATGTTAATAATAATCAATTTGGAGTATATTATTTAGATTAACTTTCTTTATTTGACTTCTATTTTGTTTATTTTGTTTATTTTTTAATCTTTCTGATGTTTCTATTATTCTTTTTTATAGGAATTTAGAATTTGGTTTCTGT
>APMI01001687.1_pt1 | contig 19942 bp, 18 predicted proteins | sample 667938 | NCBI WGS metagenome assembly APMI01 (sample SAMN01084076, study PRJNA167559) | wastewater metagenome | biome: Wastewater | place: Denmark: Ejby Moelle, Odense | collected 2011-11-28 | reverse complement strand
CAGTAGTTGTAGGTGCCCTGGAAGCGCGAGACCGTCTTGTGCCCGACCGGCTCGCTCAGGAATTTGGAGAACCCGAAGTCCAGGAAGATGAACTTTTTGAACCTGGGACTCCAGCCAATGTTGTCGTATTTGATGTCGCCGTGGTAGAAGCCCAGCGTGTGCATGGTCTTCAGGCACTGGAACAGGTTGCGGCTGTTCCTGTACTGCTCGACCTGCTCCTCGCCGTAGTCGGTCTTGCAGAACTCCATGCCCACCTGCAGGCAGTCCTCGAAGATGATCGCGTCGTAGCCCATGATGCTCCTGAAGTGCGGGCCCACTTCCAGACAGGAGGCCAACTTCATCATGAAGACCTCGCACAGCGCCAGCTCCAGCGACTCGGCGCTGTTCTCGCGCAGGCGGATGTTCTTGAAGGCGAACTCTTCGTCGCGGTACTTCATGTAGGAGACCTTGCCGAACTGCCCGCGCGCGATGGCCACCGGCACGTAGTTCTTCTCGCCGACCGCGAACTTGAAGACGCAGAGGCTGGTCTCGAAGCTGCCGACCCGCACCCTGTACATCATGGACTCCCAGTCGGTCTTCACGCAGGCCTTCTCGATACGCCCGGACTCCAGCTTGCTCTCGAAGTGAGTAAAGCCGTGCTGGCTCAGCTGCTAGATTAGCGCAGTCAAGCTGGGACTCTGAATTATATTCATAGCCGGCTGATAGTGAATGCAGTAGAATTCAGAAATGGTGTTCAGGTGCGAACCAACACTCTAATACAGAAGGTCATTCTGGAAACTGATTTAATGATCTATTTTTGAATCTTCCTCTCTTTCTGTATTTAGGGAAACTTTGTCTTTCGTTTAGCTGGTCGTCATTATCATTTGAGCATTATACTAAATAAAGGCAATCACTCATAACAAAATATAAATTACTAAATTCATAAATTTGATAAAAGAGATGGTTCAATAGCTTCTTGCTGCATTATCAATAACAAGATATGCACTGGCTCTTGGTTTAATCGGCAAGTGAAGTCGTGGTATGAAGGGATCTCTCTTAAAGGTCCCACTCTGCTCCCTTCATCTTTCCCTAACATCCCCATAGATTGGTCGCAGCTAAGAGATCTCCTGGCCAGGACAAGTAGATACTCTAAGGCTTACTCAGTAGACTGCATTGATAGCATGCCATTCAAAATTGTTAAACTTGTGGAGGAGTGTTGTGCAGAAAATATATGCTCAGAGCATCGAATTTGGATCGATAGACTACTCTTTATCTTTAGTAAAGAGTTCTGGAGCCTGCAGTAATCAAAAAATTGCCTGATTGGTCGAATTGTTCTGCTTAATAAAGAGCATCCCCGAATTCCGGCTTTAGGAAAATTTAGACCCATCAGGATTTGCTCAAATATTGTTAAGCTGCTGGAGGCCTATCTCATGCCCGATTTGAGCAAATGGTCAGAGCAATTAAATGTTCAGTACGGGTTTGTACGAGGATATGGATGCTAAGTTGTGAGACACGAGGTTTTCAACCTTATCTACGACAGTATCAACAAATGCGGTCCGTTATGGGTTGCCCAAATTGATCTGTCGAATGCCTACAATACAGTCAACCTAGTCGCATTGTAGCGCCTCATCAGGCGGTAAGGATTTTGGGACCAAAATAAAATTGAGTTATGGAAATTTCTCGCCTCAAACGCCTACTCCTCTATCAATGGAATCCTTGTCAAGGAATAGTACGGCGTGGCTCAAGGTTCCCTATTGTCGCCACTGCTCTTCGATTTGTACATCAATGACATACTTGTGAAAATAACCATGGAAAGGAGAGTAAAAATCAGAGCATACGCAGACGACATCATCATACTTGCTGATGATTTACACGACCTGCAAGAAGCCCTTGAGCAGCTCTTCCAGTTTTGCTAGGAAAGATACTTGATTCTAAACAAGAAAAAGTCTGAGATTCTCCGTATAAACTCAGGCTTTAGATACAACCACAGCCCGAAATAATTATTGGGACTGAAGATCAAAACTGAAGCCAAGTATCTCGGAGTATGGTACAACAACAGACTTTCGATGCAGTACTCGCTCAATAGTATCAAGCCAAAGTAATCGTTCGTCTTCTCTAAATTGTACAGGTTCCTGAAAGTCTCAGATTTCAGGACCCGCTTCAATCTTTGGCAGATCTTCATGCAGCCCCTTTATCGAATGGTCTTCTCGATATGCGGTCCAGCGGGGAGCAACAGAGCAAGGAGCAGCTTAGAATTAGTAGGCAGAAGGATCAGAGCAAGTTTGAAGAAATTCTGCCTGTGCAAACGAACAGCACCTGTGGAGCTCTTTGAGGAAATGAGCAAGTTCTGCATTAGCACAGGAAATCAAATATTAGAAAAATGGGAATAAATGGCAGCACTACATTCAGGAGAAAGCCGAGAACACCAACGAGCGAACTACTCCGCGCATGAGTATGAGGCAAGGTAGTTCTCAGGAATCAAACAGTTTCACCCGGAAATCATCGAAATTCTCAAAATCATAAACTGTTTCCAATGCGCATAACACCCAGATAAGACTCTCACGGTTGCGCATGTAAAATAGCATGGATTCAACAACTTTGGCGAGGATGCATTATTCAGCAACAATAAGCATCTCGACCTTACCTAGAAATTCAGCTCCTCGGTGCTTATCAAGCTCAAAGGAGCAAAGAGATGGTGATCTAGGAGGGCAGACCTGGATCACCACAAAATCTCAAAAATATAAAAGGACATTATGATGTTTATCTTTACTTTACTTCTTTTTATAATAATAAGTAATGATCAATATATAAAATATCGTAATACTGAACATGTGAGAAATTTTAATAATATATCGCTTGTAATGCAGTAATAAATAGCTTCTTCGCTAGTAAATTTGATACACATTAGAGTTAATGCACTCTTCTCAAGCTGAAGACGGATTCAGGGGGTATTGAGATGCCTGAAATAATTATTAAAAGTACTAAAGACACTGTCAAAATTGGTAAAATATTTCTAATATTTTATAGCTGATGGCAACTGGAACATATATTAAATGAGTAAAATCTGTGAGTCTATTTAATAATGGAGTGTAAAAGGAATGCTATTCTTAAGTTTAATTGCTCTGATTTAGTTCGTAATAATGAATCACAAATTATCAAGCATATAACACCTATTAACTTTCCTGAATTAAATCAACTCTATTTGGGCCACAACCTGATTGTTAGCGTTTAACCGCTTAGTCATCTACGGGCTCCAATGTTGGAAGTCATCTGGATCCGTAATATAACTATAAATTAGAGAATAATCTGATCACTACCCTTAAACCTTTAAGAAAGGCTTTTTTCCCATCTTTGGCTTACATCCGACCGAGTAAATTTATTTTGAAGCGAAGGCTAAAACTTTTTGTAAGACTCTCAATAAATATCAAATCTTCAAATTTCGTTTCTGAAGAGTTGCTACCTTGAACAAAACAAATATGGCAGAACTCAGTATCAAGATATAAGACCTTGGGCTAAATGTAAAACGCTTGAATTTTAACCTGATGATGACCACTTTTTAAGTTTTTATTTTACTATTCAGTCATTTATGGAGCACAAAGAATTCTTCAAGCTCGAGTTATTGAATGCCTCAAGCAAAAAGTGAAAAAATTTTCAAGTGGAGTCCACCCTCAATGAATTATGGTTAGATATTTTATGTTTAAATAAATTACCAAACGAGTTATAAATAATTTTACAATATGATCTGATTATATTCTAAGAATTCTGTAGAATTGAGTCATGTCTATCATGCCTGCACCCTTCTCGCCTGCTGAACATCGTGGCGACCCCAATCAGAGCACGAGCGAGATGATAAACAAAATTGAAGCAATGTAAATACACTCCACATAAAAGATTATCTCAACTCCTAACTGCTGCGATAAGAAGAGGGAAGCTGTGCGAAATTTTGTATAAAAGTAATAAATTTGTAACGCAGCATATATTTTCACTTATTCATAACTTTGTTCACAGTCACTTCTCTGTTTCTGGAGGACTTTCGTATCCTTTTTGTTGACATTTCTTCCGATCCTGCTGTCGACATTGTCAACATTATCTTTATCTTTGTATTCACGTTTTAAATTGCTTTAAGTATGTCGATACCTGGGTACTTTTTATCATTCTTCTTCTTCCTAGATATTCTATCGACTCTCTCAATTATAATGGACATTAGCCTGCTTACCACTATGCTGTATGAGTCAAACTCTTCAAACAATTCAGGCGTGAATCTAAACACCATTATTAAAAATTCTAAAGCTTCTAGAGCAGCGGCCAGGACTGTCAGAGTGATGAAAATTTTTAGACTTGCTCGTATTGTCAAACTCTATAAATCTGCTACAAAGACCAAGGAACTCAACTCAAAAAAGCTAAAAGAGTAACTCAACCAAAGATTAAATTCAATGAAATTAAAGAAAGTTAAGCAAGCTGCTGAAGTTGATTTAGTGCACTCTGGTAGTTAAATTAACATATAATCGCAATAGTAGAGCAAAGCTGAAATTAATTCAGGTGATTTCAAATACGCCCTAAATATATTAACTAACAAAATATTACCTTCGAGCAGTCAACAACTATAAAAATTGCAATCAATAAAGAGCATATAAAAGAACAGCATTGACCCAAACATAAACTACTAAGCATAGGCTATATAATAAGAATCACAATCAGACAACAATTAAGGTGAAATATCAAAAATTGAGTAGTCAGTAACAAAAGTAAGTAAAAGTGAGAGCAGAATTAGTAAACTGTTATCTGATAACACAATGAAAAAAATAATAATGGTAATTCTGTTACTCATGTTTTCAGTTCCCATCCTCGACACTGATAACTATTATCCGCAGACTAACAGTTGGGATTTTCTCACAGACTTCGTGGTGAGCACTTTAAGCAAACCTGAAATACCACTATAATATATAAACAAACTAATAAAAACAAATATTGATGGAGTCATTGATTCACAAGACTCTAGTGAGGTACTAGTGCTATTTAAAACTCCATTTAAATAACTGTATTATTATGATTCAGGTACCTTAAAATCTCAGAGAGTGAATGATATGATTATCGCCGAAGCTGATATCGATGTGAACGGCATAATGTAAATCAGAAATAGCACACTTACCCTTAACTCCGAATCTTTAACTACTGTGACAGCAGTCCTAAGCTGTAAGTCCTACAATCAAACTGATTCCTGGTTCTCCATATCCAAGATATTATTTATCTGCATCGGGATCATTTACCTGCTGAACACAATCAACGAGAAAATTAGCCAGCTTATCACTGACCCTATTGAAAAAATGTTATAAGAAGTCAACAACAACAGTCGATCAGACTCCTTCAGTGAAGCTAAGAAAGATAACACTTAGGTAAGTCTTGCGAATAATAATTATTAAACAACAAATGTTCATCAAGCGATGAGCAAAATTTCAGGTTTGATTTCTAAAATATTCGGAGCGAGGGGCAAGTAAACAATTTACAAGCAGATTTTTAAATCAAAGAGCATAAAGGAGAGTTTTCTATCATAGAGCAAAAGCACTTTCTGCTTAATCGGGTTATGCAAGATAGCAAATTATGACCAAATTAGTGCTATTTTACAAGAAGAAGCACTCACTCTTAGTAAATAAGTTTCATAGTAATTGCACTCCGCTGCATTTAGATATGGCTGCACTGGAATGCTAAACCAATAAGGTTCATTTCTTGTATTATTTGAGTGCCCTCAGTAATACTAAAATTTAATTAAAGAAACTCGAACTATAAAAACAATGTATCCAATGTAGCGATACAAAAAGAGTATCAATAATATAACAAAGCTGTTAAAAGCCCGCAACCGAAATACCGACGACAAAATAAAAGACAAAGTTAATGAATCTACTGATGGCAACAATTATCTCAATATACTTACAGATTTTTCAATATTTTCTATGGTGAAAACATTAGTAAAAATTAATAAGCAACCAAAATTCTTTAAATACCGCAAGAATGCCAAACTGATAAAGGAATTGGGAGAGAATTTTTAAATAAAGATAAACTGCGTATTGCATGCAGGATGGACACAGGTCGGATTTCTAGGTTCTACTTTCAAAATGGACCACTGTTACTTTGGCAAATCAATCGATGAATCTCAGTTAATTGCTCATCACTGCTTTGACTTAAAAAGATTCAGTGGTATTATTTTAAGCTAAGATACATACAAATTGTGTACAATTGGCATGCAAAGGTACACTCGCATTGCTGAGAAGTTCATAAATGAAGAAAATTCAATATAGAAGTTATTATACATGGTTGACTTGAATGCTCAAAATATCAGCCCACCTAAAAATATCCTGGATAAGAAGGCCAAGAAGGAAATGGCATCACTCTGCTTAAAGAAAATGCTGAATTTTGAACACTTAAAAGATCCATAACAGATTGAGAAATACAAAGCGTCAGTATGTTTTATTTAATGCAGATTTTTATAAACTCGAAGAAGGAGCTAAGAGAAGTTATGAAGAATGTAATTAGCGAATAATTTCGTCGTAAGTATAATTTGGCTTACCACCACTTAGTTAATGACGAGATTTCTTAGTGCAAATAAATGTATCTGTGTTTTTATTATAGACTTGAGTAACTTACCACTTTTGTAAAAGATGACATTCTGGTCAATAGACTTACTGAACTTTCTCAGAAAAACTATCAAAGAGCGTGATACCTAAAAAATGCATTAGTTTTATAAATGAAGTGAGTCCAAAATTGAAATTTTTGATATTTTGTTTTATATGAGTAACTAATAATAATAAATGCATCGCATATAGTAAAGAGTGAAATAACTTATTCACAGCCAGTATGATAAACACTTCAATATCTTTCAGGTTAAGTCTCTCAACTACATTCTCTCCAACAGCAAGACTAAATAAGCAATTGCCTTTTACGATATGCGATTCGATGGCGATGAAATTGAGTACCTTAAGAGATACTATATGACAAACGAGTCATTGGTGCGCGTGCTGAAACTGATAAGTAATCTCTATTTAAACGAAGTTAAGATTATTACTAGTACAATCTCACGCCTGCTTAACCCAGCTACATTACCCTACCCTCATACAAAGTGATGAGTCTAAGGCACAGGAAAATACTCAAACTACAAGAGTTAAAGGAGCAGTCGATGGCCAGAAAGCGATAATGCAAAGACAGTGAGCCTGTCCCAATTTAGGATGAATCTAACGAAAACATTCTACATCACTTATAGGTGAGTAATTTATCTGACATCGATAGTGGTGGCGAAGAATGTGAAATTAACGTAAATTTATATTAATCTAGAGCTATGACAGCGAAGTGCACGATATTTACTACCCTCAACCGAATAATACCCTGGAGTCTAAGTTTAGAGTTGCTTTTTCTTGCAACTAAAACTAAGATAATATATTTGATATCAAAGCAATAAAGTAGTCGGAACTGATTATTGATTTCAAGCCACAGAATCCGAAGTTAGTCGAGAGCAATAGGCTCGGCATTTCGGAGGATACGCAACTCAAGCAATCCAATAAAATATCAATACTAAATGGGAAACCTCAATTTTTGAAAATGTCGAGCCCCGAGTAAAAGCCCAAAAAGAAAAGCAGTTTCATGGGTTACTATAATTCTCTGTCCAAAAAGGAATCATCCACTATATTAGAGAAGTATATAAAAGATAAGAAATGATAATATTTTCTATGCATTTAATTATGTGTATCATCTAATGTGATAATAGTTAGTAAAATGAAGTACACTTTGGGCTAGCTCAAGGCCGACTCAGTTTCAGGAGGTCTGAATGGGTTAATATTTGGAGTAATTTACAGCTTCTTCACATATCCATTCGAAGTATTCGATAAATCGAACTTGGATCCAAAGTATAAAAGCAGATCGTGGATGCACTACTATCGATCATGGACTATCAGAATGGGACTAGCTTTCGCAATACTACGAATATCATACAATGCAATAAGCAAGTAAGAACTGGGACCCGCCTACGAGCTGGGAGCAATGGCCGCGGTCACTTTCGGAGTTTCTCAAGTTTTGTTTTGATCCGCATCCTATACATTACATTTATAATACATAATTAGTGCATAGCAATAAAGCAAGCGATAGTATTTCAGGCTAATATATTAAAAAGATGAATAAGTGAGGCAGCCTAGGCTAGTGTTTGTTAAATGGAAGCTATTTAAATTGCTTATAATTATTACCTAATTTCAGTTGATAAGAAATGGACTACCCTAAGCTTTATTCATAGCTACCGAAATAACCAATCAAGTGGACTATTACAGATATTCAAATCTGGTTGCAGTTTATCGGTCTCTCCACCCTCTTCGATAAATTTAGTACGCTCTCATTTATATAGAATAATTGTCCATCGACGGCAGCTGTCTGGACTCCCTTACCGAGGAAGACCTCAGAGAAGAACTAGGGATCAAGTCTGGTATTACTATCAAAAAGATAATGTCATGTATAAATTCTAGTCTAAATTAGGGATCACAAAGGGCCTTCGAGAATATACGGAATTTCTAAAATCGCCTATGGCAGGAGCCTCAGAAATTGACTATGGCGAAATCAAGTAGATTACTCAAAAATCTAAAAATAAGCAAGGGCCCTCACCTTTTATTGATGAACCAAAGGAGCTCTTTAAACAGTCTTCTTTCAAAAGTGTACCTGGAGGAGGTGAAAGCACTAAAGCATCTGGTCCTAGTCTTCAGAAAGTTGTTTCTTGCGGAGAAAGCCAAAAACCTTCTGATCCAATGATTGATGAAGACGAGGAGTCAAAAAGAAAATAATTTTAGCTCATTATTTAACAATATGATGGACCTCAAAACTCTTTTTACTCTGTTAAATAGGAGGGAGCCAAAATCGGAAGACATTCAACAAATCAGATCTTAATTTTGGATGAAAGTATCTCGAGATTCCATGCTGAGATAAAGTTCACCGATGGAAAGTTTTTTATTAAAGACACTGGCAGCACAACTGGAACTTTCATTAAGATCATGGAAAAGGTTCAAATAGTACAGGTACGCTTAGTTATATTTCAGGACATGATAATAGAAATGGGATCGAACCAGTTCCAAGCTCACTTTATGGACGGGATACTTACTCTGGAAATAATAGAAGGTCCTTCTCAGGGTCACATGATTGAAATTCCAAAAAATAATAAGATCACGGTGGGAAGAAAGCAAAGTAACGTATTGAATTTCCCAGATGACCAACACCTGAGTAATCTCCATTCGACCATTTTCTCCATTGACAACAAGTATTACCTGGAGGACATGGGTACTACCAATGGATCCTGGCAACGACTATCAAACGAGGGTGAAGCAAGTCAGTACTACGAGCTTACAGACAAGCTAGTATTTAAATTCGGGTCGAACCAAACATACACATGCAAAATTAAGACTGCGTTGGTAAGTGAGAAAAGCAATCAAAACGCGTGTATAATTTGCTTTTAAAACGACAAAGATTGTGTATATATGCCTTGCAAGCATAATACAGCTTGTATCAAGTGCAGTAAAAATTTGCGAGACTGTCCTATTTGCCGTAATAAAATATAGGACTTCGTGCGCATATATAAATCTTGAATTGATCACCTGCATTCTATTTTATATACTTTATTCCTAATCCACAAATCAATATTTGAAACAGTTTCGATAAGAGATAATTAAAAATTAATTTAGTTATCTATTTTGAGGCAGGTTGGTTGAACTAAGCTCTTGTATCTTGATACTTTTTGTAATAATAAATATAGTTATAAATGGGTTGTGATGGTTCGATTTAAGAAAAAGCATTCATGAAACCTCGAGGGCATAAATTCGAACAAGGGGCAAAGATTTCAAAAAAAATAGATAATAAAAATCAGTATTTACCTATCAATGTTGCCTCAATCAGCTTGGGCGAATATTTATCATCTTTTGAGTATTTCTATAAAAATTACGATGATGCGAGTGACAGGGTCAAATTGTAGTCAGAAGAGTACCAACTTAGTATAAAATTTGCTGAGCTTAAAAAGGCTCACAATTTTAGAAAACGAAATGGAATGCTGTTTGGGTTGAAGAAAAGAAATTAAAGATTACTTAAATTGCACTAACTTTCCATAAGACAGGTAAGACGATTGACTCCCATCTATCGCAGATATAGCAAAAAAAATAAGTCAATAGTTGTAGGAATCAAAGAACATTCAAAAGGTTAAAGTCTTATGAACTAAGATTAATTTAGAGCAAGCTGGAGAAAATTTTTTAAGGATATATTAAATTAAAAAAAAGCTGGGACTAAGTAAATTTGTGAACTTTTGTCTTAGTCTACAAACAAGCCAGGAGAGTTCGACAATGATATTTTAAAGTAACTTGAGGACTTCGATACTATTTGTTATCAAACTTTGCTTTAGTATGTGTACTCTGATGAGATCAAAAAGATGTAATCTGAGTAATAGGCTAGAATTAAAGCAGAAAATTAAAAACTGGAAGCGAAATAAGAGAAAAAAGTTAGTTAATTTATGACTTGTCATCGAACCCGCATTAAAAAAATAGTTTAAAATAATACTGGGTATAAGTATAAGGCATTTATGGAGACTAGATTCAAAAATAAAGATTTCGGAATAGAGGAAAAGATTAAAAAAGTGAGCTATTTTGCACATAAGTAGAAACTGGACATAATCTTCCTACAATAAGTATCTAAAGACAGTATATATGTAATTCTGAAGTTTTTGGGCAACTACCGCATTATCCAAGACAACTCGACAGCTGTCCTGATTCACGAAAATCTTTCAAACAAGCTGACCAAAAAGGATAAGAATTTACTGTTAAAGGGTCTTAATGAAGGCGAAATCGGCGAAAAACTAATCGGTAAAGGTTATAAAAATAAAAAGGTCAATCTTATATCAGATAAACCTACTTCTAGCTAATTAAATTAGCTATAAGAGACACCAGTTTCAACTTTGCCTATTGCAAGTGTTGCTGACTTCAGCACAAAAATGAAACTAGAGAAGCTGAAAAACTAGATACTTGTGGAAGCTGGATTGCTTAAAGTTCAAAAGGATTAATAGCTTAAAACGCAGCCATAGACATAGAAAGTAAATGATCCTTAAGAAAATAAACACCATGTTGATAGAAGTTTAGTTTCAAAAGTCGCTTATCGCTAAGGTACAACGCAAGCTAGATTTGGCCAAGACTCTGTTGTTCAATTCATAGGTAATCTTATTCTTGTTTCTACTCACATTCAGACTGACGACAAAAGTTACTCGATAAAAAACTTAAAGGACGATATGAACTTTTTCATGGTTTAATTTCCTGGTCGTCAAATTATTGTTGGAGTCAATTCTGAAGGCGGTGACCACAGTCGTAAAAGCATTGACCAAATGAAGCCTTTCCGTTTCTAGGAAGAGGATGAAGAAGATTATGTGTATGAAGAAGATAATAAAGATTTTAAGTTTTATTTCAGTCCTAACATCTACGAGGCTATCCCAAATATATTAGACAACTAAAAGTGTGTAGTGGATAACTAGAAATTAAAAAAGCTAGCTTACAAGAAAGGATTCTTTACTTCATTTACAAAGAAAACCCAGTTTCACTTCAGTGTTGATGATTCTCAAAAATAGAATATGAGCGTAAATAGCTTTATCATTTCATCGTAGAAGATAATCGACGATAAAATAAGCCACTGCAATAGTTCATCAATAAATGAGGCATCATTATTTTACACAAATAAATAGTATCTTCCTAATCCAACTCATCCATTTTCTGATTTTTTCATCTGTGCTAAGCTCTAAATCGAAATAGAAAAGTAAGACCCTTAGGAATAAAATTAAAGCGATCAAGATTAAATAAAAGCTATCGAAGAGTAAGAAGAAATTTAAGAATAAAACTAGTCTGATGATATCGACGACGATAATAGATGATTGATTTTTAATATTTCAAAAATTGTTTAATCGTAAAATATATAAATCATTGTAATTGAGATTTGTCTTTACATTCTTTCAAAGTATTGGAAAAGTTTTGACAACTTGCAATATTGTTCTCATTTTGTGTGATGCATTGCGAAAATTAATTTATTTCCCTCATACAAGGCAGTTGTCTTGGAGCTTATTGCATTTGATGTGAGTTTGGCGATTGTACGTAGACCTACTGATAACTAGGTCCCATAATGCTTCTTATTGCTTGATGAGCGACTGCTGAGCCAGCTCCGAAAGCCATACCTGTGGCGAGTGTGCTACCTAATCCTGACATGATTCCTGGTGAGCGAGATATCGGCTGCATTGTGGCTGGCATGGGCCTGGTGGCTGTATATGAGCTTCTGGATGATGGCCCCCTTGAACTAAAACCTCCTGAACGTGAACCTGATCTTGGCATTTGTTTCTGTATAATGAATAATTAATATCGAAAACTGCCTTATTTAATTTATACTATTTTAGCCTTCTAGAAAGTACTGGCGTTCTAATAAATACGGTGATAAGTATTAATAAAAATAATAATTTGAATAATGCATGATTATAAACATTCAATCTCGAGTTTATGTGCAGTTATGTATCCAATTAACATGGAAACAGTCTTCAATGACTTCACTAAAATTTATATCATTTTATGAATAATGTTATTAATTGATGTATTGTCGACCAGCATTCCCATTAATAAATGTAATTTATATAAATCACTGTTTTTATGAATAACGTTCGTTTTATGAGTGAGGACATTATTAGACTTGATTTATGCCCATATATGTATGTGTATATGCGAAGGATAATTATTGCACTACAATACAACGCATAAATAACAAATCATCTCACAGGCCATGAACAACAGCCTCAGTGAAAACAGAAATATCAGTGAGTAGTCTATTGCGAGACCATACTCAAGGGATCAAGCGTTCTCAGAGAGCTCACGTCCATCAAACTTACTAAAAGATCCGACTATGACAAATTAACAAATCGGTTCTTCTCAAAAGCTAGCAACATCTACAATGTTCTAGTCCTCAGCCTTCGACAAAGTTATAATAGACAGACTTATGTAACTAGAGGGCGAGTGTAAAATTAAAAGCTGTGATTTCATTAAGTTCAATCTATGCAAAACAATTGCCGTCATGATTGTTTTAGTCATCTCAGTCGCTGGATTGTTTCTGCTCAAGTACTCTGCACGTTTTAGAAAATACGCCTTCTTTAACCCCTGTGGCGAGAAAGATGCCACTCATGTATATATTAAGGGAAATGATAAAAACTACGAAATATAAAAGGTTCTCAATTCGGGTGGTTCTCCATTGTACTTTTTTTACAAGAAACTCAAGTACTCAATTTCTGAGTTCAATTTTCGAGTACCCGTTCCAGTCGCTTACCAATTTTAACGAGGATTTGAGTAATGTTTCAATTAGCAACGTCTTAAAACAGGACTAACACCTGCAGAAGTAGCTCAGCGCAAGTAACTGTACGGTCTGAACGAGCACAGAGTTGAAACTCCCACTTACTTCGAGTATCTGCTTGATGTAATGACCGAGCCTTTCTTTTTGCTGCAGTACTTCTTCTGTTTCGTATTCTTCATATAAGGTTATGCTCCTTTTGCAATAGCACTCATCTTCTTCTCCTTCATAACTACGACAATTAATTACATTATGTTATACATCAGCTACAAGAAGATCAAAGCCATTGCCGAAAAAGTGTGTGAAATAAATGTAATGAGGGATGGCAAATAGCAAAAAATTGACAGTCGTGAGCTTGTGCCAGGCGATGTCTACATCCCTCAGGAGCGGGAGGAAATCACCGCTGATTGTATTGTCGGTATGGGAGACATCTATGTCAACGAAGCTAATCTAACTGGCTAATCATTTCCGATTGGCAAATTCAAAATATCAGGCCCTAATGATGTAAAAAATTCAAGTGTATGGGTCTATGAAGGATCAAAAGTTCTTTAAACAAAGAAAGGTAGTACTTTCACAGTTGCTATTAACACTGGTTTTACTACTCACAGAGGTCGAATAATCAGAAAAATATTAAATAGAACAGTCAAAGATCCTGACATTCTCAGAACAACAATGGTGTTTGTGCTTTAAGTTGTTATAGTGAGCGTTATCACATTTTTCGCAACCCTTTACCTACTTCTTCAAAGAGATATTTAAAAACTATTTATTGTTTTTAAATTCATTGATTTCTTGGCTTCATCTGCACCTCCTCCTTTACCTATTTTCTTCAATTTAGCCTACTCTTTCTCATTGCTTAGACTTGGTTATCGAGATATTGTTGGAACATAACCTCAGAAAACAGTAGATGGTGCACAGATAAAAACATTCTGTTTTGACAAGACTGGAACACTAACTAGAAATTAAGTGAGTATCAACAAAATATTTAAGATAAAAAATGGAAATAAGATAACCTTCCACAACATTGTCACAGAACTGGGGGATTAATAAAATTTTAATGTATGGCAATTATTTGCTACGTGTCATACTACTAAACTTATCGATAACTAATTACTGGGAGACTAAATCGATAAGCAGATGTTTAATTTCATTAATGCGAAAATGGAAAATACTGATGATCCTAACATTAGATTTATTGTAAAAAGTACTAAAAATTTCTCACCCGAAACAGCCAAAGATGAAATTGAGATTGGTAAGGAATAATAAGATCTTATTTAATTGTAAAGAAAGAGACATTCGTTAATATCAATGAAGAAATTTCATCATCTAATGGTGCTTAGGATCAATCAATTCGAGTCCAGGTTCCAATCTATGTCAGTCTTAGTTCGGGATGCAAACACAGGAAAATGTTACATATTTGCTAAAGGATCTCCATAAAAGTTACTGGCTCATTCTAAAAATATTGTACCAAACTCTGAAGACAGCAACACTTATGTCAAAATGATCAAAACATTGTCTTTGAATGGATTTAGGACCATTGCAATGGGTTACAAATAACTGAGTACTCAACAGTAAGTTGATCATTATCTTAAAGTGGATAGAGAATTATTTTTGTAAGGGATACAAAACTTAGGGTTGATTGCTTTCTAAAATAGACTCAAAGTTGATACATGGCTTACAATTCATAGACTCGTTAAGTCAAATATTGACCCGAAAATGATAACCGGAGATAATATTTACATTGCTGTTGAAACTGCTAGAAGATCTGGTATTATAGGCATGAATGATAAAGTAGTATTTTTAGAAGGTAATAGAAATACACTAAACTCTGTAATTATCAAGGAAGGCAACAGAGAACAGTTTACAAGAATGTTCCAAGGCACTATCATCGATAAAATAAAATAAGATGTGACTGATGCTTAGTCTTCGAATTTCACTTAGCAAGTAGTACAAATCCACGAGAGAATGGATTACTTAAAAGGATCGTATATTTTTGCAGTAGACAACTCGTTCCTAACAATGAACCCTCCTCCATTATTGAGCCACAATATCAAAGTATTTGCAAGAATCCCTCCTTAAAACAAGGCCTTTGTGATTAAACAGTACAAGCAGCAACATGAATAGTATATTAGAATGCATTACTCTAGATTCACTCGCTGGCTTAAAGTTAAAACCTGGAAAATTGGTATGTGTGGCGATGGAGCTAATGATCTGCTTGCTTTGAGATAGGCTGATCTTTCTGTGGGAATCCAAGCTACCGATGCCTCATATGGCTCCAGCTTCACAGTTAAAAACATGCTTGATGTAGACTGGATCATTAAGGAATCTAAGTGTACTCAAGCCAACATTATTCAGCTTTATCAGTTTTATGGTTCAATAAGCTTTTTTGTCTTAATTTGTTCAATTATTCTGCTCACAGATACGACGTATTTCTCAACTCCTTAATTAATGTACTTAAATTTTGGCACAATTCTACTAATACCTGGCACAATAGCAATGTCACGACCCTATGGTTAGGGTGAAACATAATACGTACCAAATGCTAACATGATGAGTTTACATAACCATTTGATGTTCTGGGGCAATTTGTTGATCCCGTTTGCTGGAGTACTTGGTTGTTGGTTCTATTACTCCAATACAACAGAATATCAGCCCAATCCAAGACCTCGTGTGTCGATTGCTGACGGTGGTTTCAACCCTAAAAATTATTCAACCACACTCATCTTTATATGCGTCCTAATTGTGACAGCAGTCAATGGGTTTATCGTGTATCGTAGCAAACCTTGGAAGGAAAGATTCTTTAGAAATTACTTATTTACATTACTAATTGTTGCCAACTTGACTGTTGCACTTGTGTTCGCATTCATGACACTTGAACTAGGCGAAGTCATGCAGTTCCAGCCTATCAGCAGAGGCTACATGGGAATCTGCATGGGAATTTTATTTGGCTCTTTGCTTCTCAACTACGCTTATAATCTCATAGTCAGCCATTTTAAACTCGACCACAGCAAGATTATTCTAGAAAAATAATAAGCCAGTATTGTCTCTTATATCCAGAGAAAAGGAAATAGTTAAGTCAAGGGCTCAATGATTCAAAGAAATATTGGGCATTGAGAATTGTATCATATTATATTCATTTATATTTGAGTATTTATCCAAATTCGCGAAGTGAAGCTATTGCTGCTAACCTCCATATTATTATTGTATAATATATTGACTACATATGGATTTCCTCATGGGCGTAGTGTCGATCGTGAAGGACATGAGCACTGTCGACAAGGAATATAAGAATTTGAATCTACAACTCAAATACACACTGGACAAGTCGAAGCGACTGGTCAGGAAGATCGATTAATCACAGCACAATCTCGGACTGGCAGTACTCAAAGCTCGAATTGAGTAAGGTGAGAGCTTCATTAAAAAACTCGATCAGCTACTCAATACGGAATCAATAGCAATGTAATGAATAACTAAAATAGGAAAGATAAAATTCGGCTATCCATGCCATTTACCAAAACAAAAAGTGAAATCATTGATGTTATTGAGGCGCTTGAGAGACTAGTTAACGATCTGAAAGAGTAATCAGTAGAATAGTCAGCAAATCAAGATAGAGTATAGACTAAAAACAATGGAATTAAGAGAATGATTAGTTGTCCTAGTGTTACCAGTGAAGATCTTCAGTTAAATATTACTAAAAGCGTAAAAAATGAGCTCACTGTCCAATAAATTGATGAGCATATTTAGTAGATCTATGAAATGGGTCCAACAATTAAAGAAGACGAATATCAATACAGCTAATCTAGGAGTAAATTGAGACAGATTGAATTTAATGTTAAAATCCATGGTCCAGAATAAGTTATGAAAATTTTAGAATCGTAAAATATTTTGATAGTCAAATCATTAATTAAAGAAAACAGCATCCCTGATGAGCAAATTTTATATAATGTTGCAAGGATGAACTTTCAAAAATGTTATGCAAAAATAAAGGCATTAACTAAGGACATTGATCGAATTTCAACAAAAGGGCATTTTAAATTTATTTTCAAAAAAGGTTAAAATAGCAACCAAAACCACGGAGATAATCTGAAAGTTCATTCGAACCATAGAAGTAGTGGATCAAGGCATCGAACAAGTGGCAGCCAAAAACAAGATGAAGAGATCTTCTTCTCTTTCCCTGTTGACTAGCATCGCTCACTTTAGTTCAAGCTGATCGCCAAAAAATAAGACGACACTAAGACTATGTATCGCTCTTGTGGGGATTAATGGATAAAGGTGGAATAGTCAGAAATAGAAGTTTTGAATGGAGATAAACTAGCTGCTTTTATTAATCCTGACACAAAATCACCAACTATTTATTTCTAGATTTCCTTTTAATAGGTTCACTCTTGATTTTAATTTTAGCCCATTTTATATTTTTTGTTAACACGTCACATGGCTCTAATGATGTTCGGAAAGCTACTAGTCGCGCTTGGACTATGCTATCAGGCTTATACACTATTCGAGAATAAGGCAACTGCCTCTGCTTTCGATGACAGAGTAGCAACTGTAATAAAATCATGCGATTTCATTCCAACCGATATCCAACAGCACATCAAGGCTCACTTGCGTTTGGCAGTTACTGCAATGCTCGCCTTCTCTGCTCTCATGGTAGTGTTTAGGTCATGCTGGATTAAGCTACCTGTTTTAGCTGGTCTCATTATCACATTTTTTGTTCGACACTGGCCCATAACAACCGTTCCTTCTTTCAAAGATCTCGCTTTCTGGGAGTTAATCGCTACAATTGGCGGCATTATTTATTTAATGGGTGCAGAACACTCATCCGGACAAGTCAAGCATATAACACAATAAAGCAAACCTCAACGTACATAGGGTGGATCTCGTAAAGCCAAAAGAGTTTGAAACAAACTAAATGATTAACTATTATTATTTGCTCATATTAGATTCATTTTATCGAAAAATTCAATTACTTTCAAATAAATATGATTCAGCAGCACTTTTTCTTCTTTTCTAAGCTTTGTCTATTCTATCCAAGAGCAAAAGATTTTTCCCTGCTTCTCTAAAAATTTGGATTAACCAGCTGCTGATATACTTAGTTGGTCATAAATTTTTTGTACATAGTCTCTGCAGCCTTACTAAATAGCTGAATATAAGACTAGTTACCTGCTCGATATTCATGCCTGTTTTGGCACTAGTTTAAATAAAAAATGCTGCTTATAGTTATTTCATCATTTTGCTTATCTTTTCGCGTGTCACTTTTATTTATAAATCTGCTCGAGTTCCGACCAGGAAAAATACAATTTCTTAATGTCCATTTTCTCGTACTTCTCTCTGCCACAGTTTGAGAGCATCCAGAGAATCGTCATTATCCATAGCGAAGGTCAGAAACACAGCTGCTATACCTTTGTAGAATGAACGAACTATGGCCCTGAAGGCTTCCTGGCCTGCCTAATGTAAACTGACAAGTACTGTGTCCCATATTTGCAGTTTTACTTCCTTGTTGTTCTCGACGGTGACTGACTTTGACGCGAACTAGACTCCTACTGTCACATTGTAGTGGCTCGAGAACTCTCCTTTCATATAGCGGATGAGCATGGAGGATTTGCCGACACCTAACTTAATAAGTGTCTACCTTGCTGGCCAAGCACGATTATCTTGAAAACTAAAGGGACTTCCATTGAGCTAATCTATCAGTCTAATTATATTATTAGCAGGTAGATATAGATAACACTCATTAATTTTAAAATTATCACAATAACTGTCTCAAGATTATGAGCAGAGCCTTGTTCGATGACGATAATGGATAACATGAGCAGACGCTGCAGTCTAATCCAGCACAGACCATTCCCAAAAACGGGAGAAAAAAAATAACTCTCTTGGACGATATCGATGAGCTTAATTAAAGAATCAATGGTCCTGGAGCTAATCAGGAGATTATCAAAGCTCAGGAAGTTTTATTGAAGACCTATGAGTTTATGAAAGCTGATGAAATATCAGAACCCCAAGCTGTTGTAAAAAAGACAAACGAGGAAATACGTAAAGAAAGTAGAAGGAAATAAGCGAATACGCAGGAAAAATAAAATGTCGATACGATAAATTTGTAAAAATATTAAAAATCGAATACCTTTTAAGAACAACTTCGAAATATTAAAGGACCAAGAATAATAGTCACAATGAAAAAAATAGATTTATCCAAAGATCCAAACCCTAGTGACTTTTATTTGAAAGGATTAGAGTACATCGTCGATGAAAATGATGGAACTCGCGCTCCAACCAACTCAGTTTTCGAAAATAAATAATAAGGACTATTTTCCAAGGCTCTTACAGATCGACGAGGTCTTCCAGTCAGTTTCAAGGCACAGAAAATATCAAATTAGTCAAGCTTAAGAAAATGAATCTAGTTAAACGAATTTTCATTCATATATTTTAATTAAGAATTATTCAACTGTTGTTTTATTATTAGTTTTAATTTTCAATTAGAAGATTTAAGAATTTAAAAGAATCTCATGATCTTAATAATTTCTTTTAATGCTAAGAGAATAAATTTCGAGTTTACATTTAACTTTGAATAATTTCAAATAATTAATAAATTTATCATAAAATA
>APMI01000411.1_pt1 | contig 19956 bp, 20 predicted proteins | sample 667938 | NCBI WGS metagenome assembly APMI01 (sample SAMN01084076, study PRJNA167559) | wastewater metagenome | biome: Wastewater | place: Denmark: Ejby Moelle, Odense | collected 2011-11-28 | reverse complement strand
TTTTGGTGATGAAATAAATATTAACAGCAGCCCGCCATATCAAAGGACCAAAGCAGGCTAATAGACTTCATTATAATTGAATGTAAAACAGCAGCCAGTATAAACCCCCAATTGGATGTGTTCGCATGTTTGAAAATTTTAGCGGTGAGAAATGGCTAAGGAACATATCCTGAATTATTCAAAAAGAGATCGACGCGAATGGAAATAACCTACACTAAAATTAAATAAAATATATACCCGGTCGCCGGACTTGCATTAATATTTATTTCTAATTATTATATCTCTGCTTATTTGAAGGTGTTGTGCAGAAAAATTTAACATTGGGAATTTACTGAGTGAGATTTGAAAAAAATACTCTGAGATTGCCCCGTCGCACAGCTAAACACAAGGCTTAAGCGCTCCTCGCATTGACAGGAAGCTTAATGCGGTACCTCGGCCTTATCCACCAGCATAGTACCTTTCTGGTTCAGGATGCGGTACCAGGAAAAATCCTGGTTGGCCTCCAAGCCATCGCCGTACATAACCAGTGTGGGTGTGGTTATTTTCACGGCTTTCTCGGTAAAGAATTTTTGTATGCTTTGGTTCCATACCAGCTCTTCGGTATTCAGGGTCTCGCCCTTCTTGTTCACCACCACTATATTGTCGCGTATCAGGAAGTTGCCCTGCTTTTCGTAATAGCGGGCATAGTTGGCAGTAAGGGTGCTTTCTATCTTCATGCTGTCGTTGTACACCTCGGCGCGTATGCCGCTTTTCATGTCCATATAGGGCGGCTTTGCAATATCGTTGCTGATATACTCTTTGGCAAATATGCGGGCCTTTACCTTGCCCTTCTCGCTGTAGATGAGTGTTACGTCCTCAGCCTTGTCCACCTGGTGCAGCTCTTTGCGGGTGAGCGCGGTAATGTCCTTAGGGTCGTTCTTGCAGGCCATGAAGGGCATGAGCAAAAACAAAAGGCCCGGAATGATCCGGGCATTTGCCAATGAATGATATGGAGTATGCCTCTTAGTCATACCTGCGCTTTACAAACCATTTATCGTTGAGCGAGATGCCTAAAGACATTTTGAAGAAGTTCTCTTTTACAAGGCCATTGGCCTCGGTACCGCGCTTACCTATCTCAAAGGCGGTGTGTATACGATCGGTATAGCGCTTAAAGGGCAGGCTGAAGCCGAACGTGAGTGCGTAGTAGTTGATATCGGTGCTGCGCAAGGCCACCTGGTCTTTACCATAGTAGAAACCTAAGCGGTACGAAACGCGCTGCAGGTAGTTATGTATGCTGATGGCATTGGGCGTGTACTCACCGCCCAGGCCTATCTTGTAAGAATTGCCCAGGGAGTCCACTTTGCCATAGTTGCGGAACTGGCTCCACTGGCCTGCAGAGAAATCAATGCCTGCTGACCATTTGTCGGCCCCCATCAAGGTAACACCGGCACTATAAAACATGGGCAGGGTTATCTTGCCTTTGCTGTTCACTGTGGTGTACAGGGTATCCTCCTGCAATGCGCCACCAATGTTCAGGTATGTAACCCAATACTCATCGCGCATTGCATTAAGGCTCTGGCTGATAGTGACCGTGGCGCCCGCCCTGAGCGACAACTTGCTGCTCAGCTTGGTTTGGTATTGTGCCCCACCCTTCCAGTACAGGCCGCGCACGCGTGTGAAGCGCGAGATGTCGGAGTTCATAGCATGGGTGGAATCGATATTGGCCAATGCGCTGGTATTGCGCAGGGTACCGAATGTGTAGCCCAGGTTGAAGCCCGCACTAAAGCCAGCATACCTGCCGGCAAAGCCTATGTAGGCATTGTTGAGGGCACCATCGCCATAATAGGTATTAACCGTGTTGCCGATGCCGGGGGTTACCGAGCTATCGTTCAGGTAATAGTACACATGTGATACAGGCCTTAAACCCAGCGCCATGCCTGCATACTTACCCAGCGGTATGCCTACAGTAAGGTAAGACAGCGTGGCCATACCCGTATTCTTGGACAGCTTATTGGCAGTAAGCGTGGAAAGCGAGCCCTGCATGCCTGCCTCGTACGTAGTAAGCGCGAGATCGGCATAAGAAGCCGGGTTATCGGCATTTACCTGGTAGGGGCTGGAGAAAGCAGATGAGACATTACCCATGCCCTTGAGCACGGTATTATTACCATTTACCATCTCGCCAATGCCGTAACGTGAGTAAGGCTCGTTCTTCCTATTAGAGGTAGGATTACTTGTTGAACTGGTTTGTGCAGTAACGTCTGCGCCAATAAGAATTAATAATATAAAGGATAAAAAGTGCTTAGCGCGTATGTGGCACATTATGTTTTAAAATTAGGTTTAGCCCCCTAAGCGACAAATAAGGGTCTGCAAATATCTTGCTTTTAAGCCTGCTTTCAAAATAAGGTGCATCGCCACCAGTTAAGCTGGCGTTAAAATCGGGGTATTGAGCGGCAAATTCGGCCACCATTCCGTCTATTTCGGCAGCCATTCCGTACACGGCACCGGCGCGCATACAGGTGGCGGTATCGTAGCCCAGCAGCAGCAGATCGCCTTCCACCTTTACCTGTGGCAGCTTTTCGGTGAACTGGTGCATGGCCTGCAGGCGCATATGAAGGCCGGGAGATATGGCCCCGCCACGGAATGTGCGGTTCTTTTGAATAAAATTATATGTTATGCATGTACCGCAGCTGATAACGAGGTTATTTTTATCCGGGTTCATCATATATGCGGCTACAGCCAGTGGAAGGCGGTCCATACCCAAAGTGTCGGGCGAGGTGTATGCATTGATGATGGGCAGTGGTGTATTCATATCGAGCCTTACAAAACGGCGGAGGTTACTTTGCAGCATAGACTCAAGGCCTGCAGGGTGCATAGCTACCGATGCCAGGATACCGTTCTCTATCTTATGGTCCTGCATATAGAAGGACAGCGAAGTGATGATGTCCTCTTCCGGGAATATTTTGGTTTCTATTAGTTTATCGTCACTAAAAACGGCGGCTTTCACACGACTGTTGCCCCAGTCGATAACGATGTTCATTGACATAAATCGGTATTTTTAGAGTAAGGACTGCCAATATAATAAAATTCATTTTTAATAAGGAAGATATTGGGCTAATTAACACTAAAATCTTTGACAGCACTTTCTTCGTAACTTCACTGGGCTATGAAAAGGCTGTGTTTTTATATAACGATGGGCATTTGCTCAATTGCTACCCAGCTTGAGGCACAAAGCCTGTGTCTTGAAAAGACCAAACCGGCCACGTACGCGAAACCATGGATCGCCCTGGGCGGGAAGCGGTACTTCTACCCTATTAATGATCCTGGCCACAACACAGAACCAAAGGCTTTGCAAAGCGATTTATACACAAAGCAGCTTGGCTTCTTCTGCAAACAGGAATTGAAGCTGGAGCAACAGGTGAAAATACCTGTAAAAATAAGGCTGGGCAGCACAGAATACACTAACTGGCTGGAGGGAAAAGCCGGGTGCGGAATGCCGGTTAAATAAGCTTTATCAAAGCTCCAGGTCGTCGATGGACAAGTCCCTGAAATGGCCATTCATTTGTATCCTGGCCTTCATTTTTTCCAGTTCCTGCACTACAGGTATAATAGCGTTCAGGTGGCGGCGCAGGTATTCAAGCCTTTGTATCTCGGTGAAGATAGCCAGCAATTCGTATTCCTGCTCTTTGGTAAGACCTACTACATGTGCTATGCTATAAGAGATGATGGCCGAAGGGTGTTCGGGGAATTTGCCCTGTACATTCAGCAAGGTGTACATCCGCTTCACTTCCGATAAAATGAGATTGGATATATTGGTATCACCGGGAGTGGTGGTATTTTCCGGGTAGTTCACTATGGCGCCGTGGTATAGCTTATCGGGAATCTCTTTCACTACTTCCAGCACCCTAAAGACACTAAGGCCTTTGGTGCGTATATCCATCTCGCCATTCTCATATTCTTTCACCAGCTCAGTTATCTCCATCAGCGTACCGAACTCCCCTATTTTCTTATCCATTACGGGAGGAATACCGAATGTCCGTTTATTGTCGATACAATCGCGGATAAGCTGCTTATACTGCGGCTCGAAAATATGCAGGTTTAATGGCTCATCGGGGAACACTACGATACCTAAGGGAAATATGGGACCAAAATTTGTCATGACTGCCTCAAAATTTACGCGGTCTTCAGCTTAACACGCTCTATGTAATAATGCCCCTGCCAAAGCAGGAAGAACAAATATACGAAGACACCGTATTGTATCTCCAAAACCGGGTCTATCATTAGCTGTACAAATAGAATTTGCCAGGCCATATAGAAAAAAAAGCCCTTTCGCTCCCGTCTTATCCATACAAGTGGCATGAATACCCAGGCGGTGAAGAGCAGCGCCGTAGGAATGCCACAGGCAAGGGCCACCGTCAGGAACTGGTTGTGCGGCAGCAATACCTGCTCATCCTTTGTACCGGGATAGTATTTGTCATAGCCCAGCTTCATGGTGTCCAGCATGTCTCCCGCACCTACACCCAGCAAGGGGTGCCGTTTAATGGCCTTGAAAGCAAGGTCATAAGAAATCCAGCGGCCCATATCGCTGTAATTGGCCGACATCTCACCCTGGTTATATACGATCATCATATAGCTCATATAGCCAATGCGCATCTTGAAAGTGGGTATATAAGTAATGGCAAGTGTAAAAAATGTACCCAGTGCCACGATGATGCCTATGCCTATCCACTTGCTGCGCCTGATGCCCATATAGATAGCCCAGGCTACAATGAACAGGTACCAAAGGAAGAGGCCGGTGCGGGCAGCAAGCACATGCAGGTAGACACTTAGTAAGGCAACTGCAATACCCAGAAACCATTTGGCAAATCCTTTACCCAATAAAGGGAAGATATAAACGCACCAGATGATAAATAGTGTTATGGCAAGACTGAACAATATATGATCGTCTTCAGCGGGTGTGCGCAGCAGATGCGACACAGCATAATTGTCAACGATATTGCCTACATGGCCCACAAGCGGGTACATGCTGTAGCAGGCCCCCCCAATAAAAAGCATCGCCACAGCCAGGGTAAATGCCTGCAATTGTTTTATGCCCAGTTGAGGCATGAATGCGAAGGCAAATGGAAACAACAATACAGGGATCTTTACCTGGAAGCGTTCAGCCCACTCGCCGGTATTATGGCTCCAGAAGTAGGACAATCCGTACATGGCCACCCAGCAGAGCCCAAGCAGCCACCATTTTTGCCTGAACCAGTAGCGGGGATGGATATCTCTTACTGCATTCAGCACAAAAGCTATCATAGTAACAGACAATATGGCCCGGGAAATCAAAAAGCCCAGTACCATGGCAAATGCTAAAAAAACAGCAATATTTGATTTAGATAAAACTTTATGAACCAGATCGCTATTTTTGTTCACGCGCAGCAGAGATTACAAATTCTAAAACGAACATAAACATTTTTTAGTGCAGGACAATACAAAAACCCTTCTGTCGGGAATAAAAAATGGCGACCACCGCTCATTGGCAAAGGGCATCACGATGGTTGAAAATAATATGCCCGGCTATGAGGACCTGCTGATGCAGCTTGAAGACACCCACAATGCGCGCGTGATAGGCATTACAGGTCCACCGGGTGCAGGTAAAAGTACACTGGTAAATGCACTACTGAACTACTGGATAAAAGAAGGAAAGAAGATAGCAGTTATTGCAGTTGACCCTTCCTCGCCCTTCAATTATGGTGCTATACTGGGCGACCGCATACGAATGAGCGATTTTTATAATCATCCAAACGTTTTTATCCGCTCACTGGCTACTCGTGGAGCGCTTGGCGGGCTGAACCCTAAGATCATTGAGATAACGGACCTGGTAAAAAATGCACCTTTCGATTATATACTGGTGGAAACAGTGGGCGTAGGACAAAGCGAAGTGGAAATAGCCGGGCTTGCCGACTGCACAGTAGTTGCATTGGTACCTGAAGCAGGCGATGCTGTACAGGCCATGAAAGCAGGCATAATGGAAATAGCCAACATATTTGTGGTAAACAAGGCCGACAGGGAAGCAGCAGAGACCATGTACCGCAACCTGAAAATAATGGTGCACGAGAGGGCACATGACAGCAAGGAAATACCTGTAATAAAAACCATCGCTACGGAGCAAAAAGGAATAGACGAACTGTCCGCCGCGATCACGACATTTTTGGCGGAAGAAAATATGGACCCCGGGAAACGTGCCCAACTCATGACAGAAAAAAGCTGGCAGCTTATGCAGGCCAGCAAGATGAAGAACACAGATAAGAACAAATTAAAAGCATTACTAACTGATGCGATCGGCAAGCCCGGCTTCAATTTGTATGCCTTCACGAAGGCCTTCGAAGAACAAAATCAATAGGGATGGTATTCATTTAGTATTTTTAAGCCCAATTAAGGTAATACTGCATGAATGTTCAGCGACTGTACAATACTATAAAATACCTGCGCTTTGAACAGTTGTATTACAGGTTTTATTACAAAATAAAAAAAAGGACCTATACCTACCCCACGACGCCCGCAACGGCCGTGATCGCTGCCAAAGCATTTCCCCCGATCAAATTCCCCGCATTGGGTGGCACCGGCCAATTCGAGCCTTCCAAAAATACATTTCACTTCCTGAACAGAAGCCATTCATTTGGTGACGAGATTGACTGGAATTACGCGGCTGAGGGGAAACTGTGGAACTACAACCTTAATTATTTTGAATGGCTCAGTGATGAGACCATTGAACGTGAAATACGTCAAAAAGCCCTTGTAGACTATAGCATTAACGATGAGCAACTGGGCAATATCGTGGAGGCATACCCGATATCGCTGAGAGGGATGAACTGGATAAAGTTCATGAGCCAACACCAGGTAAAGGACGAAAGACCTATGGGTTGCCTGTACAGGCATTATCACCGTCTTTCAGCATTTCCCGAATACCAGTTGCTGGGTAATCACCTGCTAGAGAACGGCTTGTCTTTATTTTTTGCAGCACACTATTTTAACGGGCATAAGTTCTATGGCCTTGCCCGAAAAATATTATTAGCGCAACTACCTGAGCAAATACTGGCAGACGGGGTCCATTATGAGCTCAGTCCTATGTACCAGTGCATCATACTGCAACATTTGCTGGACTGTATTATGCTGGCGGAAAACTCGGGCAGGTTCAAGGACAATGATCTGCTGCAATTAATGCGTGAAACAGCAGGAAGGATGGGCGGTTGGTTAAAAGGCTTCTGTTACAGAAATGGGAGCTATGCCATGTTTGGCGATTCCACCTTTGATGTTGCTCCTTCACCTGACTTGTTGTATGGGTATTTATCTATGCTTGATATCCCGGTCAACGGCACCCCACTGAAAGAAAGCGGCTACAGGAAAATGAATACCCCCAATTATGAATTGGTGGCCGATATTGGCAATGTACAACCCGCCTACCAGCCAGGCCATACCCATGCCGATACATTTAGCTTTTGCCTGCAGGTGGAGGGCAAACCCTTTATTGTTGACACCGGTATTTCCACTTATGAAAAGGGAGCACGCCGCCTGGATGAGAGAGGCACTGCAGCACATAATACTATAATGGTCAATGGTTTAAATTCATCTGACGTTTGGTCGGCGTTCAGAACCGGGGAAAGGGCCGAGGTGCAAATAATTGAGGATTGCGGTAATAAAATAAGCGCCTCGCACGACGGCTACAAAAAAAAGGGGATCATCCACAAACGCAGCATAGCCTGCGATAACCAAAAAATAATAATAAAAGACCTGCTGGAAGGTTATAAGGGACAAGAGGCATCCCTGTATTTACACTTCCATCCGGATGTGTTGATAGAAAATATTGGTGGGAATCAATTTATAGCAGGTAATATACGTATCACAATAGACGGTGCCTATAGTATGGCTTTGCATAATTACCTATATTGCGAAGGTTACAACCGCCTTGCCGGGGCAAAGTGCCTGCAAGCCAACATAAAAGAACATGTGACGGTGGTAATAGAACTATTAAGCTATGCTGGTTGATATAATTGCCGGTGCCAGGCCAAATTTTATGAAGATAGCTCCTATTATAGAAGCTATACAGAAAGAGCAAAGGAGAGGTACCAACATACGCTATCGTCTTGTGCATACCGGGCAACACTATGACCGGAACATGAGCGATTCCTTTTTTGAGCAGTTAGGCATTCCCAAACCATCCATTAACCTTGAAGCAGGCAGCGGCTCGCAGGCCGAGCAGACGGCGACTATAATGATACGCTATGAGAAGGTACTGCAAACGGCAAAGCCCGACCTCGTAATAGTGGTGGGCGATGTGACATCAACCATGGCCTGCGCTATTACGGCTAAAAAGATGGGCAATATCAAAGTAGCCCACGTGGAAGCAGGCATACGGAGCAATGACCTGGGCATGCCGGAAGAGATAAACCGTATCGTTACCGATTCCATTACCGACTACTTTTTTACTACCACACATACTGCCAACGAGAACCTGCGTGCCATGGGCATACCTGACGAGCGCATCTACTTTGTAGGCAATACCATGATAGATACCCTGCTGAAGCAGGCACCGCTTTTCCACCAGCCACCTTTCTGGAACAAGCTGAAATTACAGGAGAAGGAATACATTGTGCTAACACTGCACCGCCCTAACAACGTGGACAATGTAGCCGACCTGAAGGCTATCCTGGTAGCCATCATAAGAGCATCGAGAGGACTGCCTGTTATTTTCCCCATACATCCCCGCACGGCAAAAACACTTGAGGCCATAGGGCTAAAAGCGCCCAACCTGCATATATGCGAACCATTAAGCTACCTGCAGTTCAACTACCTGGTACAACATTCACTGGCGGTAATAACCGACTCAGGCGGCATACAGGAAGAGACTACCGTGTTGCATATACCATGCATTACCCTGCGCGATAACACGGAAAGGCCTGAGACCTGCACAATGGGCACCAACGAACTGATAGGCACCAATCCCCAGGCCATCTTCCCCGCTATGGAGCAACTCTTCAAAGGAGAATGGAAGAAAGGCAATATACCATACATGTGGGATGGTAAAGCTGCCGAGCGTATAGTAAGCGTACTTAAGAACATGGTATAGTTATTGCATCATTCCTTTAGTTGCATCTCACTACTTAATTAAAACACATATAAAATTGTGCAATTATTTATTAAGTTGTTATTGCCATAAACTCTTAAGAACAATAATGTACTTTTGTAATAGATATAACAAGGGTAAGGGAAGAGCACGAAACCACCAAAGGCCCGGAAAGAAATTGATTATTTTAACACCATGAAAAGTGCTTAACCTGAGTATTGCTTTTATGACGGAATTGCAACCTTATATTGTTTACTTTTTCACTTTTGCGACTGCACTGGTCATTAGCTGGATTTCTATCCCCCGTATCATATATGTTTCAAAAAGAAAAAGGCTGTTTGACATACCCGACAACCACAGGAAGGTACACGTAAATATAGTGCCCAACCTGGGTGGCATTGGTATCTTTTTTGCCTATATCATCGTTACATCGCTTTTCATCAAAACCTCTTCGCTGGATAAATGGAATTACATCAGCGCCTCCTCGCTGCTGCTTTTCCTCACCGGCTTAAATGACGACCTGATCACCATTACGCCAAAACAGAAATTTGTGGCACAGTGCGTGGCAGCTATCATCACCATTTACTTTGCTGATATCCGCATCAATTCACTGCATGGCTTCTTCGGCATTTATCAAATGCCTATGTGGGGCAGCCTTACCTTTACTATCCTTGGTTGCATGTTCGTTACCAATGCCTTCAACCTCATCGATGGTATAGACGGACTTGCTGGTTCCATCGGTGTTCTATGTTCAGGTACGCTGGGCTTATGCCTAGCCTTGCTGGGAAACGTAGGCGGCGCGTGCATTGCATTCAGCCTAATGGGCGCCATCATCGGCTTCCTGAGATACAATATTTCCCCTGCAAAAATATTTATGGGCGACACAGGCTCGCTATTAATAGGCTTTACTGTCTCCATACTCTGTATCCTGTTCATCCATTCTTTTGGCCCCGGCAAGCCTTTGATGACCATAGTGCACAACCCACGTGGCGGAATGGTGCTGGCCCTTTCTATATTATTTGTACCCGTGTTCGATTCCTTCCGCGTGTTCATCACGCGCATACTCAAAGGAGGCTCACCTTTCCATGCCGACAAAACGCACCTGCACCATTACCTTATGGACCTTGGCTTCAGCCATTCGCGGATTGTTCGCATCCTCATTACTTCCAATATTTTGATCATTATCGTTTCACTGCTCGTACAAGACTACGATCCGAACATCGCACTGCTCAGCATCTTCGGCCTCACATTTGGCCTGTATGCGATACTTTATTACATGCGTAAAAAAAGGCTTAACCGCGAGATGCAACTGAAACATGCACCCGCCGATGCAGCCGCATTGAATGGCCACAAGAATGCCACGCCATCACTGGCATCCACCAATATCTACAAGGTTTCAGATACGGTAAGCGTAAATGGCAATATAGATACGATTACAACTACCACAGCAGCACATAAAGAGAAGAATAGTTAAACGGGGACCCGGGCGCTACTCGACCATAAAGGAAGCTTCCTGGTACCTGTACCAGTAAACGTGCTCGTTCTCATTATACAGTATCTCACCATTGGTATCCCACTGCAACTTAATATCGTAACGGGTAAAAGGCACCGAGCCATTATCCGAGATATCTTTATTGAAGATGGTGCCGTATTTCCTTAGAAGGTTAGCATACCAGAAAAGCGTTTCATAGCCCCGGCAAACCGTCTCATTTGGTTTGCTGTTAAAGTTCTTGCTGCAGACCTCGCTCAGGTACCTGCCTTGCTGGGTAGTAAGATCGTAGTAAACCGGTGCGGTGATATGTACCGCCACATTAGGATAAGCATCAGCTTTCTTCAGGCTGGGCAGGCCACGCCATGCAGGCATACCATACACCTCGAACTTGTAGTCGGGAAAAAAATCATGTAGTTGCTTCAGCAGCACTTCCGCATAGCCATTATCCATTACGGCCATTACTATTACGTTCGTTCCCTTAGCCGTAAATATCTCGGCCAGGTCGGCGCGCTCAGGCAGCTTATTGCAGAGTACTTTAATGATGTCTTTATTCCTCCCGTCTTCATTATCGGCCAGGAAGTTATACGCGCTTTCGTCCAGCGGCACCGAGCTGCGACGGTATATAACCAGTTGCTCGTTCTTATATTCTTTCTGCACCCTTTTCATGATCACGCCACAATGCGTTTCCAGCGTGGGCTGCAGCAAGGTAAAATATGGATTGTTCGTAACACCGGCATCTGATGGTGAAACTGCGGAAATAAAATTCACCTCATGTTTCTTGGCAAATTGTGCAACCGGGGGTATCTGTCCTGACTGCAGCGCAGCAATAATCAGGTCCGATTTGTCCAATATCTTGTTGCGTATCAAAGCCTCGGGGCTCTCCTGCGGATTGGTCACATCGTGTACATACACATCCACCTGGAAGTTCAGTTTATTCAGCGTATCGGCCGCCAACTGTATGCCCTGGCAAAAGTCAACACCTATCGATGCTTTTTCCGGCACCCTGCCCTTGTAAGTTGGCTTGCCATCTTTCACCAGCTCATCGAGGTACAAAGGTGCCAGTACATCTATACGGTAACGCGCTTTTTTTTCTGAGTTGGGATAATCGAATTCCCGTTTCCTGCGCCTCGGGGCCTCGGCTCTTGGTTGGGGAGGCGGTGCCTCTACACGCTTCTTCTCAGGCACAGGTCGCCTCCTCGGCGGTTCTTCTTTTTTGAACCAGTTCTTCCAAAACTGCGCCTGCGCTTTATCGGCATGGCATACTGACAAGACGATGAATATAGTAACTGATATAACTGAGATCCGGGTTCGCATATTGCCTTGTGTTATTCCCACTCTATAGTAGCCGGTGGTTTCGAACTGATGTCGTACACCACCCTGTTAATGCCTCTTACTTGGTTGATAATGTCATTGGATACTTTTGCCAAAAAGGTATAAGGCAAATGCGCCCAGTCGGCCGTCATGCCGTCGACAGAGGTAACCGCCCTGAGTGCCACAGTATATTCGTAAGTACGCTCATCGCCCATTACGCCTACACTCTGCACAGGCAGCAATATCGCCCCTGCCTGCCATACCTGGTTGTACAAGCCACTATCGCGCAGGTGCTGTATGTATATGGCATCTGCGTCCTGCAGCATTTTCGCCTTCTCCTCGCTCACGGCACCCAGTATACGTATACCAAGGCCCGGGCCCGGGAAGGGGTGCCTGCTCAGGAACATATCGTCGATACCCAGCTCACGGCCTATCTTACGCACCTCGTCTTTGAACAACAAACGCAATGGCTCGATAAGCGAGAGATGCATTTTCTCCGGCAGGCCGCCCACATTGTGGTGCGATTTGATGGTCATAGAAGGCCCGTGTACCGATAGCGATTCGATCACATCGGGATATATGGTACCCTGCCCAAGGAAGCTTACATCTTTAAGCTCAATGGCTTCTTCCTGGAAAACATCTATGAAGAGGCCGCCTATAATTTTACGTTTTTTCTCGGGGTCTGCTTCTCCGGCAAGCCCATCATAAAAACGCTGCCTTGCATCTATACCTTTAGTATTCAGGCCCAGGTGTTTGTAGCCTTCCAATACCTGTTCAAATTCATTTTTGCGCAGCAGTCCGTTATCTACAAATATGCAATACAGGTTATCGCCTATGGCACGGTGTATGAGTGTAGCGGCTACCGTCGAGTCGACCCCGCCGCTTAGTGCCATCACCACTTTACCATCGCCTACCTGCTGCTTGATGCGCGCAACGGTTTCCTGCACAATACCGGCAGGTGTCCAGTCTTGCCTGCAGCTGCATATATCTATTACAAAATTCTTCAGCAGTTGTTTGCCGTCCGTGCTATGTGTCACCTCGGGGTGAAACTGTATAGCATAAACGGGATTAGGTGCATAGGCCGCGCTGGCTTTAAATGCAGCTATCGGGATACTCTCCGTGCGCGATATGGTAGTAAAGCCTTCCGGCAGTTTCTTAATGGTATCGCTATGGCTCATCCATACCTGCGAGTTAGGCGCTATGGTAGCCATCAGCTCATCATGCACCAAATGCGTTAAATGCGCCCGGCCATATTCACGATGGGTCGACTTGCCTACTTCCCCGCCCGATTGCTCGGCCAGCAGCTGTGCACCATAGCATACAGCCAGTATGGGCAGCTTTTGCGCCATAGCCCGTATATCCGGCTTGGGCGCCACCGGGTCGTTCACCGAGAAGGGGCTGCCCGAGAGGATTATACCTTTCAGGTTTTCATCGTACTGCACAGGCTTGGTGCAGGGTTGTATCTCGCAGAACACGTTCAGCTCACGCACGGCACGTGCTATCAGTTGGGTGAACTGTGAGCCAAAGTCTAATATCAGTATCTTATCGTTCATCAATGCTTGTTATCTGTATTAAGCCTGCCCTGCAGGGCCATTGAAGGCGAAAGGAAGTGCAGGTGTCTCCTGGTCCTTGATCACACCGTACTGTCCTTCAAAACGCTTCACATTCTCTATGAGTGCTTTCATCAGGCGCTTGGCATGCTGCGGGGTCATCACAATGCGTGCCTTTACTTTTGCCTTAGGCATATTAGGCATTACATTCACATAGTCCATTACAAACTCTGCAAAAGAGTGTGTGATTATCGCCAGGTTGGCATAGGTGCCATCAGCCATTTCTTCGGTTAGCTCAATATTCAGTTGTTGTTCTGCCGGTATCGGTAATTGTTGATCAGCCATAAAAATATTTTAGATTCAGGCTGCGAAAATAACAAAAGATAGCCCAATGCCCTAATACAGAAATAAACACCGTGTTAAACAATTAAAGAAAGCCCCATGGCGGCTGTATTATGCCATTTTTATTTTAGTTTTGGCAGCTATGAGGCAATACATTCCGGTTTTTATATTGTGTTTTATCATGCTGTCCTGCAAGCCCGAGACCTATACCCCAAAACCCCGTGGTTTTTACCAGGTCAGTTTCCCGAAGCATGAATACCGCCAGTTTAATATGCCCGGTTACCCTTATACTTTCGAGTACCCGGTTTATGCCAATATCATTAAAGACACGGTCTATTTCGATAAAAAGCCTGAAAACCCATGGTGGATAAATGTCGATTTCCCATCCATTGGCGGACGTATATACCTTAGTTACAAAGAGATATCATCGGCACAAACATTCAGCAAGCTGCTGGAAGATGCCCACAGGCTCACCTATTACCACGATAAGCGTGCGGATTATATAGAACCGAAGGAACTGAATAACCGCTACGGTGTACACTGCCTTTTATACGAGGTAGGTGGCAATGCGGCCTCGGCCTACCAGTTCATAGCCACGGACACTATGCGGAACTTCATAAGAGGCGCCCTGTATTTCGATGTAACGCCCAATGCGGATTCACTGAGGCCTATGAATGAATTCCTGAAAGAAGACATGGAACACATGATGCAGACCCTGCAGTGGCGCTAGAGTAGCATTTTTATAGAAATCATAATTTGCACATTGTAATGTTTGCATATTTTCACATTATCAAATTTGCACATCGTAAGATTTGCATATTTGCACATTACTAAATTTTCACATTAAACATATGGCAAAAGGTACAAAGGCCGATCCCTGGAAGCTCACTACCCCACCCGGCACATCGGAATACGAAATGTATATGGATGAAAAGGACGGAAAAAAGATCATAGTATGCGTGGTGGGCAAAACCACCTTGCATTACGATGCACGCGCTATTGAGGACCTGCATGCCATGCTCAAAAAACACGGCGACTGGATGGACCTTGGCGGTGCCGACGAGCAAAAGCCTGCAAAAGAAGGCACCGTGGAAGCCTGGGGACGGTCTGAAAGCAATCCTGTTGGCGGCTGGTACGGCCTCAAGAAAGGTCTTCGCGGCCGCTTTGGCGTATACATACCCCCGCTCATGGAAGTGCTTGGGCTTGTGGAACTGGAGCACAACCCGAAGAACAACCGTATGAAGGCTAAATAGTGTGTAAATATGTAAATGCCCGCCTGAACGGGGTTCGGGCGGGGATAGAATAAATTTTCCTAAACTTTAGATCCATTTCGATTCTCGGCGACAATGGAAGACAACTACTACACATATGTAATTCAAAGTATCCCTGATCCAGCCTACTTTTATAAAGGTCATTGTTCGGACCTTGAAAAAAGATTAAAACAGCACAATGCGGGACAAACAAAGTCGATAAAACACAAAACACCGTTTAAGATTGTTTACTATGAACAATCAAAAACAAAAGAAGAAGCAATTATTAAAGAGAAATATTGGAAAACTGCTGCAGGAAGAAGATATTTGCACAAAATTTTGGCCTCGTAGTTCAATGGATAGAATAGAAGTTTCCTAAACTTTAGATCCAAGTTCGATTCTTGGCGAGGCTACATCGCAAAAAGGCAATCATGAAAATGATTGCCTTTTTGTTTGCCTTTAAATATGTTATCTTTCCACATAAATAAAACCTGATGAATCAACTGCCTACTATCATTACTGCAAATTCGATTGAATTACACTACCTGTTTACTGACGACACGCATACTATGGATGCTGTTATTCAAAACAAGTGTGAATATGATTTTCTAGCGATTATAAAGGCTGTTGCGACGACCTTTGAAGTGGAAATAACTATAGAAACAGAACCATTAGAAAATGGTGGATTAAAAAGGCTATTCAAAGTAATAACTAAAGGAGAAAACAAAAATGCGGCAATTACAACTGCTGCAATTGTTTATTTGATCACAAATATATTTTTAGCACCAATTGCTACAAGTCTCACTGAAGTAGTTAAGCAATCAATTGCTCATTTCTTTGAAGATAAAGAACTAAAACAATTGGAAAAGGAAAAATTAAAAGAAGAAATAAAAAATATAAAGGAAGACACCAAAATAAAAACTCAAAAACTAAATGAAAATACCATTGTCATTAAAAAGCGTTCTGATTTTTATGAGGCAATAGAAAAATATCAAAAGGTGGAGAAAATTGGTGTGCAGATTAAATATGGCGACCAAAACATCTCAGATGAAAAAATCGTAAGTAGAGTACAGTTCAAAGAATATATTTTAGCCACTAATAAGCTAGAACCAATAAAAATTGACAATCAAGAAATTGAAATTATTTCACCAGTATTGAAAAAAGGAAATTATAAATGGAGGGGAATATATAAAGGTGAGCCTATCTCATTCAACATGAAATCTATTGAATATAAGGCACTAGTTCAAACGGGGAAAGTAGAGTTTAAAAATGGTTCCTCGATAAAATGTTTGTTAGAGTTGAAGAGAGAATTAGATGTCGAGGGCAGAGAAATAGTTACCGATTATAACATCATTCTTGTCAATGAATACTTTGTTAATGATAAACCATTTGAAACATCTGAAGGCAAGCAACATAGACAGAAGCAAGAAGCCGATAGAAGTCAACTGAAGATGTTCGGCCAAGATTAAACTTAAGAATTAAATACGATAGGCCAAAAAAGCCTGATTAATTATGGTCGAAAATATCACTTATGTTCATTGGTATGCTCAAATTATTAAAGAGCAGTTTACGAAAGAATTCAGTCGCCGTTTGAACAAGCTGCTTGTTAAACTCTTTTTTTAAAATCAATGAATATTCTAAACCGGCACTATCCTTTTGTTCTGTCTCCGTTTTGGTCGAGATATGTTGCATTGATTTTAGTATGGCTTTCATTTCGGCTTCTTTCTCTTGTACAATACCAGTTTGATGCACAAACCTATTTCTAACTTTATAAATTTTTTGCAACGTCTCCCATTCAGGATCTACCGTATTGAAATCAATATTGGCGACCTTTTCTAAATATACTTTCATTTGGTCAAACTCACCATTCCCTCTAAAATCCTTTAATGTAAAAACGGACTTAGTAAATTCTGCATGAAGGTTACATATCTTCTTTAACTCATACTCTATAAACGATATGATTTGTATCAAAAACGAACTTCGGAAATTACTAGGGAAAGATGTTTCAAGTTCCTTATAACAATCAGATAAATAGTCGATATAGTCTATTGCGTGGCCCGTGTCATCTATCTTTCTTGGATCGAAGGTATTAAATTCCTCGTCTATTCGGGCCCGTTCCTGAACAAAATATCGCTCCATTTGATCATGGTAGCGTTCAAATTCCCTTAATGTAAGGTCAATCTCTGTAGATGCTAAATGGGCTCTATTTAAACCATTCATAAAACACTTTTTCATAAAATATAAAGATAGCTACACAAATTTAAAAATGAACGTTACTTCGACTATCAACTAAAGATTGAATTTTGTGCCAAAATTGATATGGCTTACCCAAAATCTTAGCGCGGCGCGGCCTTTCAACTCCGTCCTCGAGGTGCCGCTCGGCTCGGCTTAGTTGTCATGAATGCTCGGCGTATGCCTCTGACCACATCGATGTGGATCTCTGCTAATCGACGCGCTATAGTCCTTACAAGAATCTCCCTACTAAAACTACTAAATCAAACCTTAAAAAAATGCAAAAGTATTGTTTTAATTTCGAGTAAAAAACGTGAAAAATACTGTTTTTTATTGGGGTCTTTTCTATAGTTTTCGTCCTAAGATACCTGTTACGATTTGTCACAAAAAAACAGTATGAAACGAATGTTCTAGTATGTATCCAATTTATTTCTTTAACAATATAACCGCACATGACAAAAGTTTTTATCAGCTACAGCATGAAAGATCAGAAGTTTGTCACCGAACTTTCTCAACGTCTTGAAAAGGATCGGATACAAGTTTGGTCATGGGATAAAAAAATGGCTGTAGGTGATAGCATAAATGACAAAATTGTCGATGCGCTTACCAATGCGGATTTTTTTATAGTTGTACTTTCAAAAAATAGCGTGAGTTCGCAAGCAGTAAATTTTGAACTTTCAGCTACAATTATTAATGAAATCTCAAGGGAGCGAAATATCATTCTACCTATCCTTATTGAAGAATGTGAAATGCCATTTTCGCTTCAAAATCGCTTCTTTTTAGATTTTCGCTTTTCTTTTGATGACAGTTATAATAAGTTGCTAAAAGCACTAAAAGCACAGGACACAAAAGTATTTCATGAAACTGATAGACAAACAGATAAATTTTCAGCAGGCTCTTACGAATTTCAAATAAAGAACATCCAACAAGCTTATTTTTCGGGTAACTTGGCATTATTCTGCGGGGCTGGGATTTCTTATGAAGCCGGAATTCCTACCTGGAATGCTTTACTCAAATCACTATTAAAAGAAGTTTATTCAGGCAACGAAGAAATTCCAGACATTGATATTAGATTAGCAAATTTATTTCAAAAACGAATAAATGTATCTCCGCTAGTTTTAGCACAGTACTTAAAAACTCTATTAGGAAAGAAGTTTATGTACACCGTTCGAGATGCTTTATATAAAAACTGTAACGATAAAAGCAAAATTGTCGATGCTATTACTGAACTTAGTAGACCCAAAAGAGAACGTAAGCCGCTTAGATCTGTCATCACTTTTAATTTTGATGATTTAATAGAGGAAAACTTAGCAAAAGAAAAAATTGATTTCAAATGTATTTTCTCTGAGGGTGAACGGTATAGCGACAAACAAATCCCCATATATCATCCTCATGGTTGCTTACCACGAAAAAAAACTCTGTCAACTAAGAATGAAATTGTTTTTAGTGAAGATGCCTACCATTCTCAATTTATTGATCCATTTAGCTGGAGTAACTTAGTACAGCTTAATCATTTAAATAACTGCACTTGTCTGTTCATCGGCATAAGTTTAACAGACCCTAATATGAGAAGGCTATTAGATGTGCAAATGAGAAAGAATGGGAAAGACGAAAAAAATCATTACATAATCAAGAAGCGATATACATTTGAAGATCTTTACCCAGAGAGTGAAAACACAAAAATTAAAGATAAAAAAGTGATACCCGTATTAGAAAGTATTGAAGAGCAAGACGCAAATCATTTGGGATTTAATGTCATCTGGGTTAATGATTTTAAAGAAATCCCTGATATACTAAACGAAATAGGAAAATAACTTGCAGTCCCAGTTCAGCGTAGTCTATCCAGAAGCCAGGCGTATGTCTCTGACTACGTCGTCGCGGCACCTAATCTCCCGATTGAAGTCACCATAAAAATGTGGATATAAAAATTTGGATTCGCCTCGTTAACGAGTGTATATTGCGACAAGGTCCCGATTTTTTTTTCGGGAGGTTGCCTGAAAATTTCTCGCGTCTTCGCGAGGAACGAAGCGATCTCGTATCAATACAAGTAACTTCAAAAGGCGATTGTAGTTCTTTGACATATAGTAAAACGGGATCCCGATTTTTCATCGGAATATAGTAAACCTTTCCAGGTAATGGAGTTATTTCCTATTAGGAAACCATTCTGCAAAAAAGGGAACTTCTCTCCCGGTTGCCGACAGGAAATAATTAGCGCATAACCGGAAATAACGAGAAATAATTGTTCCTACGCATATGGCAATGTAGGCGCACCTTTCAGCCGATTGTCATAAAAAAAGAGGAAATTATGGGAGGTATATACAAAGTGGGAGTCATTTTTGATAAAAGCAGCCCGGAGGCCTGAAACGATATTTTTTACGCTTTGCCTTCGGTTTTCTTCTTAGCCTTCTTTTTAGGGTCGTATTCCAAACCCTTTTTCAACAGTTCATCAAAAGACAAGTCTCCAGTATTGACTGTTATGTCATACTTGCCCGGTTTCTTGCCTTCCACCTTTTTTTTCTCCTTAGCCATGTCACAAATTTACCCAGAAAATCAATTTCTTTCCCATACTCTAGCAAAAACCGCTCCAAATTTGAAGCGGTTCGAAACAGGTTATCCACAGGGTCGGAATAATATTCCTGTTGAAACTAATATTGTATATTTAATTAAAAATTAAACTATGAGAAGATTTAGATG
>APMI01003729.1_pt1 | contig 19959 bp, 22 predicted proteins | sample 667938 | NCBI WGS metagenome assembly APMI01 (sample SAMN01084076, study PRJNA167559) | wastewater metagenome | biome: Wastewater | place: Denmark: Ejby Moelle, Odense | collected 2011-11-28 | reverse complement strand
CGCCTGCTCGCCGAAAAATCGCCGGAAGACATCGCCGCAGCCCTCGTCCACGCACACCGCGCGAAAATGCCCGCCGCCGAGGAACTGATCGGCGACCGCCCCGCCAAACAGCCCGGGCCACGCGCCGGCTTCGAGGACATCGTCTGGTTCAAGATGGATTGCGGCCGCCGACATAATGCCGACCCGCGCTGGATCCTCCCCGTGCTCTGCCGCCGCGGCCATATCACCCGCAGCGAAATCGGCGCGATACGCATCGCCGCCGACGAGACATTCTTCCAGGTCACCCGCGCCGCAGCCAGCCGCTTCGCCGACGCGCTGAAACGCACCAAGGGCACCGAGGGCGAAGACGGCATCCACATCGCGCCGCATACGGGCGAGAACCCGGATACGCACACGCACAAGGGGCCACAGCGCAATGGCCCCAACCGACCCGCGGGCCCGAACCGTTCCGGCCCGCCCCGTCGCGGCCCCGGCGAAGGCGGCAAGCCCCCCTATCGCGCAAAACCGCACCGGGGGCGGTAAGCGCAAGCGATGCCCTTGCAGATCCTCGTCGACGCCGACGCCTGTCCGGTGAAGGAGGAAATCTACAAGGTCGCCCTGCGCCACGCGGTGCCGGTGAAGATCGTCAGCAACAGCGCCTTCCGCGTGCTCGTCCACCCGCTCGTCGAACGTGTCGTGGTGGGCAGCGGGTTCGACGAGGCCGACGACTGGATCGCCGAACGCGCGGATCCGGCCGCCATCGTCATTACCGCCGACATCCTGCTGGCCGACCGCTGCATCAAATCAGGCGCAACCGTCATCGCCCCTAACGGCAAACCGTTCACGACCGCCTCGATCGGCGGCGCCATCGCCACCCGCGCGATCATGGCCGACCTGCGCGCGGGCGGCGACGTGGTGGGCGGCCCCGCGCCGTTCGCCAAGACGGATCGGTCGCGGTTCCTGAATGTGCTGGATGCAGCGCTGGTGAAATTGAGGCGCCAACCGTAAGACCGCCCACCCCCGGCTACGCCGTCGCCCCTCAGGGGCGAAATGGTAGTATACCCTACAGTTACTCCGCCCCTTGAGAGGCGGCGGAGCGAAGCGGAGGGGGTGACGACGCGCAACCCTGACGAGCTAAGGCGTGTCGTTATCCCGCATCACCCAAAGCAACTTGACCCAATCATTCATATCTGTCATTTCTGTTTTTACAGAAATTACTGCCGAGTCGTGATCGATGGATATCAAGCGTTTTCCGGAAGTCGAAGCCTTCATCCTCCACTGGGGGGAAATGGGCACGCAGTGGGGCGTCAATCGCTCGGTCAGCCAGATCCATGCGCTGCTCTATCTCAGCGACCGTCCCCTGCCCGCCGACGAGATCGTGGACATGCTGGGCCTGGCGCGCTCCAACGTGTCGACCGGCCTCAAGGAACTGCAGAGCTACGGCATCGTAAGGCGCACGCATGTCAGCGATGACCGGCGCGATCACTTCGTCGCCGAAACCGACCTGTGGGACATGCTGATGCGCATCGTTGCGGAGCGGAAAAAACGCGAGATCGACCCCACGGTGGCGCTGCTCGGCGAACTCGCCGCCAAGGCGCAACTCAACGACACACTGCCCAAGCATGTCCGCGAACGCATCGGGCGGATGCACGAATTCCTCGGTACGTTGTCGGGTTGGTACGACCAGGTCCGCGACCTGCCGAAACCCACGCTCGTCGCGCTGATGAAACTCGGTGGCAAAGTGGCGCGCTTCGTCGCCCCTCTCACCGGCCGCAACAAGCCCAAGAACTGACAGGAGGACATCATGACATGAGTAATTTCCCTCGCCCACTAATTTCTTAAATTACAGAAATAACGGAATGAAAGGAAACGTCATGGTTGAGATTGCCTATGCCCTGTATCTGATGATCACCATTGCGATCACCATCTGGGTTGCCCGCACGCTGTCAAAGAACGGCGAAGTGTTCCTTATTCAGTGCTTCGGCCATAATGCGGAGGTTGCCCGGTCCACCAACCACTTGCTCGTGGTGGGATTCTACCTCGTCAATATCGGCTTCATCACGCTGACGCTCAGCCTTGGCGCTGAACCGCAGACCATCACAGAGACGATCCGCTTCCTCAGCAACAAGGTCGGCCTTGCGGTCATGGTGTTGGGCGGCATGCACTTCTTCAACATGGGCGCGGTCGCGCAGTTCGGACGCAAGGTGAACAGCTGGCTCTACGAACAGGGCCTGGCACAACCGGTCGCCAAGTGATGAAACGGGGCAGCTACGCGGCGGGGGTGATTTTCGCATCACTCGCCGCCGGCCCTGTGTTCCTGATGTCGATGACACTGGCAATGTGGGCCGACCAGTCCCCGACGACTTATGCGTATGGTGTCGATACCAGCATCATTGTGCCCGGCATTTCGATCATGTGCATTTCCGTGATCTTCGGCTTCATGATCTCGGTCATTCCCAATCTTGCCGGATGCTGGTTCATGCACGGAATCGGCATCGGGAACACGGCGCTCCGGCTTCCGGTTAGCTGGGCTTTGGCCGGAGGAGGATTTGCGGGACTTCCGTTTCTGTTCCTGGAACCTGCGAGCCGGTACGGGCCGCCGATGGGATTTGTTTTCGGTCTTACCGGCGCTGGATGCGCATTGATCGCGAGGAAATCCGTCCGGTGGGATGATCGTCCTCACCCCTCCGCATAGCAAACCGCCTCGATGTTCGCCCCGTCGGGATCGAACACGAACGCCGCATAATAGTTCGGCCCGTAATGCGGCCGCAGTCCCGGCGCGCCGTTGTCGCGGCCGCCGGCGTTCAGGGCCGCCGCGTGGAATGCATCGACCTGTGCGCGCGTCTCGACCTTCAGCGCGATGTGTGTGCCTTCGCCGGGCCGTTCGTTGTCGGCAATCCAGAAGATCTTGTCTTCGCCCCGGCCATAGCCAAGAGCGGTGCCCTTGCTTTGGGTCAGTTCGGGGCCGACTTCCATGTTCATCGACATGCCGATCGCGCCGAGTGCCGCGTCGTAAAAGGTCCGGGATTTCGCAAGATCGCTGACGGCGATACCGATATGGTCGAGCATGACGCCTTCTCCTTGGGCAGTTCAACGCGTTGCAAGGCCATGAAGTTTCGACCTGTCCTACGCTGCTGTTTTCGGCGTATCAGCGTCGCATGACAACATCCGCCAAGGCTTCGACGCAATTAAGAGAATGGCGGAAATTCGCCATTTTCAAGCATGGAAAAATGACATTGGGACCGTGTCAACTTCGCCCTGGAATCTTGTCGTCATGACTTACGACATTCACGTGATTGGCGGCGGGATGGCAGGATCCGAGGCCGCATGGCAACTCGCCGAGGCGGGTCATAAGGTCCGCCTGTCCGAGATGCGGGGCGGTGGTGACGAGACGGCCGCACACCGGACCGACAACCTCGCCGAACTGGTCTGTTCGAACTCGTTCCGCTCGGATGACGCGGAATCGAATGCGGTCGGCCTGCTGCATCAGGAGATGCGGACGCTGAACTCGCTGATCATGCGCGAGGCAGACCGGCACCGCGTGCCCGCGGGGTCGGCTCTGGCGGTCGACCGCGACGGATACTCGCAAGGCGTGACCGATGCGATCGCCGACCATCCGAACATCACGCTTGTGCGCGAACGGATCGACGTGCTGCCTGACGGTCCCACGATCATCGCGACTGGCCCTCTGACTGCCCCCCTGCTCGCCCAAGCCATCGGTACGCAGACGGGGGAAGACAGCCTCGCCTTCTTCGACGCGCTCGCCCCGATCGTCCACCACGACAGCATCGACATGGACATCTGCTGGCGCGCCGCACGCTGGGACAAGGGCGGCGCGGACTACATCAACTGTCCGATGGACAAGGACGAATATCTCGCTTTCCACGCCGCGCTGATTGCTGGCGACAAGACCGCGTTCAAGGAGTGGGAGGCCGACACGCCCTATTTCGAGGGCTGCATGCCGGTCGAGGTCATGGCCGAACGCGGTGTCGATACGCTGCGTTTCGGACCGATGAAGCCGGTGGGGCTGGATAACCCAAAGACTGGGCGTTGGCCCTATGCGGTAGTCCAGTTGCGCCAGGATAATGCGCTGGGGACGCTGTGGAACATCGTCGGTTTCCAGACCAAGCTGAAGCATGCCGAACAGGTGCGCGTATTCCGCATGATCCCGGGGCTTCAAAATGCCGAGTTCGCGCGGCTGGGCGGGCTGCACCGCAACACCTTCATCAAGTCGCCGATCCTGCTCGACCCCGTGCTGCGTCTGAAAAGCGCGCCGCACATCCGCTTCGCCGGGCAAATCACCGGGTGCGAAGGTTATCTGGAAAGCGCTGCCATGGGCCTGCTGGCAGGACGGTTCGCGGCGGCGGAACTGGCAGGGGCGCAGATTACCCCGCCCCCGCCGACGACGGCCTTCGGCGCCTTGCTGGCGCACATCACCGGCGGTGCGGACGCCAGCACATACCAGCCGATGAATGTGAATTTCGGCCTGTTCCCGCCGCTCAATCTCGAGGGCAAGTCGAAGAAAGCCGACCGCAAACGGCTCTACACGACGCGCGCGCGGGACGACCTTGCAGGCTGGATCAGCTCTCTTCCGGCTCGTCCGCAGCAGGTTGTGCCGGCTTAGGCTGCTGCTGGCACAGGCAGCGCGGCAGGCTCTTTCTCACGACGCGCGTGGTTGCGAACTCTCCGGGGTTCAGGCTGCCGCTCCGGTCCTTGTCGGCGACGGCGAACTTCGTCGATGTCTTGATGGCATACTCGTCGAAGCTCAACTTGCCGTCGCTGTTCGTGTCGAGCTTCGCGAACGCCTTGTGCCGCGCCAGCAGGTACTCGTCGCGTGCGACCGCGCCATCCTTGTCGCGATCGTAGCGAGCAAAGCGCTTTTCCTCGCGCGTCTTCTCGGTCGCGGAGGGCGGTCCGCTCGCCGGATCGGTCAGCGCGGTGGATGCCATAGCGGGAAGCGGCGGGACCAGCGTCCCGCGATCGGCCTGCGCTTTCCAAATGAAGAACCCTGCCGTCACCAGCAGTAACGCCGATGCCACGCCGGCCAGGAAACGTCCCACGGTCTTGCCCCCCTGTTCAAAAACAGGACCGCGCGTAGCATTCCGACCCGCGCGCGCAAGTCAGCGAATGCTGGCGATCAGTCTCCAAAAGGTACGCGGTATCGGAGCGCCGCGCCGGATATCGGTCGCCGCCAGCCGGGCAAGTATGCGCAACGGACGCGGCAACTGCCCGATGCGTGCGGCGGCGAAAGCTTCGGCAGCCATCGCCTGTGCGCGCGTTGCGGTCTCTGCGTCGGAACAGTGCTCGGCGAAATCGGCAAGCGCCCATCCCCAGCCCGATGCGTCATCGGAAGTCCGGTCCAACAGTCTCGCCGTCAGCGAAAACAGCGCGGATCCACGCGCTTCGGCATAGGTAGCGAGCAAATCTTTACCGAGCGGCAGGGGGTCGAGCATGACCTCCCACCCCTCCACGAGCCGGGCGAGTGCAACGCCATCGATACCCATACGTCCCAATACATTGTCCGCCAACGCATCGAGCACGGGCTCGCCACGCCGGCCATTCGGCTTCAGGGTCGTTAGCGCCTCATGCCACCAGGTCATCCGCATCTGGCCGACCATCGGCTGCGTCGTTCCTGCGACGATCGCACCCAGTCGCTGGTCGAGCGTCCACAGGGCCGAAATCGAGGCGCGCGCAGGCGATGGCGCATGCAACAGCGCGAAATTGCGGTCGTTGTCGAGGAGATCGGTCACGCGGAAAAAGGCATAAAATTGCGCATTAACCTTCCGGATTTAACAGTTGTTAGCCTTACCTGTTGCATGCGCTCTGATCGAACACGCGGGATCGGAACAGGGGTATGCGCATTTCACCGGCAGAAAGCCGTGCCAGGGAGCATAAGGCGGGCTTGCTGACGCGCCTGCGCCGCGACGCACGCGGCAATACGCTGGCAATGATGGCGATGGCAACCATCCCGCTTGCCGGGATGGTCGGATCGGCCGTCGATATCGGCCGCGGCTACCTGATCAAGTCGCGCCTGCAGCAGGCATGCGACGCGGGCGCGCTTGGCGCACGTCGCGCCATGCCGGGCACGACGATGGATGCGAATGCCGTCGCGCAGGGCACGCGTTTCTTCAACGTGAACTTCTCGCCCAACACGGCCGGCACGACCAGCTCGGCGTTCTCGCTCGCGGCCAGCCTCACGGGCGAAGTCACGGGTACCGCAACCGCAGTCGTACCGATGACCATCACGCGCGTGTTCGGCACCGACAACATCACGCTGACCGTCACCTGCGGCGCGCGGCTGGAAATCCCGAACACCGATGTGATGTTCGTGCTGGATACCACCGGCTCGATGAACGATTGCCCCGACAACTCAGCCTGCAATGGCAATGCGAGCTCGAAAATCGCGGGCATCCGTTCCGCGGTGATGGACTTCTACGACACTATGGCGACGTCCATGCCGGTCGGCGCCCAGCTCCGCTACGGTTTCGTGCCCTATTCGAGCACGGTCAACGTCGGTGCGACGCTTTCGTCGGCGTGGGTTCCGGACAACTATACCTACCGCTCGCGCGTCGCGAACTTCAACACGGCGGTCTATCTCGGCACGGCGGGAACGCCGGCCGTCACAACCGAAACCTATGGTTCGGCGCTGACCAGCAGCCAGTGCAACAGCTATGGTTCGAACCTGAACTATCCCACGTCCAGTTCGTCATCCCAAACGACCGGTACCGCCCCCGCAAACACCACGCAGACCTCCGTCAGCTTCCAGAGCTGGGGCGGTTCGGGCAGCGGGACGGGAACCTGCCGCCGCACGAAAACCGTGACCGTGACGACATATGTAACCAAGTACCGGTTCACCAACTGGTCGTACAGCTCGGTGTCGCTCCCGACCAACACGTTCAAGTCGGGCTCGATGGTCCGCGTGGCGACCGGCACGCCGGCGAATACGGATTATTCCGACACCTCGCGGTCCTACGACGCCCTCGAACTTGCGGCACTGCCGACCTATACGGGAACGGAACTCGATACGACCTGGGGCGGCTGCATTGAGGAACGCGACACGGTTGCAAACGCCACTTTCTCGTACGGCTCATTGCCGTCGAACGCCTATGACCTCGATCTCGACGCCGTGCCCAGTTCCGCCGCCACGATGTGGCGTCCCTGGTGGCCGGAAGTCGTGTGGACGTCGAGCTGGCGGCCGTATGACAGCGCGGCCAGCGGTTATGCCGCCTGCCCCGCCGCCGCACGCAAGATGGGCATCATGACGCGGGCTGACGTCCAGTCCTACGTCAACACGTTGATCGCCATTGGCGGTACTTATCACGACACCGGCATGATCTGGGGCGCACGGCTGATTTCGCCGACCGGCATCTTCGCATCGGAAAATGCGACCGCCCCCAACGGCCAGCCGATCACGCGCAACATCGTCTTCATGACCGATGGTCAGATGGCGCCGAACCAGAACATCTATGGCCTCTATGGCTTGGAAGTTGCCGATCAGCGCGTCAGCGGTGGCAATTTTTCCGACCTGACCAATCGCCACAACTCACGCTTCCGCGCCATGTGCGATGCGGCGCGTGCCAAGAATATCCGTATCTGGGTGGTCGGTTTCGGCACCTCGCTCAGCAGCGACATGACCGCATGCGCCGACCCCGGCCAAGCGTTCCAGGCGTCCAACACGGCCACGCTGCGTGCCCAGTTCGCGCAGATCGCATCCCAAATCGCCCGCCTGAGGCTCTCGCAATGATCCGGAAAATCCTTCGCCGCATTCGCCGCGACGATCGCGGCGCCACGCTCATCGAATTCGCCCTGGTCGCGCCGGTCATGCTCGTCGTGATCATGGGCCTGCTCGACATGACCTATCGCATCTACGCCAATGCGATCCTGCAAGGCGCGGTCCAGAAAGCCGGCCGTATGGCGACGCTTGCGACCAACAACACGTCGCAGGTGGCGCTCGATACCGCCGTCAAGGACGCATTCAAGCAGGTGAACAGCGGCGTCACGGACTCCTCGTTCGTCATCACGCGCCGAAACTACGCGAACTTCACCAATGCGGATAAAATGGAGCCATCGACGGGACCCGGCGGCGTGTGCGCGTCCGGCTATACCTATGTCGATCTCAACAACAGCAATACCTATGACGACGGCGCGCAGAACGGACAGGGCGGCGCGCAGGACGCGGTGCTGTATACCGTCCAGGTAACCTATCCGACGCCGTTCCCCGTGTCGTCGCTTTATGGCGCATCGCGGACGCCGACCATTCGCGCGACGACGATCCTGCGCAACCAGCCGTTTACGACACAGGGCGCGCGCAACGCCGGTACGACCAGGAACTGCCCATGATACTGCGCACCCGCAATCTCCTGAAGCGCCTGCGTCGCGACCAGAGCGGCCTGGCCTTCATCGAGTTCGCCTACAGCTTGCCCGTCGTGCTCGGGATCGGCCTCGGCGGCATCGAGATCGCCAACCTGGCCGTAACACGCATGCGGATCAGCCAGATCGGCATGGCCGTGGCCGACAATGCCGCACGGGCGGGTTCCGGCAACGGCATGGCGCTGCAGCGGATGTACGAGTCCGACGTGGCCGACGTGTTCGAGGCAGCCCGCATACAAGGTACGCCGATCGATTTCCGGCAGCGCGGCAAGATCATCCTGTCCAGCCTGCAACCCAACGCATCGGGCGGCCAGTGGATCGCCTGGCAGCGCTGCTATGGCCTCAAGGCGTTCACGTCGACCTACGGCATCGCCGGCAACGGGAAGACCGGAACGGCGTTCCCGGGTATGGGTCCGACCAGTGCGCGTGTAACCGCGCCCGCATCGAACGCCGTGATGTTCGTCGAGATTGCCTACGACTATCGCGCCATCGTCGAACCGTTCGCGCGTGGGTTGCAATATTTCGGCCTCAACGTCGACAACCAGGTGATCACCTATCGCGGCGCGTTCATCGTCCGCGAGCCGCGCGAACTGGGCGATTCTAACGACGCTGCCACGACCTCGACCGAGGACTTCGGGCTGTTCCAGAACACGCCCGCCGTCACCCGCCAGATTTGCACCTGATCCTCAGCGGTAGCAGACCGACTTCACTGCTGCGACCACCCGCTCGGCGTTGACCAACGTCGCGCGCTCGAGGTTCGCCGCATAGGGCATCGGCACGTCCTCGTTCGCGACGCGCAGCACCGGTGCGTCGAGATCGTCGAAGCCCTGTTCCATCGCGATGGTGATGATCTCGCTCGCGATCGAACAGACCGGGAAGCCTTCCTCGACCACCACCATGCGGTTGGTCTTTTTCAGGCTTGCCAACACCGTCGCCGAATCAAGCGGACGCAGTGTGCGCAGGTCGATCACCTCCGCATCGATGCCCTCCTTCGCCAGTTCCTCGGCGGCTTCCAGCGCAAGCCCGACGCCGATCGAATAGCTGACGATCGTCACCGTGCTGCCCGCACGCATGATCCGTGCCTTGCCGATGGGTACGACATGCTCGCCCTCGGGCACGTCGAAGCTGCGCCCGTAGAGCAGTTCGTTTTCGAGGAACACGACCGGGTCTTCGCAGCGGATCGCCGCCTTCAGCATGCCCTTGGCATCGGCAGCGTCATACGGCGCCATAACGATCAGGCCCGGGACGCTGGCGTACCAGGGGCCATAATTCTGGCTATGCTGCGCGGCGACGCGGCTGGCCGCGCCATTGGGACCGCGGAACACGATCGGGCAGCGCATCTGGCCGCCCGACATGTAATTGGTCTTCGCCGCCGAATTGATGATGTGGTCGATCGCCTGCATCGCGAAGTTGAACGTCATGAATTCCACGATGGGCTTGAGGCCGCCCATCGCGGCCCCCGTGCCGATGCCGGCAAAGCCATATTCGGTGATCGGCGTGTCGATGACCCGGCGCGCGCCGAATTCGTCGAGCAGGCCCTGCGTGACCTTGTACGCACCCTGATATTCGGCGACTTCCTCGCCCATCACGAAGACACGATCGTCGGCGCGCATTTCCTCCGCCATCGCGTCGCGCAACGCTTCGCGTACGGTGAGCTTGGTGGTCGGGCCGTCGGGCGCCGGGCCGTCATGGCTTGCCGCTTCATAAAGCTGGCGTGCACCGGTTTCGACCTTATGCGGCGTCGCGCTTTCGGGCGCGGGCGCTTCGGCAGCCGGCGCAGCGTCCTTCGCTGGTGCCGGCGCGGCCGGAGCCGCAGCCTCTCCTTCGCCCTGGATCGTCGCGATGACGGTGCCGACCTTCACATTGTCGGTCCCCTCGGCGATCAGGATCTCGCCGATCGTCCCTTCATCGACGGCCTCGAATTCCATCGTCGCCTTGTCGGTTTCGATCTCGGCCAGGATGTCGCCGGACTTCACGCTGTCGCCAGCCTTCACGAGCCACTTGGCAAGCGTGCCTTCCTCCATGGTCGGGGAAAGCGCAGGCATTTTCAGTTCGATGGCCATCAATATTGCCCCACCAGCACGTCGGTATGGAGTTCGGACAGATCGGGTTCGGGCGACTGTTCGGCGAAATCGGCGGCTTCCGCGACGATCGTGCGGATTTCCTTGTCGATGTCCTTCAGCTTCGCTTCGTCGATGCCGGCCGCTTCGAGTTCCTTCTTCAGCCCCTCGATCGGATCGCGTGTGTCGCGCATCGACTGAACCTCGTCGCGCGAGCGGTACTTCGCCGGGTCCGACATCGAGTGCCCCCGATAGCGATAGGTCTTCATCTCGAGGATGAGCGGCCCCTTGCCCGAACGCGTCCATTCGAGCGCGACTTCGGCGGCGCCGCGGCAGGCCAGCACGTCCATGCCGTCCACCTGAATACCGGGAATGGTGAAGCTTTCGCCGCGGCGGAACAGATGCGTTTCAGCCGACGAACGCTGCACGCTGGTCCCCATCGCATACTGGTTGTTTTCGATGACGAACACGACCGGCAGGTCCCACAACGCCGCCATGTTGAACGCTTCGTAGACCTGGCCCTGGTTGGCCGCGCCATCGCCGAAATAGGCGAGGCAAACACCGCCATCGCCGCGGTATTTGTGCCCGAAGCCAAGGCCCGCACCCAGCGACACCTGTGCGCCGACGATGCCGTGACCGCCGTAAAAGCCCTTGGCGACGTCGAACATATGCATCGACCCGCCCTTGCCCTTCGAAATGCCCGCCTGGCGACCGGTCAGTTCGGCCATGACGACCTTGGGCTCGATACGGCACAACAGCATGTGGCCGTGATCGCGATAGCCCGTGATGACAGAATCCCTGCCGATCTCCAGCGCCGACTGCAGGCCGACCGCGACCGCCTCTTGCCCGATATAAAGATGGCAGAACCCGCCAATGAGGCCGAGGCCGTAGAGCTGGCCTGCCTTTTCCTCGAAACGGCGGATCAACAGCATGTCGCGATAGAACGACAGCATCTCTTCAGGCGTCGCCTTGTAGCGCTTTGGCTCTGGCGGGCGGGTGAGCGTTGGTTTGTCAGCCTTGACGGCGGCTTTTGCCACGAAGGGGCCTTTCACTGGGAGGGTGCTTGCTGCGCTATAGAAGCGTGAAGCGCGACGGTGCAAGCTGACGCAAAGGGAAATGGACGCGTCGAAGTTGACACGGTCCAGACGCGGTTTTCGAAGGCCGTGCAAGACGCCCCCAATGGCGAAGTTGACACGGTTCCAATAGCGCCTGCGGCACCCGTAAAACATTGAAAAGAAACATGGTGCGACCCAAGCACATGGCGCCGCTGTAGGACAGCGGCAATCGCAGCATTCCGCTATTTGAGGCGGATGACGATTTCGTCTTTCTTGACGACGCCCATGTCCTTGCGGACCAGTTCGTCGACGAGATCGGGATCGGCATGGCGCGGATCGAGCAATGCGACACGATGCGCGAGCCGCTCACGGTCGGCCTCGACCTTGGCGAGTTCGCCCTTCCGCTCCGCCAGCCGTTTCGAATAATCGCCCCAGGCAAGCGCACCGTTTGCGCCGAACAGCGCATAGCCACCAAAGAACGCGACCACGATCAACGCGGCGGCGGGCGCAATGGCGGCACGCAGGTTGGACCAGATTTTACGAGGCTTCGACACTAGCCCCTTGAATCACAGCCGATTCGGCGAATCAACCCCGCTTCGACGCGAAAATGGACCGACCTGCATATTTTGCTTGTCCATCCAGCTGTTCCTCGATGCGGATCAGCTGGTTGTACTTCGCCAACCGGTCGGAACGCGCGAGCGAACCGGTCTTGATCTGCCCGCAGTTGGTAGCGACCGCGAGGTCGGCGATCGTCGAATCCTCGGTCTCGCCCGAACGGTGCGACATGACCGCGGTATAGCCGCTGCGCTGTGCCAGAGCGACGGCCGCCAGCGTTTCGGTCAGCGTACCGATCTGATTGACCTTCACGAGCAGCGAGTTCGCCAGTCCCTTTTCGATGCCCATCGTCAGGCGGTCGACATTAGTCACGAACAGGTCGTCGCCGACCAGCTGGACCTTGTCGCCGACCAGGTCGGTCAGCGCTTTCCAGCCCTCGAAATCGTCCTCGCTCATGCCGTCCTCGATCGACACAATCGGATAGCGTGCGCAGAGATCGGCGAGATAGGCGGCGTTTTCGGCAGGGCTGCGGTCGACGCCCTCGCCCTCGAACTTGTACGTGCCGCCCTTGAAATATTCCGTCGCGGCGCAATCGAGCGCGAGCACGACATCGTCGCCCGGCTTGTAGCCCGCCGTCTCGATCGAGCTCATGATGAAATCGAGCGCTTCGGGCGCGCTCGCTAGGTTGGGCGCGAAACCGCCCTCGTCACCGACCGCGGTTGCCAGCCCCTTGTCGTGGAGCTTCTTCTTCAGCGTATGGAAAATCTCGCTGCCCATGCGCACCGCGTCGAAAATGCTCGCCGCGCCGACGGGCATGACCATGAATTCCTGGAAATCGATCGGGTTGTCGGCGTGCATGCCGCCATTGATGATGTTCATCATCGGCACCGGCAGCACCTGTGCGCTGACCCCGCCGACATAGCGGTATAGCGGCAGGCCGCGCGCATCGGCGGCCGCCTTTGCAACCGCCATGCTTACGCCCAGGATAGCGTTCGCACCCAGCCGCGCCTTGTTCGGCGTGCCGTCGAGTTCGATCATCGCGGCATCGACTTCGCCCTGGTCCTCGGCGTCGAGGCCGTTGAGCAGGTCGGCGATTTCGCCGTTCACGGCATCGACCGCCTTGCCGACGCCCTTGCCCAGCCATGCCCCGCCGCCGTCGCGCAATTCGACTGCTTCATACGCGCCGGTCGATGCGCCTGACGGCACCGCCGCACGACCGAAGCTGCCGTCCTCCAGCATCACATCGACTTCGACCGTCGGGTTGCCCCGGCTGTCGACGATCTGGCGGGCATGGATGTCTAGGATGGCGGTCATTGCGTATCGGTCTCGCTGCTTGGAGGAACGGAACGCGAGCGCCTGTAGTTGACGTAAGGGAACAGCGCAAACCGGCAGGATTGGGGGTGGCAACTTGCCGACACTTCCCTATCTTGGCCTGCATAGCCGACCGCCCAACAAGGAGCATGAAGATGGCCCGTACGCCGAAACCGAAAGCCGATGCCGCCACCACTGCTCAGGACGCCGTTTCGGCAGCCACCGCCGCGGTTGCGCCAGCAGTCGAGGAAGCCAAGATCAGCGTCGCGAAGGTCAAGGAACAGGCGTCAGCCATGGGTGCCGAAGCCATCGACACGGCACGCAAGGCCGCGACGCAGGGCAAGGACATGGCAGCCGAGGCACTGAGCGAGATTTCGAAACTGGCCGAGGGTGCCGCCAAGGTCGTCGATGAGCGTGTTGGCGAGCAATATGGCGACTATGCGCGCAAGGCCGCGACCAGCGTCGGCAACGCGGCAAACACGCTGCAGAGCAAGGACATCGACACGATCGTGTCGGATACCAAGGAATTCGTCCGCAAACGCCCGGCGATCGCCATCGGTGCGGTGGCAGCGGTCGGTCTGTTCCTGACACAGATGCTGCGCCGTTCGTCGAAGAAAACACCCGACGACAAGGCCTGAGCCTTTGACCGACGCGACCGTCGAACCGGTCGAACCTGAAGAAGCGCCGGAAGAGGCGGGCGTACGGCAATCCGTACCCGAGCTGCTGGCCGAACTCGTCGAAGACGGTCACGCCTGGCTCGACGCCGAACTCGCGGTCTTTCATGCGGAGGCCCGGCGGCGGCTGATCATCGCCGGGATCGGGATCGGGCTGATGACGTTGGCGGCGACGATGCTGGCGGGAACGCTGATCGCGCTGCTGGTCGGTGCCATGTTCGCACTGGGGCCGGTCATCGGCCCCGGCTGGGCAACGGTGATCATCATCGTGCTGGCGCTGACGCTTTCGGCCGCCTTCGCCCAGGCCGGCCGGATCCAGTTGCGCAAGCTGACGAGGAAGCAATTGCCATGAAGGAAACGCGCGAACTGGAAGTGGCGACGCAGGCGCGCGACGAGGCACGCGTCGCGTTGACGACCACGACCCGGAAGCTGCGCGGACGGCTGGCACCCCGGATGATCGCCGCAGATGTTGCCGAACTGATTGCGGCGCGCGCGGGGCGGATCTTCCTGAAATCGGGCATTTCCAAGCGCCGCCGCGTGACCGCCGCGATCGGTGGCGCCGCGGCGATCGCATCGGCAATCGCGCTCAGGGCAGCACAGAAGGCTGCGGGCAAGAAAAAGCGGTGATTTTTTTACCCGGCGACGCTACGGCAGTCGCCCATGAGCAAGCTTCACCTCGTCTTCGGCGGTCGCGTGACCGATCCCCAAACCCTGGATTTCGTCGATCCGTCGAAACTCGACATCGTCGGCATCTATCCGGACTATAAAAAGGCCGAGGACGCCTGGCGCAGTGCGGCGCAGAAAACCGTCGACGATGCCGAGATGCGCTATGTCGTGGTGCACCTGCACCGGATGCTTGAACCGGAAATCCCGCTCGGCTGAACGCCGTTACCCCCTGCGGTACCGCCATTCGAGGAAGGCGGGCGTCAGGATCAGCCCGGTGATGAAGCCGCCGACGTGCGCCGCGGTCGCGACGCCGAACGGTCCGGCAGCGCTTGCGAACGAAATACCCCATTGGATCGCTGTCCAGGCGACGGCGAGCCACAGCCCGCGCACGGCGAACGCCGAGAGCGGCCCGATGGACGACACTTTCCCGCGGCCGAACATCAGCGCGTAGGTCCCCAGCACTGCGGAAATCGCCCCGCTCGCCCCGATCATGGGCACGGGCGACGTGGGATCGATGAGATATTGCGCAGATGCGGCGCCATAGGCGCCCGCGACGTACAGCAACACCAGTCGCCAGCCGCCGAGCACCGATTCAACCTGCCGTCCGCAGATGACCAGCATCATCAGGTTGAGCATGATGTGCAGCACACCGCCATGGAGCAGCGTCGCTGTGATCGGGGTCAGCCAGAACGGCACCGCGTTCGGTACGACGTTCTCTGCGACGGCGCGCACGGGGATGAACCCGCCCTGCAGCTCGACCTGCGGCCCGCCAAGAAAGGTCTGCGCCAGAAAGGCGACCGCGGTTGCAGCCACGATCGACTCGGTCACGCGCGGCGGGCGCGCAGGTTTCATCCTTAGATGAACTCGATCTTCGAGACCTGGTAGTAACGGTCGCCCGCGGGCACCGACACTTCGACGTCCTCACCGACCTTGCGGCCGATCAGCGCGCGGCCCAGCGGCGAGTTGAAGCTGATGCGGCCGATCTTGGCGTCCGCCTCGGTCTCGCCGACGATCTGGTATTTCACCGGCTTGTCGGCATCATCGAGCAGGGTCACGGTCGCACCGAACACGATCTTGTCGCCCGAAAGCTCCTTCGGATCGATGATCGTCGCGCGCGACAGCTTGCTCTCGATATCGGCGATCATCGCCTCGATCTGGCCCTGGCGCTCTTTCGCGGCGTGATATTCGGCGTTTTCCGAAAGGTCGCCGTGCGCGCGCGCTTCCTCGATCGCGTCGATCACCTCGGGCCGTTCTGCCTTGAGCGACACCAGCTGCTCGTTGAGCATCCGCTGCCCCTCGATCAGCATCGGCATCTTGTCGACAGTCGCCATATTCCGAACCCCTAATCCTCAAGGCCTTTCGGCCAAAACCCGCTTGCCGCCCCGGTCAGGAACCGGTGCCCATCATAGTCGCATCTGTCGGGATCAGCTTGCGAGCCGAAGATGATAGGATTGCAGGGGCCGAACTTCAAGGTCGCGGTTGCGCAGCGCAGCAATTGCCAGGGCTGTCGCGACCCCGGCCTGTGCGGTCGTGTGTTGCGGAACCTTGTTCACCAGCGCCGACCGCCGGATGCTTTCGCTGTCCTTCAGCGACTGCCACCCTTCCGTCGTGTTGAAGATCAGCGCGATGTCGCCATCGACGATCCGGTCGACGATGTGCGGGCGCCCTTCCGCAACCTTGTTGACGTATTCGACGGCGATGCCGTGCCCTTCGAGATAACGCGCGGTACCGCCCGTCGCGACGATGGTGAAACCAAGGCCGGCAAGCTGTTGCACGGCGGGCAGGATGACCGGCTTGTCGCTGTCCTTGACGGAGACGAACAGGCGGCCGGATGTCGGTAAACTGACGCCTGCACCGAGCTGCGACTTGGCGAAGGCGGTTGCGAAATCCTTATCGATTCCCATGACTTCACCGGTAGACTTCATTTCTGGTGAGAGGACAGGATCCACACCCGGGAAGCGCGCGAAGGGGAAGACCGCTTCCTTGACCGCGATGTGCGGCACGTCGAGGTCGATCTTCGGCAGGTCGGCCAGCTTTTCGCCCGCCATGACGCGCGCAGCGATCTTGGCAATCGGCGCGCCGATGGCTTTCGCAACGAACGGTACGGTGCGCGACGCGCGCGGGTTGACCTCGATGATATAGACCTGCCCGTCCTTCACCGCGAACTGCACGTTCATCAGGCCACGGACCTCGAGCGCCTTGGCCAGGATTTCCGCCTGCCGTGCGATCTCGGTCACGATTTCCGGCGCCAGGCTATAGGGCGGCAGGCTGCAGGCGCTGTCGCCCGAATGGACGCCGGCTTCCTCGATGTGCTGCAGGATTCCCGCGACGACCACCTGGTCGCCATCGGAAATCGCGTCCACGTCGACCTCGACCGCATCGCGCAGGTAACGGTCGATCAGGACCGGCGCGTCGCCCGACACCTGCACCGCGGTTGCGATGTAATGGTCGAGTTGCGCCTCTGTATCGACGACTTCCATTGCGCGGCCGCCCAGCACGAAGCTGGGGCGCATGAGTACGGGGTAGCCGATGCGCGTCGCGACCGCGACCGCCTCATCCCGGTTGCGCGCGATGCCGTTTTCGGGCTGCTTCAGGCCCAGTCGTTGGATCAGTGCCGCGAACTGCTCGCGGTCCTCGGCGAGATCGATCGCCTTGGGGCTGGTGCCGAGGATGGGAATCCCCGCCGCCTCCAGCGCCTTTGCGAGGTTCAGCGGCGTCTGCCCGCCGAACTGGACGATCACGCCCTTCAGCGTACCCTTCTGCTGCTCGACATGCAGGATTTCCAGCACGTCCTCGGCCGTCAGCGGCTCGAAATACAGCCGGTCGGACGTGTCATAGTCGGTCGACACCGTTTCCGGGTTGCAATTGACCATGATCGTCTCATAGCCCGCCCCGCCCTCGTCGGAGCCGAGCGCGAAACAGGCGTGGCAGCAGCAATAATCGAATTCGATCCCCTGCCCGATCCGGTTCGGCCCGCCGCCCAGGATCACGACCTTCTGCCGGTCGGATGGTTCGGCCTCGCACTCTGGCTCGCCGAAGCTCGGCGCTTCGTAGGTCGAATACATATAAGCGGTCGGCGCCGCGAACTCGGCGGCGCAGGTATCGATGCGCTTGAACACCGGCCGTACGCCCAACCGGTGACGCAGGTTGCGCACATCGGTTTCGGTCTGCGCACCGGTCATCGCGACCACGGCGTCACGGATCAGCCCCGACCGCGCCATGCCGCGTTCGGAGATATTGGCCGACTTTACCGCGAGATAGGCCAACCGCTTGTCGGAAAAGCCCATCGCCTTCAGGCGGCGCAGGCCTTCGGCGTCCTGCGGCAGGCCGTTCCTACAGACCCCTTCCTCGGCCTCGACGATTTCCGCGAGACGCGCGAGGAACCAGGGGTCGAACTTCGACACCGCGTGAATCTCGTCGATGGTCAGACCCTCGCGGAGCGCCTGGGCCGCGACCAGCAGCCGGTCGGGCGTCGGGCGCGAGAGTTCAGCGAAGATCTCGTCCCGCGTGGCGCCGCTGAGCGCCTCGACCTGGTTGAAGCCTGAAAGCCCCGTCTCCAGCCCGCGCAGCGCCTTCTGAAGGCTCTCATGGATGTTCCGGCCGATCGCCATGACCTCACCGACCGACTTCATCGCGGTAGAGAGGAGCGGCTCCGATCCCTTGAACTTTTCGAAGGCGAAACGCGGAATCTTGGTCACGACATAGTCGATCGTCGGCTCGAACGACGCGGGCGTCGCGCCCGTGATGTCGTTCATGATCTCGTCGAGCGTGTAGCCGACCGCGAGCAGCGCCGCGACCTTTGCGATCGGGAAGCCCGTGGCCTTCGACGCCAGCGCCGAGGACCGCGAAACCCGCGGGTTCATTTCGATGACGATCAAGCGGCCATCTTTGGGATTGACTGCGAACTGTACGTTCGAACCGCCTGTTTCAACGCCGATTTCACGCAACGTCGCGATACTCGCGTTGCGCATGATCTGATATTCCTTGTCGGTCAGCGTCAGCGCGGGCGCAACGGTGATCGAGTCGCCGGTATGGACGCCCATCGGATCGATATTCTCGATCGAACAGATGATGATGGCGTTGTCGTTCTTGTCCCGGACAACCTCCATCTCGTACTCTTTCCAACCGAGGAGCGACTCCTCGATCAGAACCTCGGTCGTCGGCGACGCGTCGAGCCCGCTCCGCACGATCTCCTCGAACTCGGCACGGTTGTACGCGATACCGCCGCCGGTGCCGCCCATGGTGAAGCTGGGACGGATGATCGCGGGCAGGCCGGTGCGTTCGAGCACGGCAACCGCATCGGCCAGCGAATGCGCAATGCCCGACCGCGCGCTTTCGAGGCCGATCTTGGTCATCGCCTCGCGGAACTTCATCCGGTCCTCGGCCTTGTCGATCGCCTCGGCATCGGCGCCAATCATCTCGACGCCGTATTTCTCCAGCGTGCCGTCGTTGAACAGCGCGAGCGCGGTGTTGAGCGCGGTCTGCCCGCCCATCGTCGGCAGGACGGCGTCGGGACGTTCCTTCTCGATGATCTTCGCCACGATTTCGGGCGTGATCGGCTCGATATAGGTCGCGTCCGCCAGTTCCGGGTCGGTCATGATCGTCGCCGGGTTCGAATTGACCAGGACGATGCGATATCCCTCGGCCTTCAGCGCCTTAACCGCCTGCGTGCCCGAATAGTCGAACTCGCACGCCTGGCCGATGACTATCGGCCCGGCGCCGATGATGAGGATGGAGGAGATGTCAGTGCGTTTGGGCATTAGAGGATCAATCTTGTGAATGGGTCGGTTTTTTCTGAGAACGATAGGCGCAACGTTCCACGCTTATCCGCAAGACAACTAAGTACTTCCACGGAGGTGTGCTCCAAGTCGATAGCGACAGAGTGCTCTTGCTGTGTTCCCATGCGCATGTCGAAGTTCGCATGGCACTGCAGCGCCACACCTATTGGCGTATCAGCTGTCACCGGCGGCGGTTCTCGAAAAACTGAGCTGGCGCCCGTCGGGACTGGCTTTTCCTCCCACAAAACGAGATACTTACGCGGCTGGGAAGCTTCATGTTGGGCCTCAAATAGCAACGCGATTCCATAACCAACGCAGACTGCCAAAGCCCCGACCGCAATGTACCGGAGCTTCGGATTCACCCTATCTCCCCCACAAACCTTTCGAACAGATAGTGGCTGTCCTGCGGACCGGGGCTGGCCTCGGGGTGGTATTGCACGCTGAACGCCGAGGTGTCGGTGAGTTCGAAGCCGCAATTGCTGCCGTCGAACAGCGAGACGTGCGTTTCGCG
>APMI01024556.1_pt1 | contig 19961 bp, 21 predicted proteins | sample 667938 | NCBI WGS metagenome assembly APMI01 (sample SAMN01084076, study PRJNA167559) | wastewater metagenome | biome: Wastewater | place: Denmark: Ejby Moelle, Odense | collected 2011-11-28 | reverse complement strand
AAGGAAAACCGGCCTGCCGGCCGGTCATTGGGAAACGGTACTTGACGGGGAAGTCCTTAGAGGGATGTTAGAGCGATGCGCCAACAGAAGGCTGTAGCTTTCAGTTTTGGTCATTTCTCTCGGAAACCCTTTGTGAAGAGCGTTTTTGACTGAGCCACAGAACCAAGGCCACAACCCCGACCAAAATATCAACCCAATACGGTGTCCATGGCCAAAGTACTTTATAGGCAAGCAACACAAGAATGGCGATTACCAGGAGCGCGATGGGCAAGGGCTTTGGCTTGCCAGTAGTGTGGGCCATAGAAAGCTCTAACAGGGAATATACGGACACAGGAGCCCGTATAACAATTGATATTGCTGACCCTGGATCTGTTGCTCTAATCCCATGATTTTCAGTCGATTGGAATATTGACTGTCAGTATAACAACTCCAATATGCCGGACAACTGCCGTCGGGCAATGTCTGCTTTGGGAGGGGCCACCAAGTGTCCGGTTGTGGCCGATAGTACCCTCTCAGCATCCAGTTCGGTAGCGGTCATTCGCCATGAGTTCAAGAATCTGACTCCGATCAACAGCAAGTAGCCAATCATGGAAACCTGCGAAAATCTGCATCAGGACGCTTGGAACAAGGGGAGGTTGGTTGGGCAGAAAGCACCGCTCAAGCCCAAAGACATCTGGGCGATTCGCATTCATCTCCAGAATTTGCACGCAGTGCGAGACCTTGCCATGTTCAACCTGGCGATCGACAGCAAGCTCCGAGGCTGCGACCTCGTCGCCCTACGGGTTGCGCGCTGTCAACGGGCGACTTGAGCTGACGAGCATCTCGCACGCACTGTGTCTCCGCTTGCTCGAAATGAGCAGTGCGTGCGAGACACTGATCGAGGCGTCGGTGCTGGCCTTGCGGTCCGCCGACGCTGCCTATGGCTTTAAGAAAGGCAAGGCGGAGCTGCGGGCGCTTCTTGACGGCCTGCCTGTAGAGTGGCGACCTCGGATTTTCTTGGCGGATCTGGCTCACGTCGAATCTCTTAGTGTTAACCGCAGCCCTCACCTTGACCCTCAGAATGCCTTTCGGCATGTTGACTGCTAGGATTCCAAATTCATACCTGATGGTAATTTCAAGGAATTTCTACAGTAGGATATATGACATTTTTCACAACGTCCCTGGCTGCCTTCTATCCCTGCCGAATGCGACAATACAAGAAGAAAGTCGAGAACAGGAAAAAGGCAAGGCAATGGTCTTTATCGACAGGTTGAATCGCCTTGTCGTGAAAAGCTCAGGCGCCAGCGGGCGCAGGCAAGCTTGTTGCGAACGGCTAGCAATGGACGTCGGCAGATACTGAAATTCATCTTTTACGGGGTTGCGTGTGGGTGGATGGGAGTGGGGGTCAAGAGCATTGCTAGGGTCTCTGGACAACGATTCACTACTCAAAGAGACGCGACATTTTGATTGCAATTGCAGAGAGTGATCGACCCGTGGCCTTCGACCTCACCATGACGACGAGGGATAGCTTGTGCCGTTCCTTGAACGTGCAATTGGCCGCTGTCGCGTTCGTTCAGTTTTTTCGATTGAGTCCTGTTGCACTCAATATGGCCCTCGGTTTGTCCAGTCGGTATCAACTCAAGGAAGCGCTGGTCGCTGCCTTGTTTCTCGGGGCGTCCTTTGCGGGTCTTCGGAAAATGGGGTTGCCGCGTGCGAAAGACATCGAAAGTGTGATTAGATCGTCGGCATTTATGCGGATCATATAGAAGCGGGAGTCCGGTCACAGACTTGTAATGGTCAGCAGCGTCGCTGCATCTTTATCTGGCTCCCTTGGCCGAAGAGCTGGGTCTTGATGATTTCGTCTGTACGACGCTTTCGCAGCGCGAGTTGATTATTTTTGATGGAAAACTTGACGGTGCTAATTGTCGAGGCCTGGGAAAACGCAGGCGTCTCGAAATTCTATTGGGTGACCTGTCGGATGTTGAATTGTATGCAAATGGCGATTCGGCCGGCGACAAGGAAATACTAACCGCAACCGATCATCCCTACTACCGCGCCTTTGAGTCCATCCGTGAGGAGTGCTGAATGGCTCTAGCCATCCTTCACGAAGATAGTGCAGAAAAAATGCATTTGAAATATATAGGTGTGGAGGTGTATTTCTCTCGTGGATGATGAATAGAACGACAAGTCAGTGTTTCACGTTTCTTGAAATTCATTAATAGATGGCCTTTCTTCTCCTGTAATTTATTGTTCATGCTATGGAAATTATTCATGCAACACTTCAGACTGTCTTTTGTGGTGACTGTATTACTGCTAAGCCTCGCCGGTGCGTGGGGTTATAGCATTGGTGGCTCAAGCGGAGCATTCGAGGCCGTGCTTATCGCGGGCATTCTTGGGGTAATGGAGGTTTCTCTCTCCTTTGATAACGCAGTGGTCAATGCAGCGGTGTTGCGCAACTGGAACGTCTTCTGGCAGAAGCTTTTTCTCACCGTGGGCATCCTGGTGGCCGTGGTCGGCATGCGGCTCCTGTTCCCTCTCCTGATTGTCTCCGTCGCGACTGGCTTAGGCCTGATGGATGTCTGGTCGATGGCCATTCATGAACCCCGAGAGTATGCCCGCCACCTTACGGACAAGCACGCAGAAGTGGCCGCTTTCGGCGGCATTTTCCTCCTCATGGTCTTCCTGCGCTTCCTGTTCGATGAGGAAAAGGAACTCCACTGGCTGGGCTGGATCGAGCAAAAGCTGGGTGAGCACGGTAGTGAGAGCCTGGCGGTGCTGGTGTGTCTAGTGACCATCCTGGTGGCGGTGCAATTCCTGCCGGAAGGAACCCGGCTCGCGGTGCTCACTTCCGGAGTGATGGGCTTGGCGGTTTATGTTGGCGTCGATTACATCAGCTGCCTGCTGGAGGAGGAGGAGGAAACCGAGACCGTCGGCAAGCTTATTCAGCGCGGAAGCGTCGGGGGCTTTCTCTATCTTGAAGTTTTGGACGCCTCCTTTAGCTTCGATGGCGTTATCGGCGCTTTCGCCATTACCAGCGACGTGGTCATCATCATGATCGGCTTGGGCATAGGCGCCATGTTCGTCCGTTCCCTGACCGTGTTCCTGGTCAGGAAGGGAACTCTGGAAGAGTTCGTATTCCTCGAACATGGTGCTCATTACGCCATTGGTATTTTGGCGGTCATCATGCTAGCGAGCATGTCACAGCATATTCCCGAATGGCTTACTGGCTTGTCCGGCATCGCCTTCATCGGGCTGTCCTTGTGGTCTTCGATCCTCTTCAAGCGCAAAGTCTTGCCAGCAGAAGGGAAAATGGTCGAGCAAGGTTCCAAATGATCCGCTGAGTCCAAAATTATCTTGAAGGAGCAAAGCCCATGGCCATTAGCCTGCAAAAAGGCGGCAACGTTAATCTCTCCAAAACTGATCCCAACCTCAAGGCCGTGTTGCTGGGCCTGGGATGGGAAGCCCGGTCCAGCGACGGTACTGATTTCGACCTCGACGCCAGCCTGTTCCTGGTGGCAGAAAACGGAAAGGTGAGAGGTGATTCGGATTTCATTTTCTACGGTCAGCTCAAGTCGCCCTGCGGATCGGTGGAGCATACCGGTGACAATCGCACAGGGGCCGGTGAAGGGGATGACGAGGCGCTCAAGATTCAGTTGGATAAGGTGCCATCGCAGATCCAGCGTCTGATCGTGTCGGTCACCATTCACGAGGCGGACGTCCGGCGCCAGAACTTCGGCATGGTGCACGGCGCCTTTATCCGGCTAGTCAATCTGGATTCGGATGCGGAAATTGCCCGCTTTGATTTGTCGGAAGACTATTCCACGGAAACCGCGATGATTTTCGGCGAGATTTACCGTTATCAGGGTGAATGGAAATTCCGGGCGGTTGGTCAGGGCTACGCTGGTGGTTTGCGGGCGCTGGCGATCCAGTACGGCGTGAATGTTCAGTAGTTTTTTAGAGATGGTGCGGGAATCCGTCGTAATGGTTGGAATTTCAGGATTTCGCGTGCAGCTCATGGCAGTCGTTGCAACAAGATCGCGCTACCACGGTGGCCAATAATCACTTAAGGAGATTCATTCATGGCAATCAGTCTGCAAAAAGGCGGCAATGTTAACTTGAGCAAGGAAGCCCCGTCCCTCAAGACTGTAGTGATCGGGCTGGGTTGGGATCCGCGCGTCACCGACGGTTCAGGCTTCGACTTGGACGGCAGCGCCTTTATGCTCAAAGCTGACGGGAAGGTCCGTTCCGACGCCGATTTCATTTTCTACAACAACCTGAAGTCCACCGACGGTTCCGTGACGCATCACGGCGACAATCTCACTGGCGGCGGAGATGGCGACGACGAAAGGATCTCCATCGAACTCGACAAAATTCCGGCGGAGATGGATAAGGTGACGTTCACAGTGACCATTCACGAAGCCGAGGCCCGCAAGCAGAGCTTCGGCCAAGTGGCGAAGGCCTATATCCGCTGCCTGGATGGCAACGGCAACAAGGAACTGGCTCGCTACGATCTGACCGAAGATGGATCGGTGGAGACCGCGATGATTTTTGGCGAGCTCTATCGTAACGGCGCTGACTGGAAGTTCCGCGCCGTCGGCCAGGGCTTCAAGGGCGGCCTGGCGCCCTTGGCCCGTTCCTACGGCGTCAACGCTTGAGCCGCGCCATGCTAACGCTCGTCAAAGGTCAGCGGCTCAAGCTTGGGGATCTGCTGCCCGGGGGAGGACCGTTGCGTGTCGGGCTCGCCGCCCGGGGACAAACGCTGGATTTTGCCTGCTTCGGGCTGGATGTTGACGGCAAGCTGTCCGACGAGCGTTACATGGTGTTCTTCAACCAGCCGGTGTCCCCCTGCGGCGGTGCGAAGCTGAGTGCCACACCGGGAGATGCGGTCGGTTTTGACCTGCAGCTGGAAGGCCTGCCGGCCCGCATAGACCGGTTGGTATTCACCGCGAGCCTCTATGACGGCGGCAGCTTGGCCGGGCTGCAAACTGGTCATTTGCGCATTCTCGACGGTGAAACCGAAACCGCCCGCTACACATTTACTGGCAGCGATTTTAGCGCCGAGCGGGCCGTGATGCTCGGCGAATTCTATCGAAAGGAGGGCATCTGGCGTTTTGCGGCCAACGGCCAAGGGTTCAACGGCGGCTTGGATGCCTTGGTACGGCATTTTGGCGGCTTGGTGGCTGAGCCATCCCTTCCGCCTGCAGCGCCGCCGGCTAGGATTTCCCTGGAAAAGCGCTTGGAAAAGGAAGCGCCGCAACTGATTAGCCTGGTCAAAAAGGCGGCGGTGTCACTGGAGAAAGTCGGTTTGTCGGAGCACCGGGCCAAGGTTTGCCTGTGCTTGGATATATCCGGCTCGATGGGGGCGCTTTACCGCAAAGGGCTGGTGCAATCCTTCGCCGAGCGCATCTTGGCCCTGGCTTGTCGTTTCGACGACGACGGCGAAATCGATGTGTTCCTGTTTGGCGAGAAGGTGCACCAGCCCTCCTCCATGAGCTTGACCAATTGCCGGGGCTACATCGACGCTATGTTGGTTCAGCACCCGCTGGAAGGCGACACCCGCTACGGTCGGGCCATGGAAGCTATCCGCAAGTTCTATTTTCCCGATGCGGCCGGCGGTGAGAGGAGTGCCCCGTTAAAGGCGGAGCTTCCGGTGTATGTCATGTTCCTCACTGACGGCTCCACGAGCGATAAGTCCGTCACCGAGAAGCAATTGCGTTCGTCCAGTTGGGAGCCGATCTTCTGGCAGTTCATGGGCATAGGCAAGGGACGCAAGTCCAAAAACAAGAAACTGTTTAGCTTCGTCGACTCCGATTTCCCCTTCCTCGAAAGTCTCGACGAGTTGTCTGGCCGACTGGTGGATAACGCCAATTTCTTCGCCGTGGTTTCGCCCGACGAGCACCAGGACGAGGCGCTCTACGATCTGCTCATGTCCGAGTATCCAGTCTGGGTCGGGGTGGCGCGCCACAACGGCCTGCTGTCCTGAACCCCCGCCGTTTAACACTTTTCATCAGGATCGGTCTGCTATGCCAGTCTTCACTATTACCGGAGATGTGGATCCCTTTCTCCATATTTCCCTGGAGCGGGGCGAGAAAATCTATTGCGAATCCGATGCCATGGTGATGATGGAGGCCTGCCTTGAATTGCGAGGCTGCATGACCGGCGGCCTGGGGAGGGCGCTGTTGCGGCGCTTCGCTAATGGCGAATCCTTCTTTCAGCAGCACATGGAGGCGGTACGCGGTAGCGGCGATTGCTTGCTGTCGCCCAACTTGCCGGGCGCCATGGAGGTGGTGGAAGTCGGCGCGCGCCAGTATTTGCTCAACGATGGCGCCTTCGTCTGTGCCACCTCGGGCACCGAAATGAAGGTGCGCGCGCAGAGCTTGGGCAATGCTATGTTCGCCCAGTCCGGGGGCCTCTTCGTCATGGAAACCTCGGGTTCCGGCCAGGTGGTGGTGTCGGGTTTCGGCTCGATGTTCCAGCTCGACGTTACTCCGGGCAAGGATGTCATCATCGACAACTCCCACGTGGTGTGTTGGGACAACAACCTGAAATACGAGATTTCCGTTACCACCGGCGGCGGCAACAGTAGCGGTAGCTTGGGCGGAATACTGGGCAACCTGGTCAATAGCGTCACCAGCGGCGAAGGCCTCGTGCTGCGCTTCAGTGGCCACGGCAAGGTGTACATCTGCTCCCGTAACCGGGACAACTTTCTCGAATGGGTGCGCCAAGCCAAGAGCAGTTAATATGCCGTCCGCATTCCTCGTAAAGTAGCGATCGTCTCGGGCGATCCGTCCGCTGCACGCAGGCATTTCCTGCCGCTTCCTTCCTCATAGTGAGTCGTACATGCGTCGTGTCTGGTTCAACAAGACTTTTTCCTCGCTACAAGCCGCGCTCAGCCTGATTCGACAGGGTGATGACGCGGGCGAATACCGCCTCATCTGCACCAGCACAAATCCTCACGCCGCGGCCTTTATGGCGGCGGACGAGTACGCCGTGGAGCCCGCGGGTCTGAAGGGAGAGGACTACATCGCGTGGTGCCTGGAATTCTGCCGGCAGCAGGACGTGCACATCTTCGTGCCGGGCAAGGAGGCGAGCTTGGTTAGCAGCGCCACCAAGCGCTTCGCTGGACAGGGCACCCGGGTCCTGGTGGCCGCCAGCCAGGACGTGCTGAACCTGCTGCATGACAAGGCGGACTTCTACGAGACGGTGGCCGAGGACGCGGTTCCGCCGGCCGCTTTCCGCCGTTTCTCCGATCTGGACGAGTTCGACGCAGCCTGGGCAGTGTTGAAGCTCGATCATCACAAGCTATGTGTCAAGCCCGCCACTTCAGTCTACGGCCTGGGTTTCAGCGTGGTGGATGAAAAACGCAGCACTGCCCAGTTGCTGCTGGAAGGGGTGGCATACCACATCGGCCTAGCCGACCTGCGCCGGGGCCTGGATGAATTGGGAGCGGTGCGCTCCATGCTGCTCATGGAATACCTGGACGGATGCGAATACAGCGTCGATTGCGTCGCCGACCATGGCCGACTGGTATGCGCAATCCCGCGCAAGAAGCCGAAGCTGGCAGGCCGCGGCCAGACTATCGACGAGCAGCCGGCAATGCACGCCGCAACCGCCCGGCTAGTCGCGCGCTTTGGCTTGAATGGGCTCATTAACGTTCAGTTCCGCGACGGCCACAACGGCCTGCGGTTGCTGGAGATCAATCCCCGCATGTCCGGCGGTATCGCCATGGCCTGCCTTGCCGGGCCGAATCTACCCTGGCTGGCCTTGAACGGCTTCGACAAGGGCTTCGACGGCATTCAGGTACCACCCATTCGTGTCGGCATTCGGATCGGCCAAACGCTACGCGCGGTGGAGTGGTTGTGAGCAGGATTTTGGAGGCGACTCCCACCGGAGAAGATTTCAGCAATCCAGCAGAGCGCCTGAACTCTCTTGCTCCGACCGCCCTCTGCACGCCGGCCGATATGAACGATTCATTCAAACTGCATTTTCGCTTGCCCACCGGCGACCTGGCGCTGCAGGCGTGGCCGGAGAACTTCGACGTGGAGGCGCTGATCGGCGTTGCGGCCCGGGCCAACGCCAAGCGAGGCTTTCTGTTTCTGAGCCGGGTTCTGGGCAAGCACTGGCCGGCCACGCCTGCTGCGATGGAGGGAATCCACCGTTTTCTGGCTGGTGGGGCGCCGGCCGATCTGCCGGGGCCAGTGCTAGTCATCGCGCTGGCCGAAACCGCTATCGGCCTGGGGCAGGGCGTGTTTGAGGCCTTTCTCGATCAGCGTCCCGGCGTGGAAGCCTTGTTTCTGCATTCCACCCGTTATCGGGTCGGCAATGCGCCGCTGATCGAATTCGAGGAAAGCCACAGCCACGCGCCTCGCCAGTTCCTGCACCTGCCGGCGGACCCAGTGCTGCGCCAGCGTTTCCTGTCCGCTCGCAGCTTGGTGCTGGTGGATGACGAGGCCAGCACAGGCAACACGTTCATGAATTTGGCCGACGCCTGCCGCCAATGGAGTCCACGTCTGGAGCGCGCGCATCTGGCCACCATCACCGACTTCATGGGCGACGCGGTACGCATTGGGTTGAGTGAGCGCTTCGGCCTGCGAGTGAGCTTGGGCGCTGCGCTGCGCGGCGAATTCACTTTCACGCCCAAGCACGACCTCCTCGACCGGTTCAAGGACCAGCCGACGGCCCAAGCGTTCGACCCGGACGCCGAGCGAGGCGCCAGCAAGAACTTCGGCCGGCTCGGAGTGGCCCGCAAACTCGGCGTGCCAGCGGCGATGGCGGACCGCTTGGCGGCGGAAATCGGCGAGCAAGAGGACACCCTGGTGCTGGGCACCGGCGAACTCATGCACCCGGCCTTTCTGCTGGCGCGGGAGCTGGCGCAGCGCGGCCGTTCCGTGTTCGTCCAGGCCAGCACCCGCTCGCCCATCCTGCAGTGGGGCGCCGTGGAACATGTCATGCGCTTTCCCGACAATTACGGCGAAGGTTTGGACAACTACCTCTATAACGTCAGCCCCGACCAGTACCAGCACGTGCTGATCTGCCACGAAACGCCAGCTAATGCGGCGCTGCACCAGCTGGCAGCCCTGACCGGCGGCCGGCTGTTCCATTTCAGGACCGAATGCGATGTTGAAGAAATTTCTGTTCGTGGATCTTGACGATTCCCTGTTCCAGACCCCGGGAAAATGTCCGCCAGGCGAGGCCTTGGAGCCGGCTGCTTACCTCAAGGACGGCTCGGCTTGCTCCTTTACTACCCGCCGCCAGCGCACCCTGCTTAACTTCGTCGACAGGGAAATGACCCTGATTCCGGCCACTGCGCGCAATCACAACGCCTTTACCCGGGTGGGCCTGCCTTTCTCCAGCTACGCCATCCTGGATTACGGCGGCGTGCTGCTGGCGCCCGACGGCACGCTGGATCCCGCCTGGCAGGAAGAGATGGCCGCCAGTATGGCGGTTGCCCTGCCGGGACTACAGGACATCTTGGCGCGCATCAACGACTACGCCGCAATTCGGGGCTATGTGGGCCGCGCCCGCCTGATCGAGGATTTCGGCCTGACCTTCTATGTGGTCATCAAGGATGTCGACTGGCTGAGAGGCAGTCTGGCCCGGATTGAGGAGGAATGCGTCGCTCCCTGGGTCGTCGGCGCCGGAAGCGACTTCTTCATCCATCGCAACGGTAACAACTTGGCAGTGTTGCCCAAGTCGCTCAACAAGGCTCGGGCGGTGACCCATCTGTGCCAGCGACTAAAGGCGATGCACGGCGACATCCTCACTTTCGGCCTAGGCGATTCCCGCTCCGACGCACGCTTCATGGCTGCCTGTGACTACGCCATAATTCCGCGCGGCACTCAATTGGCGGCGCTGACCCTGGAGAAACTATGATCTTCTGCGGCAGTTACCGGCCCGGGGACGTGGAGTTTCTGCTGAAACCCATCCAGGTGGAGCCAATGCAGGACGTGCTGGAAAAGGAGCGCCTGATCCAGTCCGGCGTCCGCCATTACAGCGAAATGCTGTCGCCCGAATCCCTGCCGTCTAGCCGCTATCTGGCATTGTTCCAGGCAGCCTATAGTGCCAACCGGGAGCGGATGGCCCGGGACTGCCTAGCCCTGGCAGTCCAGATCGTCCAGCGTCGGTCGGGGGAAATCACCTTGGTGTCGCTGGCCAGGGCGGGTACGCCGGTAGGCGTCATTCTGAAGCATCTGCTGGACCGGGTATTAGGGCGGGCGGCCAGCCACTATTCGGTCTCCATCATCCGCGACCGGGGCATCGACGAGACCGCCCTGGCCCATATCATGGAACGGGGCCACGCACCCGAATCGCTCGTCTTTGTGGACGGATGGACCGGTAAGGGCGTGATCTCCCGGGAATTGGAAAAAGCCGTGGCCGGCTACAACTTGCGTCACGGAGTGAGCGTGGACGGCGGACTCTACGTGTTGTCGGATCTGGCCGGCACCGCTGCTTGCGCTGCGTCCGCTGAGGATTATCTGATTCCGTCCAGCATCCTCAATGCTACCGTGTCCGGCCTCATCAGCCGTTCGGTGCTGAACGAGGCAATTGGTCCCGGCGACTTCCACGGCTGCGTCTATTACGGCGAATTCGCTAGCCATGACCGCTCCCGCTCCTTCGCCGACGGGATCATCGAGACCTGTGTGAAGGTGGCCGAGCGCCACGGCCTGCCGCAAGCGACGCCGGTGGATGTGGCCCGGGGCGCCGCCGAATCCCGCGATTTCATGCGGGCCGCCATGGTCCGTTACGGCATCGGCGACGCCAATCTCGTCAAGCCGGGCATCGGCGAAGCGACCCGGGTCTTGCTGCGCCGCTCGCCCCGGCGCCTCATCCTGCGCAACCCCGACAGCCCGGACGTGGCACATCTTGTGGTGCTCGCCGGGGAAAAGAATGTGCCGATCAGCGTGGATCCGGCCCTGCCTTACCAAGCAGTGTCGCTCATCGGGAGCGGACAGGATGGTTAAGCTGAAAAACCTGGGCGCCTCGCTTTACGTGCCAGCCCATCATCCGGACCTGGCTGCCATAGCCAATGGTGAAAAACTGGGCCACCTGCGCTCGGTGATCTTTTGCACCGAGGACGCCGTCTCCCCGCGGGAATTGCCTCTGGCCTTGGCCAACCTGATGCACACCCTGGCGGGCATGAATCAGGATCGGCCGGTGCTGCGTTTTGTCCGGGTGCGGAATGCGTCGGTGCTGGCCTTGGTGCTGGCCATGCCGGGAGCCGAGAAACTGACGGGGTTCGTGCTGCCCAAGAGCACTCGCACTAATTTCTCCTCCTATTTTGAATTTCTACAGGGAACCCGTCATTTCATCATGCCTACCCTGGAAACGGTGGAAGTATTCGATGACCTGGAAATGCAGCGCTTCCGCCAACTGCTACAAGCGCCTGAGGTCCAGGAACGCATCCTGGCTCTGCGAATAGGGGGAAACGATCTGTTAGCCCTGCTGGGCATACGCAGGCCGCGCAACGTCACCATCTACCGCACGCCGCTCGGTCCGGTTATTTCCCGCCTCATCACCACCTTCCGGCCCCACGGTTTTTCGCTCACCGCGCCGGTTTTTGAGCACCTGGATATTCCGGACCTGCTGGATATGGAAATGGTCGAAGACCTGGCCCACGGCATGATTGGCAAGACGGCGATCCACCCGGATCAGGTGTCGCTGATTGAGCGCCACTATCGGGTGAACGCGAGTGACGTAAAAATGGCGCAATCCATCATGGATGACCAGAGCCCCGCCGTGTTCCAGATGCACGGTTCAATGTGTGAAGTGGCGACCCATATGGCATGGGCTAAAGGTGTCGTGGAGCAGGCTCAGGTCTTCGGACAAGGGTACTGAGCAGAGTTCAGGACTCTGCTTCGGCCGGGTGTAAAAGGATCAAATAACCGTATCGGGGAGAAGCAGAATATGAGTCAGCAATTCAGCAAGGGCCAAAAAGGCAAGCTGGCAGATATGGGGCTGAACGGTCCGTTTTCTGTGACGGTGGATGTTTCCGGCCCCGGTCTGTCGATGGATTTGGCTTGTTTTGGCCTGGACGCCGACAGCCAGCTATCGGATGACCGTTATATGGTGTTCTTTAACCAGACATCCAGTCCCGGCGGCGCGGTCAGTATGACTTCTTCGGGAGGCAGATCGGTCTTTCAACTCGACTTGGCCCGATTGCCGGACAGCATCCACAAACTGGTCTTCACTGCAGCCATCGACCAGCAAGGCGTGATGAAAGGTTTGGCGCCCGGCTCCATTGCATTGGGTAATGCGGCGAGCTTCTCTTTCTCCGGCATGGACTTTCAGGAGGAGAAGGCTGTCATTCTCGGAGAGATCTATCGCCGCGACGGGGCGTGGCGTTTCGGCGCCGTCGGCCAAGGTTTCAACGGCGGCTTGTCGGCGCTTCTCAAACACTTTGGCGGTTCGGAAGTACAGGCCGCTCCGGTCCCGGTGGCCCCAGTTCCCGCTCCCGAGCCCGGGAGAGTTTCCTTGTCCAAGATTACCCTGGACAAGCGCGGCGACAAGGTGTCCTTGGCAAAGCGCGCCAGTGATGGGTTCGGCCGTATCCGGGTCAATCTCAACTGGAATCAGAGTGGTGGTGCGCCGGATGTCGCTACCGCCAAGCCCGGTTTTCTTGCCCGGGTGTTCGGCAAGGAGGGCACCAAGCCGGCTGGAGTCGACCTCGACCTGGGCTGTCTGTTTGAACTGGCTAACGGGCAGTGCGGCGGGGTGCAAGCGCTGGGTGACGCGTTTGGCAATTTCGACCGCCCGCCTTTCATCAATTTGGACTCTGACGACCGCACCGGCAATGTATCCGGTGGCGAGAATCTGTTCATCAATGGCGCCCATTTTGACCAGATCAGACGCGTGCTGGTGTTCGCCTTTATCTACGACGGTGTGGCCAACTGGGCCGCCACCGACGGCGTCGTGTCGTTGGAGATGCCGGACCAGGCACCTATCGAAGTCCGGCTGGATAACGGTGGAGAGCAAAGCATGTGCGCCATCGCCCTGATCGAAAATCGGGGCGGGGAGTTGCAGGTGACGAAGTTGGCGGAATATTTCAACGCAGTGGGCAATGCCACGGCTCATGAAATGCTCGACCGCCGCTTTGGCTTCAACCTTAGATGGGTGGCTGGCAGCAAGGATTGAGAAGACAGTCTACGAAACTATTGGTTGGCGGGAGTCTGAAAGGAAGGTGGAGAGACTCCAAACGCCATTGCCTATTTCCTGAATTGCCATTTAGCTGGAGCATGAAATGAGAAGATTACCCGTTTATTTGGTGCTGGACGTGTCCGGCTCCATGCTGGGCGAAGCCATGGAAGCTGTTCGTACCGGCCTGCAAAGCCTGCTGGCGGCACTCCGCCAAGACCCTTATGCCTTGGAATCCGCCTGGCTGTCAGTGATTACCTTTAATGAACAGGCGCGACAGGTGGTGCCGCTCACCGAGTTGTCACAGTTCCAGGTGCCGCCGATCAGCGCTTCCGGTACGACTTCGCTTGGGGCGGCCTTGAAGCTCTTGGCTGAACGAATTCATGTGGAAGTGACCAAGACCACCCCTCAACAGAAGGGCGACTGGAAGCCAGTAGTGTTCCTGATGACCGACGGCCGGTCCACCGATACTGTGCAAGCGGGCATCGACGCCATCAAGGCGGCTAGAATTGGCACCTTTGTTGCTTGTGCCGCCGGTGCGGATGCCGATACCACTGACCTGAAGCGCATCACTGAATCGGTGGTCAGCTTGGATACCGCCGATAGCAACACCATCAAGGCTTTCTTCAAGTGGGTCAGCGCTTCCATTTCCACTACCAGCCAGAAAGTGGATCTGAGCAAGAAGGATTTGGCAGGTCTGGGCGATCTGCCGCCACCGCCACCGGAAGTAAATGTCGTGGTCTGAATCAGCAAATAACTGCCGGTCCGCTCCGAAAGACCAGAGCGTGGCTGCGTGGCATCAAATTTACCGATGATTTCTTGATTAAAGGGAAAGAGAATGGCCGTCAGTTTGAAGAAGGGCGAGGGCGTCAGCCTGAGCAAGGAACAAAACGATTTGTCCCAGATTACCATCGGCTTGGGCTGGGACGTGGTCCAGCCCAAGTCCAAAGGACTGTTGGGTTCATTGTTCGGAAAGAAGGAAGAGGACTACGATCTGGATGCCATCGCCTTCCTGCTGGGAGAGAATGGCAAGGTGAATAAGCTGGGTAACAACGAAAATGGCCGCGCTACCTTGGTGGGCGGAGATGTGATCTTCTTTAATTCCCAGCGCCATCCCAGCGGTGCCATCTGGCTCACTGGCGACAACCGTACTGGTGCCGGCGAGGGCGACGACGAGCAGATCATCGTCAAACTGGGCGAACTGGGCAGCCAGTATCAGCGCATCCTGTTCATCGTCTCCATCTACGACGGCAAGAACAAGGAACAGGATTTCGGCAAGGTGAGCAATGCCTACATCCGCGCCGTGGACGCCAGGGGCAAGGAAATTTGCCGCTACAACATCAGCGGCGATGCCTCGTTCAGTGCCTACCGTTCCCTCACTTTTGCCGAAGTGGCGCGACAGGATTCCGGCTGGACTTTCCGCGCCATCGGTACCCCCCACGAGACTGACAGCTTCGTCGATCTCCTGACGCCATACGCGTGAAGGTCGCAGTCATGACTTCCCGTCGCCTGCCTGTTTATCTGTTGCTGGATACCTCCGGCTCGATGCGCGGCGAGCCCATCGAGTCCGTTAACGTGGGCTTGCGCGCCATGCTGGCCTGCCTGCGCCAGAATCCTTATGCACTGGAAAGCGTGCACCTTTCGATCGTCACCTTCGACTCCAAGGTACAGGAAGTGCTGCCGCTCACGCCCCTCGAGAGTGTGGTGCTGCCAGAAATTCGCACTCCCGAATCCGGCGCCACATTTCTTGGCGAAGGTCTGTATTTCATCTGCGAAAACGTGGATAGAGAGGTGCGCAAGTCTAGCCCTGACCAGAAGGGCGACTGGCGGCCGCTGTTGTTCGTGATGACCGATGGAAAGCCTTCCGACACCCTTGCCTACAGCGAAGTCATTCCTCGGGTGAAGGCCAGCCGCTTCGCCGCGGTAATTGCCTGTGCTGCTGGCCCCAAGGCCGTGCCAGAGCAGTTGAAGCTGCTCACAGACAAGGTGGTGAGCCTGGATACGATGGATAGCAACGCATTTTCCAGTTTCTTCCAATGGGTCAGCGCCACTGTTACTTCAGGCAGCACTAGCATGGGTGCGACGGACAGCCTGGAACTGCCGCCGCCGCCGCCGGAAGTACAGGTAGTGTTCTAGGCGCAGTCCCGTCGATCTCGACGCGAGACCTTTCGCACATTCTTGTATCCCCAGGAGCCGCCATGCGCCGACTGCCCATTTTCTTCCTGCTCGATGTATCCGAGTCCATGGCCGGAGACAACCTACGCCAGTTGCAGCAGGGCTTGGAGCGCCTGGTGTCGGCCTTGCGCCGCGACCCCCATGCGCTGGAGTCGGTGTTCTTCTCGGTCATCGCCTTCGCCGGCAAGCCGCGTACCCTGGCACCGCTGACTGAACTGGCGCTTTTCTACCCGCCGCGCCTACCGATTGGTTCTGGCACTTCGCTGGGGGCGGCGCTGGAGCACCTGATGAGCGAAATGGACCGCACTCTGGTCCGGACCAGCGCTGAACGTAAGGGTGACTGGAAGCCAGTGGTCTATCTCATGACCGATGGCAAACCGACTGATGATATGGGGCCGAGCATCGCTCGTTGGCAACAGAATTACGCCCGCCGAACGACGCTGGTAGCCATTGCCGTCGGCAAACACGTGGCTCTGGACGGACTGCGCCGCTTGACAGAGAACGTATTACAACTGGATTCAAGCAGCGAGGACGATTTCCGCCGTTTCGTCGATTGGGTTACCCAGTCGGTGGCGGCCCTAAGCCGCAGCGTATCTGCCACCGGCAGCGAAGTGGTGAATTTGGGAAAACTTGACATACTGAAAAAAGTCGATTTCTTGGCCCAGGCGACAACGGTGGACGAGGATTTCGTCATTCTTAGCGGCCGCTGCCAGACCAACAAGCTGCCCTACCTCATCAAGTATGAGCGCTGCCACGACGAACTCCGGCACAGCGATTTCAAGTTGGCGTTGGAGCGCTATCAGTTGGCCGGGGTGTTCGCCCTGGAGCCGGATTATGACGAGTTGTCCGACGACCGTGTTTTGGCGAAAACCGTCAATTCCGACGCACTTATCGGTGCCCCCGGCTGCCCCCACTGCGGCAACCCCATTGGCTTTGCCATGTGTTCTTGTGGCCAGATTATGTGCCTAAAGGGCCCGGGCGCCGCCATCTGCCCCACTTGTGGCAAGGACTGCCATTTTGAGTATGGTGACGGCGAAGGCTTTGACGTGAATAGGGCGCGGGGTTAAGGCATGCCGGCCAATCTCACCTTGCGTTCCTATGTTCGCGCAGTTCTGTTGCGGGCTGACGATTCCGCCGACCCGATGCGGGTTGATGGTTTTCTCGACAGCCCTGAATTTCTAAAGCTGGCAAGCGTGCTCGATATCAATCTGGGCAAGTCTTTCGCACGGTACTCCGCGCTCCAAGCTGACATGATCGTACTACCTGCCGCCCCGCTTGGAAGGCCGGACGCTGAGCCAGACAAGGCTGCCAATCCTGTGCCGGAGGTGAAATCCTTCATTTTTCCCGATCTGCAGGGGGGGGGCGAAAGTGTGGCTGCAGCGTGTGCAACTGCCCCCGCTGTGCAAGCATCACTCACTGTTGCCGCGCCCCTGCCGGCTCTGGCGGTATATCCGCATGCTGCGGCATCGTCACCTTCTGAACCCACCAAGCCCGCTTCCGCGATGTCGCCCATTTTTCATCCCATCGTCAGCTTCCGCTTGCAAAATGCTCGGGTAGGCGACGTTTATGGCCAGAAGCTGGTGGAGGAGCGCGAGGATGCGCCTGCACTGGTTTTTCTCGACATTCAGGTGCCGCCGGAGCTGGGCTTGTCGGCTGAACTCGCCACCGGCGAACTGGCCGGAACGCCACGCGTTGCGGGAGAGTTCGAGATAGCTGTCATTTATCACTTCGCGGCTAATGGCCCCGACCGACGCCAGAAAGGGCTCGTCAAGTTACTTGTGAATCCCGACCCTAAGTCATTGTGGCAGGACAAACCGTCGGACCAATCCGCCCCTTACTGGAAGTCCGAATCCGATAGCCAGATCATAATTGGCCAGGATTTCCGCATTCTCGCTGCCAGCAAGCGTGGTCGCTCCCATGCCCACGTGGGTTCGTTCCGCGACGATGATTACCTGATACGGCAACTATCAGATTCCGGCTGGAGCCTAGCCATTGTCGCAGACGGTGCTGGCAGTGCTAGATACTCCCGACGCGGCTCGCAACTGGTCTGCCGTGAAGCGGACTACCATTTACAGAAAACGCTGGGAGGTGCCGAAGGACTGGCGATTGCGGTGGCAAGCGAAGCCTTTTATCGCCTCCAACAGGAGCCTGTGGATGCAGCGCAGCTGGAAATGGCCCGAAAGACCCTGCACAACGCTCTCTACGTCACGGTCGGCCATGCCGCCTACCACGCCGTCAAGGCTATTCACGCCGAAATTGCGGTACAGCCCGATCTGGACGCCAGTTACAAGGACTTCTCCACCACGGCACTGATCGCGATTTGCCGCCGCTTCGACTTCGGCGTGTTGTGCGCCGCCTACTGGGTCGGCGATGGTGCCGTGGGAGTCTATCGCCAGGGCCAGGAGATACGCCTGTTAGGGGATGTCGATAGCGGTGAGTTCTCTGGTCAGACCCGCTTTCTCGATGCTACCGAGGTGAGCCAGGAGGCGCTCCTCAAGCGCACCCGCTTCGAGCTTGTTGATGACCTGACCAGTCTGGTGCTTATGACCGATGGCGTCTCCGATCCCAAGTTCGAGACCGACGCCCGCCTGGCCCGGACCGCCGCCTGGGACGAGCTGTGGCTGGATCTCGATCAGGCCGTCGGCCTAACGGCAAAGGCGGTTGGAGCAGAACAACGATTGTTGAGCTGGCTTGATTTCTGGTCGCCCGGTAACCACGACGACCGTACCATCGCCCTCATTCTCCCGGAAGCCACGACATGAACAAGATCGTCACCCTGACCGCCGCTGACGGTAGCAAGGTCGAATTTGAAGACGAAGTGAAGGCCTCGGGCGGAATGAAAGATGTGTATTTTTCGCCCCAGAGGGATTACGTCGTCGGCTTCTTCCGTGGACAAGCGGATCCAGCTACCAAGGAACGGCTGGCAATGATTACCAATATCTACCGGGATCGTATCTACAATCAGCCCGGAGGCGGATATTGGAAGAAGCTGTTCTGCTGGCCAACGTCCATGGTCGAATATAAGGGGCGGCTCGGGGTAGTAACGCCTTTTTACGACCCGGACTTTTTCTTTAAGTACGGTTCGCGCAATAACGACCGGCTGGGAATCAAGGGCCGGGAAAAGGAAGGCAAGTGGTTTGCCTCGGCATCCAACCGTGCCAAGTTTCTCGACCCCCGGGAGCTCGGTAACTGGCTGCACCAACTCAAGGTCTGTCTGATGATTGCCCGCGCCGTGCGCCGCATGCATGCAGCGGGGCTGGCCCACTCAGATCTGAGCTACAAGAACGTGCTGATTGATCCTACCACCGGCCGCGCCTGCCTGATCGACATGGATGGACTTGTGGTACCGGGCAAATTTCCGCCGGACGTGGTGGGAACGCCAGACTTCATCGCTCCGGAATGCGTCATGACGGCGCATCTGGATCGGCATGATCCGAATCGCAAGCTTCCGTCCATCGCCACCGACCAACACGCCTTGGCGGTACTGATCTACATGTACTTGCTGTTCCGCCATCCCCTGCGCGGAGACAAGGTGAACGACTTGGACGACCCGCAGCGGGACGAGGAGTTGTCCATGGGCGCCAACTCGTTGTTCATCGAGCATCCGACCGATCCGAGCAACCGCGTCAAAATTGCCAACCTGCACGCCACCGAATTGCCTTGGCGCAATACCGACCATCTGCCTTACCGCATTACAGGGCCTTATTTGGCCGATCTGTTCCAGCGCGCCTTCATCGACGGTTTGAAGAGTCCGCAGGCTAGGCCCACCGCCGATGAATGGGAAAACGCCTTGGTCAAGACCGTAGACTTGGTCCAGCCCTGTGCCAATCCAGACTGTGAACAGAAGTGGTACGTGTTTGACAACAAGCAGCGTCCGCTTTGTCCCTTTTGCGGTACGCCCTATGCGGGGCCGCTGCCGGTACTCAACCTTTATTCCTCACGTCATGAGGGAAATTATCGGCCAGACAAGCACTGCTTGATGGTGTATTCCAATCAGTCGCTGTTCCCTTGGCATGCGAACCGGGATATCTTCCCCAACGAGAAATTGAGCGACGCTCAGAAGAAGCGCGTTGGATACTTCGTTTTCCACAACAATGCTTGGTTACTGGTCAATGAAGGCCTGCCCGATCTGAAGGATCTGAGCACCCAAACCCCCATCCCCATCGGCGGTAAGGTGGTGCTGGAAGACGGCCAGCAGTTGCTACTGTCGAAAGAGGCCGGCGGGCGATTGGTGTTAGTACAGATGGCAAATGCGGCAAGGTAGAGTGCCTATTCAAGCTCGGCGCCGGGAACTAGCAGATTGATGCAAAACCCAGTGAACGATCCGGCCACCCACCTGTCCTAGCCGTACCCTCCAAACCCCAGGCACAGCACCGATGCGCGGCGAAGTTGATCCCCAGTCATTGATGTTCCACTATTTTTCGGTTGAGTCCCGGATTCCGGCGGATCATCCGCTGCGTCGAGGGAAGCGGTCACCCGTCAGTTCGAGGAGGTAGGCAAAAATCGTCCGAAATATGACTGGGAGCGTATGAAAAAGAATACTGTCGTCAAGGGTAGTGCCGCCATCGGCAATTCCGGTATCAAGAAGCACTTCAAGAATGCGGAGCCTTGGCAACTGTTGAGTTGCACGTAAAACTGACCCGGGATTTGCACCGAAATCTGACCCACCCGATGAG
>APMI01012896.1_pt1 | contig 19965 bp, 15 predicted proteins | sample 667938 | NCBI WGS metagenome assembly APMI01 (sample SAMN01084076, study PRJNA167559) | wastewater metagenome | biome: Wastewater | place: Denmark: Ejby Moelle, Odense | collected 2011-11-28 | reverse complement strand
GGCTGCAGTCAACATTACCACCCGAGCCAATACGGTAATAGCTAACGATCAGCCGGCGGCAGGGCGCCGTTCCTTCCACCCGCCATTCTATCTTCCTGTCCTGGGGACTTACGGGAGTATTAAAAAAAGAATCAAGACGGGGGTTTAGCCATTGGTAACATCCGAATATTGTGGATCTTGGCACCCAGGCCGAGAAATTACAATCTCCAAAAGCTGCATAGGGGATGGGCGTTTCAAAATAGGGATTGTTCCAGCAATTTGCATTGATATTTTCAAAAGTGATCAGCCCATGCGGGCTTAGTACGAAGCTGCTGAAAACAGAATCGTAAAAACAAAAAGGAAAACCAAAATCAATGGCATTGCTATACTGGACAGTTCTGTAAAAGCTGGGGTCTGCATTACCGTTAGTTGTTGTATATGGAAAGGGCGTATAATCAATATTGCTGAAGCGGTAATCGGATGTAGCCCTCAAATCAGGAATGCTTAATTGAATATTAGCGCAGGTGCCGCTGCAGGTATAAAATGTTTTATTATTAAATCCGGTGGAGAGACAGTTTTGAGAAAGGGATGGCTGGGCAGAAAAAATAACAACGAAAAAAAACAAGAGGTAAACGGGTATTGTTCTTTTTTTCGCTGCTGAATCAATTGGTAATGGTTAAAGAAGAACATACGCCTCATTGAATAAAAATACAAAAAACTCTTCTTCTTTAAAAAAGGTATTTAAATCACTTCCGCCATATTCGGTATATCCGCTGCTTTATACAGGCCGGCATCTAATTTCTTTTTGGTTTCTTCAAAAGCCTTTAACGTGAGGTCCACATCTTCATCGCTATGTGCAGCAGTAGGAATGATGCGGTAAATGATATCACCCTTCGGAATAACCGGGTACACTACAATGGAACAAAAGATGTGGTAATTCTCCCGGAGGTCCATCACCATCTGTGTTGCTTCGGGTACATCGCCTTTCATGTAAATGGGCGTTACCGGGCTGTTGGTAGCGCCGATATCAAAACCTCTTTCTACCAAACCGCTTTGCAGGCGTTTTACATTGTGCCAGAGTTTGGCTCTCAGCTCCGGCATATTGATCACCATCTCCATGCGCTTCAGCATCCCTTCTACGATCAGCAGGGGCAGGCTTTTGGCGAAGATCTGGCTCCTCGTATTGTAGCGTAAATATTTCAGTACGGCTTTTGGTCCGCTGATGAAAGCACCAATACTGCCCATGCTTTTTACAAAGGTGCTAAAGTAAAGATCAATGCCTTCCTGGCAACCCTGTGCTTCATCGGCACCGGCACCGGTTGGGCCCATATAACCAAATCCATGGGCATCATCGATCAGTATCCTGAACTGGTATTTTTCTTTTAAGGCAACAATTTCTTTTAAAATTCCCTGCTCTCCATCCATGCCAAATACGCCTTCCGTGATCACCAGGATACCACCACCGGTTTTTTCTACCATCTTTTCAGCACGCTGCAGTTGCTTTTCAACATCTGCTGCATTGTTGTGCTTGAAGGCATAGGTGTAACCCATGTGCAGGCGGATGCCATCTACGATACAGGCATGCGCTTCCGCATCATACACGATCACATCCCGGCGGTTTACCAATGCATCAATGCAACTCATAATACCCTGGTAACCGAAATTGAGCAACATGGTATCTTCCCGGCTAACAAATTTGCTGATCACTTTTTCCAGCTCTTCATGTTTGGCCGTATTGCCACTCATCATCCGGGCGCCCATCGGGTTGCCCATGCCATATTCAGCAGCGGCGGCGGCATCTACTTTTCTCACCTCCGGATGGTTTACCAAACCAAGGTAATTATTGAGACTCCATACGATCATTTCTTTACCACGAAACTGCATCCTTGGTCCCAGTTCGCCTTCTAATTTAGGGAAGGCAAAATAACCATGCGCCCTGTCCATGTGCTGGCCGATCGGCCCCCCGTCTTTCACTAATTTTTCAAAAACATCTGCCATAATAAAATGTATGATTGCTGATTTAGGATTTATTGTTTTTTGATTCCGGCTTCAGTATTTCAATGCAACATCGTTGTGTCATGCATCCCGAGAACGGCCTGCTTGCTGCCTCGGGACTCACTTGTACAGCATAGCTCCAATGAACTTTTACCGAAGCGAAGGATAGAACACGGATTGAACTGATTGTAACGGATGAAAAAACTGATAAAAATCCGTTCTCATCTGTTCTATCCGCTTCATCAGCGTTTCAATTTAAGCATTTGAATCCTCCGCATGGCCGCAAAAGTAAATCATTCCCTTAAAACTGTTACCATTGCATTAATTCTTCCTTCAACATAAATTCCACAGTACAGCCGCTATATTTGTAAAAACTTTTTTATGTCAAAAAAGACATGGTGCTTTCCCATATTGCTGTTGCTACTATCCGCAACTTCCATTGCTCAAAAGGCCGGCAGCAGGCCATCGCCGGCCAAGCCAAAGTTGATCGTGGGGCTGGTGATCGACCAGATGCGCTGGGATTATCTCTACCGCTATACCGACCGTTATGGCAGCAATGGTTTTAAGCGGTTGCTGAAAGAAGGCTTCAGTTGTGAAAATACCATGATCCCTTACACGCCCACCTACACAGCCGCAGGCCATACCTGTGTGTACACCGGGAGCGTTCCTGCCATACATGGTATTGTGGGCAACAGTTGGTACGACAGGCTCAGCAAAAAATATGTGTACTGTACCGATGATAGTACGGTGTCAACCGTGGGTAGCACAACGGCGGCTGGTAAAATGAGTCCCAATAATATGTGGACCACCACCATTACCGATGAATTGCGCCTGAGCAATAATTTTAAAAGCAAAGTGATCGGCATCGCATTAAAAGACAGGGGCGCCATCTTACCTGCAGGTCATAGCGCCAATGCGGCTTACTGGTATGATGATAAAGTGGGCAAATGGATCAGCAGCACGCATTATATGACGGACCTGCCATTGTGGGTGAATGCCTTTAACGATAAAGCCTACCCCGAAAAATACATGAGCAGCGACTGGAATACCCTGTTGCCTGATTTTAAATATGATGCCAGTACTACAGATAACAAGCCTTATGAAAGTACCATCAAAGGGGAAGAGACCACCGTTTTTCCACACCAGTTGAGCCAGGTAAAAAAGAAAGACAGGTTTGAAGCATTTAAAACAACGCCTTTCGCCAATACCTATACGCTTGATTTTGCAAAAGCGGCCATTGAGAATGAAGGGCTGGGAAAAAATAACGTCACTGATTTTTTAGCGGTGAGCATTTCTGCTACCGATTATGTTGGTCATGCTTTTGGTCCCAATTCAATAGAAGCAGAAGATACTTACCTGCGGCTTGATAAAGACCTGGCAGAATTCCTCACTTACCTCGATACCAAAATGGGCAAAGGTAACTACCTCATTTTTTTAACCGCCGATCATGGTGCGGCGCATGTGCCGGGTTTTTTAAATGAGCACCATATCAATGGCGGTGGCATTGATGACAAGGATATTGAAAAGCGGTTGAACAAGGCAATCGTTGAAAAACTGGGCATTCAAAAAGCCATCGATCATGTGATCAACTACCAGGTGTACCTGCAGGACAGCCTGAAACAAAATGATGCATTGAAAGAATTGATCATTGCTGAGTTGAAAAAGGAGCCTGTAATACAAACGGCTGTAGAACTTGACAAACTCAGTGAAGCAACGCTGCCGGAGGTACAAAAAACACGGCTCACCAATGGCTACACACCCTCCCGGAGTGGTGATATACAATTCATTTTTAAGCCCGGTTATTTTGATTGGGCCGGCAGGGGTACTACCCACGGTTTGTGGAATCCCTACGACTCACATATACCACTGTTATTTTTTGGATGGGGTATTAAAAGCGGCAAGCTCAACAGGGAAACCTATATGACGGATATTGCTGCTACCATCGCTGCGATGCTGCAAATACAAATGCCGAGCGGTTGTGTGGGGCATGTGATCACAGAAGTGATGAAATGACCTCACAGTTGCAGGATGACGGCTTTTACCTGTTCAATATAGGCCCTGATCTCAACTGGAATTGCTGACACTTCCGCATCAATGGTCCATTTACGGTGTACTCCATTTATTGTTTGTTCAATGTAGATCAATCCCTGGTCATGGCAATCAGGACATCCATACGTTGTATCTGTGTGCGTGATAAGATAAGATGGAAAGCTGTCCTGCAGCGGTTTTGCAAGCAGGTACCGGTCATTGGCCATTGGTGTAGCCGAAAAGACCAAAGGATTGATATACGAATTGGTATTATCCGGGTACAGCTGCTGATCCTGTATTTTAAAAAGTGTAGCACAATCATCCATGCAAAGCGAATGATATGATCCGAATACAAAAGAGTTTTCAATTATCAACGCCCTTTTTTCTTTTTTACAGGCTGCAACCAGGCAGCAGGCAAACAGGAGTACAGTAATTTTTTTCATCCCTTTGTTTATTGATCTGACAATTATTTATTGTAAAGGGTTGCTTTTTAAAAACGTTTATTAACGCCCCATCAGCGCAAGATTTATCCCGCTGATCAAAGTAGCAAGTGAACCTTTTGCCAGCCGGAGGCTGCGGCAGGCAGTACTGCTATTTACCACCGGGAAAAATTTAACTCCATTGTTGATCACTACATCCGTATTGGCATCCGGCAATACGCCGCAATTCCAGTTGGCGGCGTTTTCCCAGGCCGTGCTGCTGCTACCATTCCAGTACGCAGTAAATTTCAGATCGGTAGTATTGCTGTATGTAGTACCGTTCACCAGGCAGCGGTATTGATAGCCGTACCAGCTTGTTGGGCTATTGGTCAACGTTAGGTTCATGGTATTGCTGCCTGTGTAAAAGCTGTTATCGGTGATATTGGAAAATCCTGATCCGGTATTTACCTGCCACTGGTAACTGCTGCCGTGCAGGTTAGAGGTAATGGCAATGGCACTGGAAGGGCAGGGGCTGGCAACACAGGGCGTACCGCCAAGATCGGTGAAATTTTTGCAAAGTGATTGATAGTACTGGTTGGCGATCATTGCATCATGTATCACCACTGCATTTTCGTCGTTCGAATACTGGGCTGCTGCGGTCCAGTTGAATGAGCCGGTAAACACCTGCGGGTCAGAGGAAGGATTCAGCGGATCTACCAGCATTGTTTTATTGTGATAAAAATCTGTTCCGGAAAATACGATCATATTGCTGCCCAGTACCGGCAACAGGTTGTTGTAAGCATTGTTGTTCAGGTTAAACTCATCCATGATGCCTTTAACGGTAATGCCGCTGTTGTATTTGTTTTTAATGTCGTTGGAGATAGAAAAATCAGTAAAGGCATAGATAGAAAAGAACAGGTCGAAATTAGCAGTGTTGATGCTCCGCTGCAATTTTGATCCCAGGCTGTCTTTCGGGCTAAAGTACACCTGCACCGGTGTGCCATTTACATTGAAATTTGTTTGCGCACTTGGTGTTTTGAAGGTGCTGAACTTAGCTGCATTGGTATCCGGCAAAGCAGCGGTGCCGCCCCACATTTTATTGAACTCATTGTAAAATGCCAGCGCTACCTGCCTGTTCCTGATAAAAATGATGTTGTTGTAATCGCCGCTGGTTTGAAAATCGCTCCAGTTGTAAGAACCAGTCTGCGCTACGGCCTCGGTACTATCCGGCGAATTCACATCGATCACCATAAATTTATTGTGCATGATGTAATTGTCGTAATTGGCGCTGGGAGACTTATGCACCTGGGCATTGAGCAGTGATAGCCCGGAGTTGGCGGTAGCAGAAGTTCCGTTGTATAACCAGCGAACAGTAACACCTCTTGCAATAGCATTGTTAACGGCAGTGGCAATTTTTGCAACATTGCTTCCGCTGCTGGCCGTATAATTGTACAGGGCAATGTCGATGCTGTATTTTGCCCGGTTGATGTAGGCGGCGATCGTGTCAGGAAATTTGCCATTCAGGTAAACCGCATTCATGCCGGTTGAAATGGTATTGTTTACCGGGTGATTGAAATAGCACCTGATGTTTGGATTTTGTGCGGCTGCAGTATTCAATACACAGCCGGCAAGCAGTAGGAATAGTATTCGTTGCAAAGCTTTTCCGGATATTTTATAGAGTCAATAAATGAGCCGGCAAAAATAAGTTTCTTTTTTCAGAAAAAACAGGCAGTGGCTAAGTGACATGCCAGAGCCCGGAAGAAACAGGGATTGTCAGCACTGCATTAAAGTTGCCGTCGCTTTTCGGAGGCCATGTTTTTCCTCACTTCCCCGATAAAATATTCCCGGATGTTTGCAGAGAGCGTAGAGGCTGCAATGTCAAGTTTGTACATCCTTTCGGGATGCCACTGTACGCCAAGCAAAAAAGGCTTGCCGCTCCGGTCCGCCCATTCATAGCCCTCAGTTATGCCATCTTCAGATACTGCATTGGCTATCAATCCTGCCCCCAGTTCATTCACACACTGGTGATGGGCGCTGTTGGCCATATCCCGGCTGCTGTGGGTGATCTCCTGTAGCAAGGTATCTGGCAGGATGATCACTTCATGCTTTTCATCGCTGGTATCACTGCGGTGCAGTTCGTTCGCTTCCAAACCGATGTCCTGCACCAGGTTGCCCCCAAGGATGGAATTTACCAGTTGCATACCACGGCAGATGGCCAGTACCGGCAATAGCAATTCCTGGCTTTTTTTAAAGACAGCGATCTCAAATTCATCCCTTTCTTCCTGGAAATGCAGGGGTGCATTGGCGTAATCAGTTGTTGTGCTGCCGTAATATTTAGGATGCGTATCCACACCACCAGAAAGCACAATGGCATCCATTTTGGCTACCATTTCCAGGTTGTTGTCGGCAGCACTCAGTCTCACTACTTCTACATGGTCCTGGCCGGTAAGCCAGTTCACATAATTCAGGTGCTTTTCTTCGGTGCCGGTATACGTGAGCCCGATCGTTATTGTATGCTCCATTGTTTTGATGAGATTGGGTACATTTTCTTATTACTGCAAAATAATGCTGCGACGGGCATATTAACAGCTGCTACTGTTGAAGCCCGTCTTAATTCAGCCCATTCGTTTATATTTGCTGCCTGCAAAGATAACCAACCGTTAAAATAAAGCAGGGGCGAGGTTTACCGGGTTAAATTTTTTTATTGTAAATGAGAATACCATATTTCCTGTTGATGCTGTTGTTTACTGCAACGGCGGCTGCCCAGCAAAAGCCCATCTACACGCAATATGTGCTGAACAATTATATTCTCAATCCTGCCATTACCGGTATTGAAAATTATACAGATGTAAAGATCAGTCACCGCCAGCAATGGACTGGGATCGATGGTGCACCGGTCACTACTTATATTTCTGTACATGGTCCTATTGGCAAAAAAGATTACAAAACAACGGCCACTTCTTTTGATGTAACCGGCGAAAATCCCCGTGGCCGTTCTTACCTGGATCAATACACGGCATCTGAACCGCACCATGGCATTGGAGGAATGATCGTGGGTGATAAAACCGGGTATATCACCCGGTGGTCAGGCTATGTAACCTATGCCTATCACAAAGGGCTCAGCGCCCGTACTACTCTCTCTGCTGGTTTTTTGGCCGGTGTTTCCTCCGTAAGCATTGATGCGTCAAAAGTGCAAACGATCGATCCCAATACCATCGATCCGGCTATCGGGATATTGAATGGTACCATTTCAAAAGTAAAACCAGAGCTTGGTGCCGGTATATGGTTGTATGGCGGAGATTATTACGTGGGTGTTTCTGTATTGAACATCATTCCCGGCAAAGCGAATTTTGTAAAAGATGCCCGGTATGGCAATGATTTTCTGCCGCATTTCATCACCACGGCCGGCTATAAATTCTTTTTAAGTGATGATGTTAGTTTGCTGCCTTCGGTAATGATACAATACGTTAAACCATTTCCCCTGCAGATCTATACCAATGCCAAGTTGCAGTACCAGGACCGTTTCTGGATAGGCAGCGGTTATCGTTTTGGCGACCAGCTGGGTGGCTTTGCGGCCATGGCAGGTGTAAATATCTCCAATACTTTCAATATCGGTTACTCCTATGATGTGTCAACTTCTTCGTTAAGAAATTATTCCAGGAATACACACGAGTTCATCATTGGCTTTTTGCTGAATAATAAGTACGGCGATTTTTGCCCAAGAAACGTATGGTGATCAGGCTTATCAGTCGATTAGCTGTATCAATGTAGACAACGTATGACTTTCTCCCGGCTGCAGGCTGACGATGTCAACGCCTTCGTAAGCATTTGCCGGCTCTGCACATACAAAGGTTTTAAAACCGTCCGGTGCCATATCGCTCATGGTTGCCGTAGTAGCTTCCCCGGGATTCCAAACTACGGTTACCTTACTGCCGCTTTTGCCTACGCTGATCTTCCTGTCAAAGCCTTTGTCGTGTATAATGCAGGTGCTGCTGGTATTCACATAACGCCGGTTGGTTTCTTCATTAAAATAAAGCAGGGCGCTATGCTGTGTTTTTAACTGGGTTCCAAAGGCATCATAATAAGTTGCATCCTGCAGGCCTTCCAGTGCGAGGGTATCAATATTGCTGATGTTAAAATAAGTATGAAGGGCATCAGAATAATCAAATGGCTGAGCGCTGGTATTGGTAACCGTTAGTTGAACCTGAAGTGTTTTACCAATGATGAACCGGGCGGCCGCCTTAAAAGAAAATGGCCACAATTGCAGGGAAGCTTCAGATTGCTCAAGCACCAGTGCAACGGAAATGGATTCGTCTTCAGTTTCCCCCACTTCTGCCACCTGCCATTCCTGGAGACGGGCAAATCCGTGCTGGGGCTTGCCTTTATCAGAAGGGTGAGGACCGAAGCAGGGAAAACACAATGGAATACCACCCCGGATGGCTTTGCCTTTTTGAAACAGGCTGCGATCACTCATCCAGATAACATCCTGCTGGCCAGCCGGTACAAAACTGAGCAACTGTGCGCCGTACAGCGATATCCTTGCACTGCTGTGACTGCTGTTGATGGCTAACATTGTGAGATCTCCGGTGCCGGAACTGAATTGTACTTTGCCGCTGATGGCAAATTGCCTGTTGAGTGCTTCGATCATACTGCAATAATAACTCATTTTTAAAACGAATACCAACGCAGGAATTGTTACAGGCGAAATGCTTTTTCCACAAATTATTCAAGGCATAAATCACTTAACAAGCGGCTAACAAAATATTGCAGAATTACATTTATCTTGTAGAAAATTAAACTTACAATTATGAAAAAGTTATTGATTGCTTTATGCTTTATGCTGGGATTTGCCGGTATTGCCACTGCCCAGCAGGTGAAGAAAAAAGTAGAACCTACTGTAACTAAACTTGAAAAAGCAAAACCTGCAACGGCTGCTCCAGTAAAAGATGGTACTGCTCCCAGGAAAGCGGATGGCACACTGGACAAACGTTTTAAAGTGAATAAGAATAAAGCTCTGGAAGGAAAATTAAAGAAGGACGGTACGCCGGATATGCGTTACTCCGAAAACAAAAAGAAGAAAGGTTGATTACATGATATTTTTGTAGAAAGCACTCCGTTAACGGGGTGCTTTTTTTATAACGCCCGGTAAGCTGCTCCCAGTTGTTCGGTGATATCGCCGGCCAGCATGGCTTCTTCAGAAAATTTGGCGGCTGCAAGATCGCCGGCCAGTCCATGTAAATAAACGCCGAGCAGGCAAGCCTCTTGTGCGTTGTATCCCTGCGCAAGGAGACCGGTCAGTATCCCTGTCAGCACATCGCCGCTGCCTGCGGTTGCCATGCCACTATTACCAGTGGTATTAAAAAATCCTTTTCCATCAGGACAGGCTACCAGGCTGTTCTTTCCTTTAAGGATGATATAACAGTTAAGCTGAACCGCTTTTCTAAGGGCTGTTTGCATCCGCTCAATATCATTGGCAGCTTTGCCAAATACTTTTTCAAACTCGCCTGTATGTGGTGTAAGGATCGCAGGATTTTTTTTGCGTTGCGACAACCTGAAGGAGAGTGGTTGCAATAAACTGAGGGCAGTGGCATCTATCACCAAAGGATTATCCCAGGTATTGATCAGTTGAAGCAGCAACGTGGAGTTGGTTTCCGTTGGTTCAAGACCCGGGCCAATGCCGATGGCCGCTTTCTTTTGAGAAAGGATTTCAAAACGATCTTCCGCTGATGCAATGGCTTCCGGCAGGGCCGTTTGTATCACCGGCATCAGGGCCTCTGTGCTGTGCAGGGTAACAAGACCAGCACCGCTTCTTAAGCAGGCTTTGGCACAAAGTATGGCAGCACCCATCATGTTTTTGCTGCCTGCATACAGCAGGGCATGGCCGAAAGAATATTTATGGGTGAATTGTTTTCTTGGTTTGTAAATGCTGTGTATCAATTCCCGGTCGATGGTAGCAAAGACCGTTTCCGTTTCATCGCAATAACCACTGTGCAGCCTGATATTCATCAGATGTATATTGCCCGTAAATGCGGCGTTTTCTGCCAGCATAAACGCCAGTTTGTAAGATTGGAAACTGAGCGTATCCGTAGCTTTCACCACTGTGTTGCCGACTGATGTGCTGTCTGCAAAAAGACCACTGGGCAGATCAATGCTGATCACACTGGCAGCAACCTGGTTAATGTACTGCACCAGTTGTGTTGCGATGCCTTCCAGCGGCTTGTTCAAACCCGTGCCAAACAAGGCATCGATCAGCAGGTCGCTGTTTGATAAAAGAGGAAAATCATTTTCCGAAGTAATTTCCTGTACAGGTACATTCAGTGCTTTTAATCTTTGAAGATTGCTTTCGCAATCCGCACTTCTTTGCCCAGCTTTCAGCATAAATGCCTTCACCTGTTGCTGATCGCTGATCAACATTCTTGCAATGGCCAGTCCATCGCCGCCATTATTGCCATTGCCGCAACAAACAATGAAATTTCTACCAGGCTCAATATTTTCCCTGATCCACCGGTGGCAGGCTTTGGCGGCCCTTTCCATCAGGTCGATGGAATCAATAGGTTCATGCCTGATCGTGTACTGATCCCATTCTCTCACTTGCGCTACAGAAAATATTTTCATGCATTAAAATTACGGAATAATAGTTGCTGCTTTCAGCAATCCATATCCCGGTAATTTAGCATCCGCTTTAAAATAAAGACCAGGAGATAATGATTGGAGTGGGATACTGACGTGCATTGAATGCCATGCAGCTTCAATGTTGTTTATTTACCAGTATCATGAATTTGAGTATAATTAAAACGTATATCTCACAGAAAGCCCAATACCAGAAGATTCAAAAGCTACCTGGCTGATAATATTCAATTCAGGTTTCCAGTCGAGCGTAAGGTTCAGTGGAATTTCATCGAACTTATAATCCAGCCCAACAATACCGGCCGCACCAACAAAAGTATTGCTGCTCCGGATGGCAAAATAACCACCGCCACCGGCAAACCATTGCAGGTTGTTCACAGCTTCTATCGGGAAATGTAATTCGTACAAGCCACAAAGCCCGAAGCCATTATTGATGCCTACGATGCCTTCTACAGCAGCTTTTTCATTTAAAAAATGCTTCACTGTAAAGCCTGCTGTGATGGCTGCGGAATTAGGGCCAAGACGAAGGCCTGCTGCTGTTGTGTAACCACTGCCGCCGTCCTGTGCTTTTGCTGAGATACTGATCAATGCAACAAGACAACTGAATAACAAAGTTTTTTTCATGCTGTATATATTAATGGGTTATTCTGACAGCGCTAAAATTATGCTATGGTTGTTTACGGGTGCAAAAAAATCCGTTAAAGTAAAAATAAAATTCAGCAGTGCTGATGGGATGCAGTAGGAGTGCGCTTTTTATTCAAACAGTTCCAGTTTGTTCTTTGGCCGGCGGGCATCGAGCCATTTAAATTTGTTCAGTTTTTTCTGATCATCAGGGATCTGCTTCATCGGGTAGAGTGTGCCATCTACATCATTCACAAACTTCACCTTGTTCACGGTTTTGTCAACGAAATAAATATCGATCACATCTCCCTTGCAGCGGTTCATACCGGTAAAGGAGCTGTCTTCATTCTGGGGGTAAAAAACGCTTTCAGCGGGAGAACCTTTCACTCTCATGTAATCCATCGTGCCGTTCTTAAAATAGCCGTTGAGGGTGCGGCCGGCAATCTGGTTATACATCTGGCTGTTCAGTTCATTGATCACAATGCCATTCTCGAACACGTACACACGGCTGGCCTTTTTATTTTTCGTGTACAGGTAAATGGTATCGCCTGCTATCTGTGATTTTTTGCTAAACACCAGCGGATCCTGGAACATACGGAAAACAGAATCTTCTGATGAATAGAATAAACTGTCACAAACTGCCTGCAGAGAATCATTGAATATCCTCACATGATGAAAGGCCTGGAAGTAACGGATAACAGTATCTTTTGAAAGACTGATGGAAGTATCCCGCTGTAATATTTCATTACCGGCAATATTTTTATTTGCCTCAGTACTGTCGTTGCTTAAGGCCATGGAAGTATCTGCCAATGCCGGAATTCCGGTTTTGGCCAGGCCATTCTCTCTTTTCTTCACCAATGAATCCACTGCCGGCGAAATGCTTGTAACGGTTGCAGTTGTATCATGAACCTTGTCGACATGGCTAATCGTACTGTCATTTGTTTTAATCAAAACGCTGTCACCCTGCACCACCGTTGTTTGTTTCAATGTATCGGTGGGGGATAGTTGCTTTTCTCCTTTTTTATTTTTCTTTATCACACCTGAAAAAAGGGTATCGGCGGCAATGTAAGTGCTGTCGTTTCCTTCACCCTTAAAGATGAGTACCGGTTTACGGGTTGCCAAAAAAGATTGTGTATTCCTGTTTAAAAATATTTGTCCTCCGAGAACTGTGGTGCCATTCACCGTATCTCTTACCACCGCGTTGCCTTCCAGTTGTGCATTGCCCGTGGCTTCATCAATAGCGCTGTTATCGCTTACATAAATTCCATTTGAATCGCTGAAGATGGTGCGGCTGCCAAAAAAAGCTTTGCCGTTTTTAAGATCATAGGTACCGCTGCTGGTGTACACATCACCGCCATCTTTGTTCCTGATATGCGTTTGTGTGATAAAGGTTACCACCTGCGTTTGTGTGTTGTACAAGAGGCTGTCCGTATCGATCTTGTATTTGGGATCTACGAGGTGTACGCTCTTTTTAAAGTACACATCTTTTGTATCGGCATAGTAAACACCTTCTTCACTGGTAAGCACCGTTTTACCATTCACCACACGGCCGCCTTTCTGGTATTTTCCAATATTGGTTTTAAGATCATACTCCAGTTCATCTGTGTACAGCGTTCCTTTTTTATCAGACAGGCGTACATTTTTTTTCAGGTAAGCTACCCGTTCCTGGCCAATGTACTTGAGGTATTGCGAATAAGTATGTATGCTGTCGGCCTGGTTAATATGGATATTGCCAAATGCCTCCATTATGTTCGTGAGTTTATTAATGGCGGCGCTGTCGCAGTTAAATAAAGTTAGGGATTCTCTTAACAGCACATCTCCGGCAATGGTTTGAAAAGGTACCGTGTCGATCAGTTTTTCTCTCAGGCTATTGCCTTTTAGTATCTGGATCAGCCGCATGGTATCGGATGCCGCAGGAGCAACGATAGGGGATTGCGCTGCTGCATATCGATGTGCAACGCAGAGGAGCAAAACAACTAAAAAGCGGTAAGTAAAGGTTGATCTCAATTCAAAACGTGTTTAGAGCGGCTGCAATTTCTGCTTTTTTAAATAAATGAAATCACAATTTATTCCTGCTGCATCATCGGGAAACTGAATAGCAGTCAGTCAATGGCTTTTTATTAAAACGGCATTGAATGTTATTGATTGAGGTAAGGTGCATTGATCGTATCTGGCAATGGAACCATCAATGGGCCACTCTTGTCTTTTTTGCCAAATACAGAAATATTGATGTAGCGTTTGGGATGTGTTCTCAGGTCATCCAGCAGTAAATTCAGTTTGTTGGAAGTTGCATTGAGGTTGTTGTAAAGCCTTGGATCATTCATCAGCAGACCCATAGTTCCTTTATCACTGTTGGCTTTTTCCAGGATACTCTTCAATTGAGTTACAGAACTGTTGATGCTGCCAAGCGTAGTCTCCAGGTCGAGTTTGGCAAATTTGCCGGTGGCCGTTTCCACGTTGGTCATCGTTTGCGTAAGCTTGTCGTTATTGTTTTTAAGAGCGCCGGTAAAAGCATTGAGGTTGTCTACCGTTTTAGCGATAGAACCGGTTTGTGCATTCAGCATCGCCTGCAGCGAAGCTGATGAAACCGCCAGTGAAGCCGTGGTGCGGTTCAGGTTTTCCATCGTAGCACGGATATTATTCTTGGTATTGGGATCAAATACACTGGTCACTGTACCAAGTAAGGTATCCAGCGATTTTACGGCATTGGTAACCTGGTACAGTACTGGGTCCAGCTTTTTCATCGCATCGCCAATAAAGTCGCCGGCGGCCGCTGTCTTTAACTGGTCTCCATCTTTTTTTAAAGCGTTGCTGTTACCAAGTTTTATCTCGAGCTGCACACTTCCCAATAATGATTTATTGATCACGGCATAGGAATCTTCAGGAATATTCACATCTTCCTTCATGTTCACGGTTACTTTTATCTGCCGCATGTCTTTTCCTCCATCGGTATCGTACACAGAACCTACTTCCTTTCCGTTGATCACAACCGGGTTGCCCTTTGCCAATCCCTGTATATCAGAAAAATTGGCGATGTATTGCGTATTGCGTACGCCCAGGCTTTTGCCCTTTAAAAAATTAAATCCTAAAATCAGCATTACGATCGCAATGGCCGTAAGGGAACCCACTTTTGTTTCGTTAGAAATGGTCATTTGCAATGAATTGTTATTCGTCAAAAATAAGGATTAATCTGCCAGCGCTGCTGCTGCATTTTACAGCAGTTATTTCTGAATGGTTTCTCAGAAAAGGAGCGAAGCTTGATGTATGATGCGAACAGTTACTTTTTGGGAGCGGGGCGTGAAGAACTCTTTTTGCCGGCTCCGGGAACACCTGCTTCTTTTAGTACTTTTTCTTCTGCTTTAACATCGGGAGCAGGCGCATTGTTCTTGTTGCTTTCAAGTTGTTCTTTGTATTTTTTTACCGCCCGGGTAATGCATTCTGCAATTTCCTGCTGTCCCTTGTCACTGTTAAGATAACGTTCATCATCATGGTTGGTAATAAAGCCGGTTTCCACCAGCAGGGCAGGCATATTGGTAGCCTGCAATACCCAAATACCTTTTGCTCTTTGATAGATGCCCAATGCAGGGCGGTCGGTTTCTTCGATCTGTGCATTGATGAATTCAGCCAGCTTGATACTTTTTTGCTGGTACCTGCCAACTCTTGCTGTAGCCATCATTTTATATTCCGGCGCACTAAAATCAATTTCGTTGAGGGTACTGTCTGATCCCGATCCGATCTCGATATCTTCTGCAGATTCATTCTTCATCAGCGCATTTGTTTTGTCGACTGTTTTATGTGCGGCAAATAACCAAACGCTGGTGCCGGTTCTTTTGCTGCCGATCTTATAATATTCATACACCGGCACTGTAACGGTGTAGGGAGTAGATTTTTTGACTCTCTTCTTTTTGCCTTTCCCGGTATAGGTAACCTTGTACCTTGTTTCCTGCCTGCTGCCAACCTGCCTGCGGCCTGTTTGAAGTGCCACGGCATCGGCATGTATGCAGATAAAAAGATCGCCTTTGTTTTCGTTGGCTATATCAGCTTTTTCAGGTGGACTCTGGTAAATGTCTGTGGTACGTGTAGGAACGATCTTTACATCCGGCAATTGTTTTTTTAATTCCTCCACCAGTTTGAGGCTGATGCCGAGTGTAACATTTTTTTCGTAGGAATTAAGCCCGCCTTCATATCCGCCGTGTGCACCAAAATCCTTTCCTCCATGCCCTGCATCCACAATAATGGTTTTGAGCGCCTTTGAATTTTGTGCAACCGCCGTTAACGACGTTGCAAAAACGGATACCAGGAATATTGCGCAAGCTTTTACATTGAGCATAATCAAATATTGGTTTACCAGGGGGTTAATAATTTTTATAAGGTTTTATTCACAACATGTTGCATTGAATATGATTATTTTTGCCGCAACTGCAATGATGAACGCAAACAAAGGTAAGGTAAAATACATATCGGCATCCACAGCGCTGGCACTGGTTATAGCGGTAACGGCAATGGCTGCCGGTAAATTGCGTGTTTCTAAGAATTTTGACGGGAGTTTTTACAATACTTTAACTGCTGATACACCACCCCCGCCTAAAAAGCCCCTGCGTTTAAGACCTGAAAAAGATACAACGGCAAAACCGGATACGGGTTTGCAGGCGATCATTTCATCCGATACCGGTTTGATAAAACAACTACCGCCTGATTCTCCTTTTGTAAAAAAAGTAGATACGTTCGATATCAAAATGTCAAAAGACTCCCTTGATGCACCGATCTATTATCATGCAGATGATTCGATGGTGATGGACGTACCCGGCAACAAGATCATGCTGTATGGAAATACCACTACCGCAAAGTACGAGGACAATGAACTCACGGCACCAGGTATTGTGTTTGATCAAAAGAACAATATGATCACTGCTGTTTACAAAAAAGACAGTACCGGCAAAGTGATCTCTGCACCCACTTTTAAACAGGGAGATCTTACTACGGTAAGCGACAGCCTGGCCTTTAACCCAAAAACCGGCAAGGGACTCACGGTAGGTACTTACACACAGCAGGGCGAAATGTATGTTTACGGCCAGCGGATAAAAAAGATCGACTCTACTTCTTTTTATGCATACAAGGCAAGGATCACCACCTGTAACCTCGATACACCACATTTTGCTTTTGTAAGCAAGAAGATAAAATTCATCAATAAAAAATTTGCGGTTACCGGCCCGGTCCATCCTGAGTTCGAAGGCGTGCCCCTGCCCATCATATTGCCTTTTGGTATTTACCCGATGTACCAGGGGCGCCACTCCGGCCTCATTGCCCCGGCTTTTACTGCCAATGCGCAATACGGGCTGGCTTTGGAAGGGCTGGGCTATTACAAAGTGCTGAGCGATATCTGGGATGTAACGGCAAGGGGTACCTTTTATTCGTATGGAGGATGGACGCTTGCAGTAAGTCCGCGGTATTACAAACGTTACCGTTACACGGGTAATTTTAATATTGATATACAAAGACTGAAGCTGAATTTTAAAGGCGACCCGGATTACTCCGTCAACAAAAGTTTTAAAATACGATGGTCGCACAGCATGGACAGCAAAGCCAGGCCCGGCGTAACTTTTACCGCCAATGTAGATGCCGGCAGCAATAGTTTCAATAAGAATACGCCCAATAATCCCGTATTGAATTTTAATAACCAGCTCAGCTCCTCCATTAGTTACAGCAAGGTGTGGAAAGACAAGCCTTTTAACATCAACATACTGGCCAATCATAACCAGAACAGTACTTCCAAACTGATCAGTATTACATTACCCAGTGTAAGTTTCAATGTAAACACCCTGTATCCTTTCCGGAGAAAAGAAGCTGCCGGTTCCTTAAAATGGTACGAGAATATCGGTGTGGCACTCAATACCAATTTCCTGAACAATACCAGTTTTTACGATGATACGGCTAACGCCGCACATGATTACCGTCCTATCTTTACCCAGATAGCAAAGAACATGGTGTGGGGTGCAAGACACAGCGTACCCATCTCTTTGTCATTGCCGCCATTGGGGCCGCTGCAGGTATCGCCGGGCATTTCTTATACAGAAACCTGGTACCAGAAAAGAACTGAGTATAGCTGGGACAGGGCCAATAAAAAACTGGATACGGTTATCAACAAAGGTTTTTATACTGCCCGGGAAATGTCGTTCAGCCTGGGCGTTGCCACCAGGATATTCGGCATGTTTGGTTTTAAAAAAGATTCAAAGATCAAAGCGATCCGGCATGAGATTCGCCCCTCAATCAGTTTCAATTACAAGCCCAACATCAACGACAGGTTCTTTTATTTAACGCAGGTGGATTCTGCTTTTAATTTCAGGCAGTTCAACGTGTATGATGGCAACCTCAATTCGCCCTATGGACAGGGCCGTTTTGGCGGGATTGGTTTTAGCATCGATAATAATATCCAGATGAAAGTACGGGATAAAAAAGACACCAGTGCAGATGCTTCCAAAAAGATCACATTGATCGATGGTTTTGCAATCAACGGCGGGTATAATTTTTTGGTTGATTCATTCCGGCTCAGCAATCTTAACCTGAGCGCCAGGACAAATTTATTTGATAAGATCAATATTACTTTTAGCGGTACACTCGATCCTTACACTTATGATACTACCGGCAGAAGAATTGACCGGCTGGTTTGGAAGGACAAAATAATTACGCTTGGCCGTTTGTCAAATGCCAATGTTTCATTGTCTACCAGTTTTAAAGGTGGCGACAAAACGAAGCAGGACAAAACAAAGAAAGCGTTGAGCAATGCGGTAAATCCTTATACAGGCCTGCCGCTCACCGAAGAGCAGGCTGAGGCGGCCTATATCAGTAATAACCCGGCAGACTTCACCGATTTCAGCATTCCATGGTCGGTTAATTTTGGTTACTCACTGCGTTTTTCGCAGGCCTACGACAGGGTGAATCACCGGTTTAAAACCACCACCAACTCCGATGCCAATTTCAGCGGGAGCGTAAGGCTTACAGAAAAATGGCAGATCGGCTTCAACGGTGCTTATAATTTTACTACCAGCAGCCTGGGGCTTATATCGTTTTCCATTGCCCGTGAAATGCATTGCTGGCAAATGGCCATTAGCCTTTACCCGGTTGGACAAAGGAAATTCTTCTCTCTTATCATCAGTCCTAAGTCAGCGCTGCTGAGAGATATCAAAGTCAACCGTACCCGCTATTTCTACGACCTTTGATCAGTTTCCCGATCTTTTTTGAACTTCCTCAAACCTTGAACTGATATCAACGGCTTCATGTGCATTCAATTTCTCCAGGTCGAGTATAGTAGTATTATTTTGCTGGTTGCGGTGATACATGGGCAAAAATTTTGCGCCTGTTACAATTTCACTGAGGGTGTAAGAGCTTCGGGCAACAACGGTATTGCTGAACATATCATCAAATGCTTTTACAAACACCATGATCTCCCCGGCGGTATTGGCAAAGTCTGCCTTGCTGAAGGCAAAGAAGGGGCTGCTTTCAGTAATGGGATGAACGATCGTCCAGCTCAGGGTGAGTGCATTTACCTGGCTGTATTCAAGATCAAGAAAGAAAAACCTGTTTACCATCTTTCCGTCTTCTTCAAGGGTAAGCCCTACCGTTAGTTTTGCTTCTGCATCTGTCAGGTTATTGTTTTTAAAGGGCGCTATCCGGAGCATGATGGCCAGGCCGTCTTTATAGGGAGCCAGCAGCGCATTGTCGCTGAATTTTAAAAAAGCCCTCGGTTTGCTGAACCGGGCATAGAACAGGCCGGTGGCAATGGCAAATGTAAGCAGGCCAAGCAATGCTTCGAGCGAGGCCACGGCGCTGGCCATTAAACCGGTAGGATTAATGCGGCCATAACCAACCGTAGTAAATGTTTGTGCACTGAAAAAATAAGCCTCGCCGAATTTTTCGAGATTGTTGGAAGCACTCAGGCCTCCAAGATGTTCGATGCCAATGAGCGAATAAATACAGGCGAAAATAAAATTGATGCCAAGAAAAAAGAGCAGGATCACCAGCAGAAACTTGGTACTGCTTAGTTGCAACAGGGTATGAAACCAACTGATCCGTTCAAAAAATGGAACACCTTTTTTTTCGACATTTGGTACGCCGTCCTTGTTGATAAAACGACCGCCCTGTGCTGCATTGTTGCTTCCAAAGCCTGTATTGATGGCTGCTGTTGCCTTTGAGTTTATTTTTTTGAGTAATGCCATAGTGTTTAAAAAATCTATTATTTTTTAAGTTAGTTTATTTTAAGCAATTTATATTGCAAAATAAGTGCAGGTATGACAGATCA
>APMI01009303.1_pt1 | contig 19967 bp, 16 predicted proteins | sample 667938 | NCBI WGS metagenome assembly APMI01 (sample SAMN01084076, study PRJNA167559) | wastewater metagenome | biome: Wastewater | place: Denmark: Ejby Moelle, Odense | collected 2011-11-28 | reverse complement strand
TTTTTTGAAAACACTCCTTAAGATTTTAATAAATAGTGTCTACTTTTTGCTGACGATTTACATTAATTGACCAACATTTCCAATTCTTGACTTTAAAGTTGAGTCAGTTTTAATTGTATTAACAAATTCCTCTGCAGACCTATTATCGAATTTTTCAAACATTTTAGAAATTTTTGATGCTGCTCCATCCGAATAAAAGGTCGTTCGACCATAGCTGTAGCTAGAACCTTTGTAACCAACATAAGTTAGAGTTATAGCATTTACAAATCTTTGAATTAAAGTATCTGGTATTACAGAACCATATGAATATAAATCTTTTGTTAGCCTAGCTTCTTCACTCCAATTATCTAGATTATCTTCGAGTTCCTTTATTTTTGGTTCAAAAATTAATTTTCTCGTAGTAGTATTTAGATATCTTAAACCATCAACAAATCCCAAAAATTCTATTCCTTTTTCATTTTTATCCGCATCACCTTCAAGATACATTTTATCAAATCTTTGGCTTATCTGCTCTCTTGATTCTTTGGGAAGTACTCTCCATAGAATTGGAAAACTAAATTCAATATTCCCTCTAAATCTTGTTGAAATTGTATCCGAAATATAATAAGTAAAAAATTTATTAGCCATTTCAGTTTTATATATGATAGGCAGGTCAATAAATGCTTGCTCAACAGCTAATTCGTGCTTATCATAGGAATCTGTATCCATTTTTGTAATGTAGTCATTTACATTGATTATTGGAGTTGGATATTCTTGTGATAATACATACTTATTACAGTCCGCAAGCATATTTAAAACCTTAAATAAACTTGGATCTGAACTATCTGGATGTCCATCAAATATATTTCTTGTTTCTCTCGCTTGGTGAATTACTTTTTTTGCTTCCCAGCTTAAAACACCAATTTTGTATGCACCTTCTATTAAATCATTGTCTGTAACATCCCTTTGAAAACCTTCATAATCCTTCACATTTTTATTCATTTCCTTATTGAATAAATCTAAACTACAATGCATAACTTTTCTTCTTAAATCATCACTAACTGCATTCCAATAGCAACCAATTGCACTTCGTAAACCACCAGCAGTTAATACTCGATGTGCTTCGTTGATGTATTTATTATCAAATAATTCTGCTCTTACATTTGTTAATTCTTTTTGTAAGTATGTTAATTGTTCTTCAGGTAGCACCAATTGAGGTGTAATTTGTTTAGAGGGTTCTAATTCATTCATTGTATTTTAATTTGAAGTGTTCTAATGAAATGTCACATAACGGGAAACGCATTGGCGAAGTGAGGGAGAATGAAGAACTTTAGTTCAAGTTTGACCAAACTGAGCCGATGCTTTTTCAATGGAACTAAGTTAAGAAAAAATGCGAAATGGAAAAATAGCGAAAGAAAGATAAGGATTTTCAATTCATAATTTAGTGCCATATTTTGTCAATGTAATATATCGACAGTATTATTCTTGCACTTCCTCTAAGAATCATTTCGTTCAAATTTTCTATTCTACTCAATTTGTTGTTAATCTAATCAATGTTTTCAAATCTACTTATCTATCTTCTCCAGCCTGAAAATGACTGAGATTCTTGTGAAATATTATTGGTATTATTTACCATAAAAAGAGTTGTATTCTCAATTGCTCTATCTTTTATAATATTTTGCTGTGCATTAGCTTTCAACTGCTCCTGCTTTTCTTTTTGGTACTGAACAAGTAGTATCTTTTTAGTTTCAGGGAGATCTTCTAATCTCTTATCCAGTTCAGCAATTCTATCTTCAGTAGCTTGCGTCTGTTTTTCGATTTCTCTAACATTTACTCCTTTCTTTGAAAGATTTTCAATAGCTTCCAATACCAAAGCTTTAGCTGCATCGATGGATTTCTGATGAAACGGCAATTGACTCTTCCAGTATTCAACATCTTTTCCTTCGTCCTTTGAGTAGCCTAAAACCCGATTATACCCGTACTCCGCATTGGTTACTTCTTGTTTTATTTTCGCAAAATCCTGATACTTTCTCATTACAAAAGCATTATCTGCAAGAAATTTATTCTTTTCGCTTTCAATTCTTTTTTCCATTAGTTTGATTTCAATATTAGCTCTGGTTTCAGGATTGGTGATAATAGCCGTTTTGAGTTCCTGCGTGCTGATATCAGATATATCTACTACATCTGCACCTTTCTTCATCGCTTCCAAATATCTTGCCTGTTTAGATTGTAATTTTTGAAGCATAAATACATCTATACTATCATTGGTAAGCATGAAATTAATTCTGATACTTTCGTTTTTATTTCCTTGCCTCCAACCTCTTCCTTCAATTTGTCGTAGTGAAGTGAAATTATATGGCAACGAAAGCATATAAATATCAGTTGTATTCTCCTGAAGATTCATTCCTTCCTGAATAGCTTCACTTCCAATAACTACCTTTATTTTTCCATCATTAAAATCATTTTGAATGGAGATTCTTTGATTTTTATTTGTTGCTCCTGTAATAATTCCAATTTCTTCGGGTTTGTAGCCAATCTCTTGAATAAGATATTCTTTGAGTTTTGGAAATTCATCAATAGCTAATTCTGAATAAATGATTTGTCCTGAATCGGGAATATCTTTTTTATTCTGACGTATCAAATTCATTGTTTCATTCAGCTTAGGAGAATTATCTACAAACTCCTTTACTGAAGGGTATTGACCATAGTAATATGGAGATAGATAAGGAGAGATAGCAATAAGCCGTGCATTGAGGATATAGGTTAAAATGGCTCCTTTTTCATATTCATCAAGATTATCAATGAGCGTATCATATTGCTCTTGAGTCAGGTCATTTTGTTCAATCTTATACTCCTTATTGATTTTGTTAGGACGAATCAGTTCTGGGCTATCCTCTTCTCCTTTAATGTCTATAAATTCAGATAGAAGCTGTTGAAACAAAGAATTATTTTTAAATCTTCGGACATTGGCTTTGAATTTCACATCACCTTTTGCATCAATCTCCATATCATTATCTGCCTCCATAAAGGTTTCAAAGAAGGTATTGACATTGAAATAACCTTTTTCTTCTAACCGTTTATTCGCTATCAAAGAAAGAATTGAATAGTATTCCAAAGGTTTGTTGGTAAATGGAGTTGCGGAAAGCAGCGTAACATTCCTGCCATCATATTTCTCCTGAATATATTGGGCAGCCATCCACGTATTAATTCCGAGTTTGGAGGTCTGCTGGTTTTGGTTTCTGAAATCCGATGCAAATTTCCTGTCTTCAATTCTGACCTTTCCCACGATATGATTCGCATTGTGTACTTCATCAAAGGTCAAATGGTCAAAGCCGAAATCTTCCCAATCATAGACTTTCCCACGCTTCATTTTTCCCACCAGCTCTTTCTCTTTCTCTAATTCTAATTGGTCCTCTCTTTCAGTATTAGCTACGCTCTTCAGTTCATTTGCAGAAATATAACTGAATTTAGATGCTAAATCCTCTGTAATTTCTTTAGAAAATCCGATATTATTGAAGCCTTCATAGGTTACAAGAGAAATTTCCCCGTCTCTATTATCGAATTTCGATAAATCGTAATCCTTTCCGAGATTGCCCAGTACATTTACTCTGGCATTGGGTATGGTTTCAAATATAGTTTCTACCCATTGTTTCAGAATACTGTCATTGGGAACTACAATTAAAGGTCTTAGACAGTTTCCACGCTCCATTGCTTCATGCATTGAAAGAATTCCCGAAAGCGTTTTCCCAAATCCTACTTCATGTGCTAAAAGCCCTACTCCTTTTGTTGTCTGTCGCCCGATTCCTGATTTCTGAACCTCTGTCAGTCGAAGTTCTTTTCCCTTGAAATTCAAATGGATTTTGGAAAATAAAGGGAACCTTGAATAATCCGGAACGTGGATATTATTGTAATTTCCATTAAAGTCTTTTACAAAGCGGTCTCTTAACTCATCCGACAATTCTTCACGGATAAACTTGTTAAACAAATCATTTGCAGCAGCTTTTCGTCTTTCTCGTACTAATGCATTTCTCTCTCTATCACTTCCGGTAACGGTTTCATTGTCCACAAACTGTCTTACCTCCCACGATGATGAACCCTGAAATGCTTCACTGGGTAAATCACTGACGAAATCTTTAAATTTTTCAGCGAGATTGTACTCAACAATGACTGTTTCTGTAAGTTTTGTGTTATAATTGTATTTGTCTTTTTCTACCTGCCCCAAAGCAAATCCGTGTACAAATTCATGATTAGGACTGATTGAAATTTCATCGATGGATTTTGCTTTAGGAAGAACACTTTCCAGTAAGGCTTTTTGTTTTTCGTATTGGTTTTCTGTTCCTCCAACGGAGTATTTGTCGGCAAAATCGATTTCAAGCTGCTTTAGCTTTGCATAGATATTCCCCTCAGCATAATAAAAATCGTGAACCCATTTCCCGTCAATGTAATTGGCAAACTGATAATGTTCCCCATAATGATAAAGGGTTCCGTCATAATCTGTATCGCGGAATGCGTTAACTTGAGCTTCCGTAAGATCAGAGCTGTTTTGCAGGGAGGTGTTTACAATTTCATCTTTTTTTGAGAATTGATATTTTAAAATTCCCTTTTTAATTTCTGGTTTCGTCTGAATCCTGTAATCTGTATCTTTCCCTTTTTGAGATTGAATAATTTTCTCAGATTTCTGAAGAATATCTTCCAACTTTGGAGATGTAAATGATTTAGGTGTCTTGGTTATCTGTTCGCTGAGCTTGGCGTATTTGTCAATTTCTTTAATAACAGTGGGAGATTTAAACTTAATCTTCTCCAATGTTGAAAGCACCTGTTCAATTTTTTCCTGAACTTCTGAAAGGTTTATTTCTTTTTCAGGGACAATTTCTTTCTTGGCAGATGTTTTATTTTCCGGTTCCTGTTCAGTGTCCTCCAAAAACAAATCTTCAAAAAGATTTCCAATTCTTTCTGTTTCTTTTTTGCTTTGAAGCCTTTCCAGCTTAGCTAATGCTTCATCCAGAGTGCCATAGATATACGACTCTATACGTCCAAAACGATTGCTCTTTTCACGGATTTCTCCTAAAACATTTTGAGGATTCTGTTCAAAATATCCGGAAATATTATGAGAATTTTTTTGGGAAGATTTTTTAAGAATAATGATGTCTGTTCCGATCTGTGTTCCTGCAAAAGCTCCTGAAGGTAATCGGTAGGCTTTGGAAATTTCGGCGTTTTCTAATTTTTTCTGACGGTCTAGCCAGCTTGACGGAAGTACCATTGCCAAAACTCCGTCGGATTTCAAAGAATCTAAAGAACGCTTGACAAAATAATCTTCGTATTTAGCTATTTTTGGTTCCTCCCCTAAACCTTTGTACAAACCACGATGTTCTCCATATGGAGGATTGCCTAATACTAAATCATATTTTTTGAGAAAATCACTAGGGTTTTTCTTGTTTCCTTTTTCATCTATAAATTCAGTTTCAAAGGAACGGAGATTAATATCGGCTTCTGGATGCAGGATTTTAGTAATTCTCGCAGTAGTTTCATTGATCTCGAAAGCATAGATATTTATTTTTATCGCAAGGTCTTTTGCGACATACAGAAAATTGCCGGTTCCGACACTCGGCTCTAATACTGAAATCTCTTTTTGATTTTTGAACCAGTCTTTGATCAGATTGCGGACAGTTTTTACAATTTTATCATCGGTATAGTATTCATCCAGAATACCGCGACCTTCTTTGGAAACTCCCCCACTCTTGTATTGATTGCAGATGTCTTTTAATTCATCGGTAATGGTAAGGTCTTCTTTCAGAATAACCTTATGATCTTCTGAAACAAAACAAGCTGCGGAAACTACTTCTGCAACTTGCTCGTTAGTCAGCTTTTGACCTTTATATTTTGAAATGAGGAAATCTAATTCCTCAGTATTTTTTGTTGATGAATCTAATTCTCCTCCTGCTCTATCGGGTAGCGTTCTCCCGGATAAGATTCCGCCCAGGGAATGTTCTCTTCCCTCATTCTCTTCAGCATTGTTCGGTTGTGTTCCGTCAATGGATCTTCTTGTTGATTCTCCGGCTCCATTATCGCTCCGTTCTGTGCCTGTAAGTCCATTTCCAGCATTGTGGCTGCCCAATCTTTGTCCGCTTGTGTGATTTCCTTTTTGCTGGGATTGGCTGTTTTCGCTAAGTTCTCTAATACTTCTTCCAGTAGATTCGAATCCCAAGTGCTGAGTGTTGGAAATTCCTTCGGATTGAGTTCTGTCTTTTTCATCTTTTGTAATTTTTGGTTCAACTAAAATACTGTTTTTATTTTGGTTTTGTAATTTGTATTGCAGATAATCGTTCAAATCTTTATTTCCGCTCTCTGAAATTTCATATAAAGCTCGTACATCTTTAATATTTTTTCCTTTGAATTCACTAAGAATTTTTAGCGTTACCCTGTCTCCGATTCGACTTCCATCAAAGCAAAGAAATATTTTGCCCTTAAAATCACTGTATCTGCTCAGGAATTTTATGACATTGACTTCTGAATTAAGTGTAATAAGTGTTCTGTTATTGATTTGATTATTTAATTTCAAAAGATTTAAAAAAGCACGCATATCACTCATTTTTTCAAATACAATGAGTTCATCTTTACTTCCTGTGATAACGGAAATATCATCAGATGGGCTAAAATCTAATTGTTCACTCACTTTATCTGTTTTTTACGAAATGGTTAAATTCAAATAGTTCTTTGGCTTCGTTGTCCCAGCTTTTTCGGGGCAATAACTGAAGGGTTACAAAAACGTCAGTCTTCTTGTTGTAAGAATCAATACGCTCAATTCTTCCATGATAATCTTTTTCAGCGTGTTTATACAGGGAGTATGGCAAAATGGTGTCCGTTGGATAGAGGTAAAATCTTGTATAATTCCAGGGGGAGTTGATTTCAAAGCGTTTGAAATTTTTACCAAATAAAATGGTGTCCGACAGTTTTCTTCTATTCCTGTAGTTTGGAATCCATTCTTCGGAAAATACAGCTCCTTGCTTTTTTTGCTGCACCAACGAAGGTTTTTGCTTTTTGGAAATATCCGAAAGTATAACATTGTTATTCTCCGTTCCCAATGAATAGTAGAGGGAGTCTTTGATGTAATACACCTGCTTATTGATTTCAGGGAATGTGAGGTCGGGAACCAATTCTACAATCAAATCTCCTGAGTAATTCATTTTTGATAAGTGAAAGCTCTGCATTTTGTTCAATCCTTTGGAAGCATCGAAATAGACATTGGAGATCACATCAATTCCGCCTTTCTCAGATTTGATTTCCTTATGGCAGGAATTCAAGGCAAACAAAAAAACTGGAAATAGAAATTTTAATTTTAGTTTCATATCAATTGGATTTTAAAAAGCGGCAAATCTTTTCAGACTTACCGCTTCTGGTAGTATTATGGGTAATTGAAAATTTTATCGTTTGATGCTTTGTTCTTTGACATTCGCTTTTTCGTGCTTGCTTTCTTGTTCTATACCTTCCAATGGTTTGTTGGTATTGATTCGGTTCATATCAGAATCATACAACTTCAAGTTTCTGTTTTGAGGATCAAGAATGGCTTTTCCTTCGATAACCTTATCGTCCTGCTCAAATTTTACCTTTACAATACTTCCCTTTTCTAAAGATTTGATGGTGTTTTCTTTGTATTCGGGCTTGTCAAAAATTAGATTGGATTTTTCTACAATTTTATCGGTCTCTACACCGTAATTTTTATAGAAATTTTGAAACAGATAATTTCCTTTTTCTGTTTTTGGTTCTTCAAAGTTGAATTGTACAAAAGCGGTTTCCTGCTGGTCGCTTTTCGGGTTGCGAAATTCGATTTTTACGCTTCTGCCTTCTAAAAGATTGATGGCTTCTTTTGCCGTGAAGGTATTCTCTCGGTTGACTGGGAAATTATGAGAAATTTCTTCATTTTTTTCGTTTGTCAATTTTGTGTGGTACGAATTGAGAAAAATACCACCACTATCTGTTTTGTTAAATTTCAAAGTAAAATCTGCCTTGTTTCCAGGCAATGCTTTGTCGGAAGTGGTTTGAATTTCAAACTGTTGATTTTTGGATTTGATGCCTTTTTCCAAATCTTTGTGAAGCTTTTCTCCTTCACCGAAACCAAGGTATTTCATCTGATTTTTTAGATACTCTACTTGATCGAATTCTTTTTGTGTTTCCATAATGTGTGGGGTTTGATTGTTAAACTTTATATCATTTATTGTTAATATTTTTTCTAATGCAGAAATGGATTCATTCAGATAAATCTTTAAAATTTTACCATTTTCTAAAAATCGGTAAGACTCTCCGCTTTTTTGAAAATCCAAATAGCCGAAAGCTAAAGAGTGCTTTTCATAGTAGGAAAGTGAATGCCCGTCGAGAACATCGGGTATTTTTTGCAGTTGTTGAACAGTAAGAGGATGATGTTCATCTGACTGCCCATATTCTTCAAAATCAGAAAAACTCTTTCTTTGCTCAGAAGAAATGTCAAGATTTGTGATAACAAATTCTTTAGCTCTTTTATTTGCCTGTATTTTATCGCTGACAATTTCTTCATTTTTCAATTCAGGAAAAAGATCTTCTTTTCTGATAGTAAATTCTTCACCCGTATACCACATTCCGGAAATACTATCATCTGACTTCATAGAAAGACTGACTTTTAGTTCATCTTCATATTTATCATCAGGAACATTGATAAAACCTTTTTCAAGAAATATTTCTCTCTGCTTCTCGGAAAGATTAATCTGTTCACCGATTAGAGAATCATAATCAATAATATCTTCCAGATTAAATCCTGATGAAGTAGCTTCCATTTCTTCGACATAGAGAGAGGAAAAATTTGTTGGATGTTGTGAATCATTCATCCTGATTTCTTCAGAACTAAATGGTGTAATTTCCAAGCCTAATTTTTTAGCTTCTGCTTCATATTTTCGGTAATGATAAGCCTGCATTTCATCAATACCTGATTTGGTAAATCCTTTACTCAAATCGGTTGTAGAAGAAAGTTCTTTTGCCCATAAATCGGAAATGAGTTTATGCTTATCGGCTGAATTTGCGATACCAACCTCTGTTTCATTTGGAATATCCCTGAAAACAAAACTCTTATTTTTCGAAAAATCTCCTTCTTCAAGGTATTTTACGGTATTAGATAAACTTCCAAAACTTAAAAATTGTTCAGCTTCGTTATCGTATTTAACAACTATATTGAATTTATAGTCGTCTTTTGTTTTTTCAAAATTCAGAGCATTATAGATTTTCAGAAATCTTTTCTGTCTTTTTGTAAGCTCATTCCTAAAGAATTCTTCAGAATTACTTTCAATTTCTTTTACAAATCCTTTATATGCCGGAATTTTCGTTGTGATATGTTTTTCAGACCAGGAAAGTTTGTTTTCCATCTTCATTGTGTTTATAACTTAAATTATTTTCTAATGATCATCGTGATGTTCCATATTTTTAAAGATGGTTTTCGTTGTGTTGATGGTCTCCATTATGATTTGTTTTGGTAAAAAATTCCAACAGTAATAGCTGCTGCTAAACGTTATTTTATTGTTGACTATCCCATTACAACTAAATAGGATTCTTTTATCAAACATTAGTAACTGCAAATCTTTTTGCATAAAAAGTTGCTTTGGGGCAGCATCATTTAACCACGTATTTGACATCAGCAATGCAAAAGGCTTATTAAAAGCCAGGCATCTTTCAAAAATTTTTCTTTTATTGGTATAGGGCGGATTTGATATAATAATATCCCACGTATTGGGTTCGTATTTGTAAAAATCCTGACCATTATTGATATGTGAAAACTCAACTTTATTTGTTTTCGCTATCTCTTTTACAAATCTGCTGTCTTGTGTGTCAAAAGGACACCAGACAACGGCATCTTTGGGTATATATTCCATAATTGGAATAACTGCATAATCTGGTGTATAACATTCATCATTATTTCCCTTTGAGTATAAAATTTCATTACTTTTCATCATTATTATCCATATAAAAAATTATCTTCCTCTGCCTTTAGACCTGCGTAATTCTTCTTCCTGCTCTTCATTTCCCTCTCTCATTCTGTTGGCATCTTCGTACATATCCTTATCGTTAACATTCAATTGGATGTCATCATCATTTCCTTTTGAAATTTGTTTTTCATCTGGTGTCATGCTGTTCACGGATTCAATTTCTCGGGAAACAATATTCAGGTCGCTTGTAATTTTCTTGGCGATTTCTGGATATAGCTCTATTTTGTCCTGTAAAAAACTTTTCAGCTTTTCTAGTTCCAATTGGTATTGATTGATTTCTTCCAGATTTTTTCTTTCCGCAATAAGTTTGGTAAGCTCAGGAGCATTTTTGATAAAGTCCAATTCTTTTACGGTATTTGTTTCTTTGTCAAAAACAAATGCCTGTTTTGAAAAACCCAATTGAGCAGAATGCCGATTGTCATTGACATTGTATTGTGCTCTTGTTCCAGAATACTGAATTTTTTCTTTGCTCTTTTCCAGAAGCTCAGCAATACTTTTATCCCTTTCTAAGAAGATAACTTTCAGTTTGGTATTATTTTCAGTGAGTTGAAAAGTCGCCCTGTTTTTATCGTTGTCCGCAACGATAGTATATCCTTGTAGGAATTTCTGAATATCATCTGCATTCAGTTTCTTAGAAAATGATAAATCGTCATTGATTATCCCGTATTTCTTTAGTTCGTCTGTCGGTAAAGTGTTAGTGTTCATAGTGGTTTGCTATTAAATTATTTGCTTTTATAAGGTCTCTTAAAAAATGATAAGGATTGATGCTTTGTCCAAATTCCTTAACCGAAAAATGCAGATGCGGTCCCGTTGAATTACCAGAGTTTCCGCTCTTGCCAATGATAAATCCGGCTTTTACAAGTTCTCCGGCTTTATAATACATCTCAGAAAGATGCAGATAGGCGGTTTCAAAACGGTTGAAATGTTTGATTTTAATATAGTTTCCTCCACCCCGTGGATCCCAGCCTGTTTCGGTAACAATTCCGTCCAAGACAGAATAAACATTTTCGTAATGCGCCGCCAGATCAACTCCGCTATGAAATTTAGAAGTTCCAAAAATCGGATGTATTCTTGTTCCGTAAGGTGATGTAATGGAGATTTCTCTATTCAATGGCATTACAATTTTTGAAAAATTCATATCTAGTGGTTCATTTAAAAAACTGTATTGAGTCAATTGATTCTTATTGTTTTTAATTTGGTCGAGCATTTTATTTTGAACAACTAGAATCAATGAATCCTGTAATTTTTGCCTATCCCATTTCTTGTTGTTGGCGGATGAATTTTCTTTAATTATCGCTTTCAAGGAGTCCAGTTCTTTTTTCAAGTCGGCTTTTGAGGTACTGTGAAAAAAAACCTTCCACCACTTTCTCTCTTTTTTTGGCTTCGGATTGTCAGTTTCTTTTACTTGCTCTATTGCTTTTGGAGTTTCCGCTTTTTTAAGCAGTGTAGGTGTCAGCGTATTGAACTGTCCGAAAATTGATATGTGAAAAGACAATATCAACACTATTATAAAATATTTTTGTATGACTTTCATTTATGCTGTTTTTATATTTTCATTGACAATGAGTTCCACTTCTTTATTGATTTTCCTGAAATTGGTCATCAAAACTTCCTCTTTACGATTGTTTCCAGCTTTGTCTATAAATGAATAGTAAACAGGCATCGGAACGTAGTTTTGTTCTTCTTTCTTGATGGATTTCATATCTAAATTGATTTTTCCATTAATTACTGATGTTTTGTATTCATTGGTGTCGTTTTCTTCACCTTGCGCAATAATTCCTACCATTTCTCCAGTTCTCAAAGCTGCTATTTTTCCAGCTGGAATAATAAAATCCATTTTTTCGTTGATACTCGTGGTTGTTCCTTGTTGCGAAATGGATTGGGAATATGATTTCTGCTTGATTTTACCAAATAATTTTTCAAGCCATTCCAAGGTATTCTTATCTCTTGCCGAACCAGAAAGAATATTCCCAACAATCGCTGAAATAGTATCTGCTACTTCTTTTTTATAAAACTGACGTAATTGCGGGATTTCCTGAAGTCCGAGCAGAACAGCTACCCTGTTGCTTCTTGCGGTTGCGACTACATTGTCGATTTTATGAATGTAAATGGTCGGAAACTCATCGGCGATAATTCCTCCTGGCAAATTATGTTTTGAATTCACTAAGCGTAACGTTCGATTTAGAATCGCAGAATACAAAGCAGAATTAATATCCTGCGTTCCCGGGTCGGAAGCCAATATGACAATGGAAGGATTATCCCTGTCGGTAATTTTCAATTCCACTTCATCGCCTGAAAATACCCAGAAACTTTCCTTCGTTGCCAATCGGGAAAGGAAGATTTTTAACGTTCCTATTTGTCCTTCCAATTGATCAAACGCTTTGTTATCATAAGCTGTTTTGAATGGTGAAAGCAAGGAACCAATCTCTTCGTTCTTAAATAAAGAATCAAAAATTTCTTGATAGCTGCGATTCATAAAGGATAGAATATGGGGCAAGTCTGAATATTTTCCGTTTTCTAGTTTTGCAAAATAATAAATGCAGGAAGCCAGAAAATTGATGGCAGATTGGGTGAAAAAAGCTTCAGAGCCTCCTCCTGAACTCGAACCACCTTTTTGTAGTGAAGAAACCATTGATTCTGCCATTTCCTGTGCTTCCGCCAAAGTTTGGATGTACTTTTTATGAAACGGATTGACTCTTCTTGATTTTTCTACTTCATTTAAGTTAATGACATTGAAACTATAGTTGTAATCTGATTCTTCACTTTTTTTAAACAGATAATGGTAATACGCAATCTGTGCTAAATCGGGAAATTTAAAATCGTAAATCATAAGACAAAAACCTTTGGCAATCATCTGTCGTATGGCAGGGTTAATAACCCCAAATGACTTTCCAGCCCCAGGGGTTCCAATTACCATTGTTCCCCGAAAAGGATTGATGTTGATTACGCCTTTGTGTAATTTTCCTTTCCATCTAAATAAGTATGGAATATTAATACTTGTGAGAGTATTGACCAATTCTGTATTTTGATCAAAGGATTCTTCATCCACATTCCATCGGTCTTTTCCCATTTTTTGCTGCATTAATTTGGAAATAGCATCAGCTCCCATCTGAAGAATAACCGATCCCAAAAATGAAAGAATTGCATATATAACCTGATATAGGTTCATTCCAGGAAATACTTTTGGAAGCTTGGTATTCGCGGCTTCGTTTTGCCAGATCAGTGAAGAAAAAATCATCAGCAATCCCATAACCATAGGAACTACTATTTCTATCGTAATATTTAAATCCTTCTTTTTCTTGGCTTTGGTTCCAATGGCAACTAGTCCTATCAAAATCAATGTCGCAAACTTGGCATTAATCGGAGGATAAATAAAACTCATTTTTGAAAAGTTCTTCAATAAATTGGAGACTACAGGAATATTAGCATTCAGATAAAAGAGCGCCGCACAATCCAATGCAACAACGGCATAGACTGCTTTTTGCAGGAATCCGTATATTTTTATTTGATATTGTTGCTCTTGCATTACGAATAGTTTTCAAAGTATTCATTTAATAATTCGTGTTCTTTCAGTAGATTGTTGTGCAGCTTCTGTTGCTCTTCCTGTAATTTTTTTTGCTTTTCTTGTATTTCAATAAAATTGGAATTCAACTTATCCAATTGATTAATTACTTCGTGTCCTCTTTTTTCAACACTCTCGATAATGTAGGAGCGATTTGCTTCTTCTGATACTTTTTCATACCAATCTTTTAAGATGAGTAGCTGTTCATAATCCTTTATAAATTGCTTCTGTATTCTTTCAAAAATGATTATCAGGGTAACAAGCAGTAAAATGAGTGCAAAACCCGCGATAGATATGATCATTGTATAATTGTGAATTGTATTGGTCATTAGATTGTGTCTGCTTTTAAAATGTCTGAATAGTTAATCTTCATTTCGATGGTTCTGCCTGATAGCTGTTCCTCAATCAACCTGATCATCATTACCTTTGAGTTGGGATACGTGAATTTTTTAAAAACATAAATATTTCGGAAATTTTTTCTGAAATGTTTATTCTGATTCAACTGGAAAAGCGGTACCATCTCAATGCTCTGATTATTGGTCACCTTATGGATTTTCTTATCTTCTATTGAAAATTTCAAATCTTCAATATTATAGCTCAGATTAGAGTTGTTCTTAAAGGTCATATCTAAAAATATGTAATCACTCATCACATATACATTATTGAGCTGGACATTAAGTTTGAGATTTTTCTCTTTTCTGATTGGATTTTTTTCTGTTTTTTTCTGAACAATATCCATGGCAAATTTTCTCAGTTCAAGATTGGAAAAAACCATTTTCTCAAACTCAATCGGCTGCATTTCTTCGGGTTGGATATGAATATTGGTGACCGTATTCAAGTTTTCGGGATTTCTGTAAATTGCTTTATATTGTACAATAAACGATTGTCCGACAACGGTGATAACTCCAATGTTTTGTCCGCTAGTAAAAGTTGACTGCTTTTTTATTTTTCCTGCCTCATTAGATTCGGGACTATCTGTAATTTTAATTCTGGCAATATTGGCAGTTGGTAAATCTCCTGTGAGTTTCTGAGTGGATAAGTCCACATATTGGATGGGTTCCGATGAAATAATATGGAGGTTGATTCCTTCTGTAATTTCAATCTCAGGTAAATCCGAAATGATCTGTTCTTTGGTTGCTGTTTGGGCTGTGAAGAATTGGGCTGTAAACAGCAACAGGCTGTATAATATCGTTTTCATTTGTTTATTTTTTTTGTAGGTTTTTTGAATCTTTCAGTTGTTTTTCGTCAATCAGAAATACATAGGAATTGTACTTTAATTTGGCTTGGTTGGTTTTAATCAGGTTGGCGATGGATTTGGAGGTGGACGTAAATAATTTAGAACCGATACTGGTAAAAAATCCTTGTCCTCCCATATCCATTTGAGTTCCCTGAACGGAATTGCTTCCCATTTCTCTAATCATATCCCTGAATAAGCTTTGTGGAACATACAAACCTTTCATTCCGTCAACATCGTAAATAGATAGATTAACAGGGAAGATTTCCCCTTTGGTAAATACGGATACAATAGTGAGTTCAACCCTTTGCATTGAAAATCCTGAGATTTGACCATAAAGTATAGAACCTTTACAGAGTTTTCTGTTTCCTACAAAGATGTCTTCCAATAATCGGAACCGGACTCTGCTTCCCAGAAAGCCTTTGTTGTTTTCGTCGATCACTGCTTTGATAAAGCTGTTTTCTTTTTCTTTATAAAATGCATTGAAACCACTGTTAATACCGGATTTGCTGACATTGAAAGTTGAGTTCAGAAACTCATCCATTTTCTCCTTGTTCGCTTTGAGTTTTTCTTCAGCTGCTAATTTGCTTTGATATTCAGGATCTCTTGTTTTTTCTAAAGAATCCATTACCAGCATTTGCTGTTTTAAATATTTAACCGGATCAGGACTTTGTGTCTTTTCTTTTGGTATATCAGCGTATTTATTTTCCTCTTTTCCATAGGATTTATCATTCAGCATTCGGATGATGTCCGAAGACCTTTTGTAATCTTTGTCGCCATTTTGTTGGTTTGGATTGTAATACGATGAAGGATTTCCTTTTCCCTGATACCTGTTTTGTCTTGAAGACATTGCTTTCAGTGAATCGATTTTTCTTTTTTGGGATAGTGATAATTGGTCATCATAGCTTAATAAGCTGTCCTCTTCCTTATCTAATCCGCCAAGCATCGTTCTGTTATCATCTTTCTTGAAAAAAGCATCATAGGCATCGTTCTTCGTCAGAATAGAATCCTGCGTTTCACCCAATGAAACTAAAAGTTCTTTGGGTTTATCTTTTGGCTTATCCTCTTTCATAAATTGCGCTCCCACATAAGCAAAAAGAAAGAGAAACGGTAAAGCCAAAAGAGGCAATACATATTTTTTTTGTTTGAAATTAAGTTTTTCCATTGAGTTTTGTTTTTTAGATAAATTACCTCCGGTGCTACCTGCCATTTTTTAATTTTTGAAATTGGTTAAACAGGTATTCTATTCTAAGGCTGTCCTCTTTTTGTAATTCTTGATGATCTCTTTTCATTTTCAGTAATTTGAGTTCGTTGACAATCTTTTCCATTTCTTTATCATTATTGACCAATGCTGTCTGAGCAGTCTGGTTTTTGGAATAAAGAATCGGAGGCTTTATTTTAAATGTCGTATCAGATGGGAAAAAGATTCCCTGTATCAGGGAAATGACAAAGGATACAGATAAAAGAATCATCGAATAGATGAAAAATTTCTTCGGATTTTGTACTGCCCATTTTAGCCATTTTTGTCCCGTTTGTTTTAATGTAGGATTCATAATTAGTAAGAGTTTTTAGTTTGGTTTGACAATTCTTCATTATTAATGATCCGCCAGTTTTTAAGCAGCACACCATGTGGGTTATTGGGACTTCGAATAATGTCCTCAAAAAAACCTTCCGTAATTAACTTTCGTGAGATTACCGATGATTTTCTTGTGATCATTTGCTTTCCAAAAAACTGAAACTTCTGTTTTTCCATATCCAGTGCAATGGAATCGGTATGGATGCTGACCATTGAACTGGAAGCAACAATCTGATTGTAAAAGCCTTTTTCTTTCAGATTGGTGTATTCTTTTTTTCCGCTGTCGTCAATAAGATATAATGACTTTTGAATATTTTCTTTAATGTATTGGTCATCGGGAGCCAGTGTGAAAAACAATCGATGAAAAAGTTCAATCTGAGCTTTGTATTCTACTGGTCTGTTGAGTAAAACATCGGTTTGCTTTGCCAAAACCGGAACTCCGTTGTCCAGAATATAGATTGATTTTCTGGAATCCTGAATCATTCTGTACGCAAAGAAAAATCCTGCAATAACAATGAAAACGGCAAAAGCAATGGCGGAGATGGAAACCACTTTGTTGATTTTAATTCTCTGTTCTATATTTTTGATAAGCATTTTTTTAGTTGTTGGTTGATAGTTAATGGTTGATGGTGTTTGGTAATGGATAATTAACAATTAATCTTTTTTACTTTCCGTTTTTCATTGCTTTCTGAACTCTTCCTGATGCTGAACCCGCTGCTGCAGATTTTACAGCAGTAGCTCCGCCTGTCTTAACTGCCAATACTGCTGTTTTTGCACTACTCGCCAATTTTCCTGCGGCACTTTTCATTTTGGTCATCGCTCCTGATCCTCCGGCTGTAACAATCGTATCCGCAATAGTTGGGGTCATCAACACTCCGATTCCGGTAACGATATACGCAACGCAGGTAAAAAGTCCGTTGTAGATCATCCCCGAATTGCTCACATAGACCATCAAAGCATCCAAATTGGTGATGGTTCCATTCGTCAAAAGCGTATCGTATCTTTCAATTTCCATCTCGTAGCCCGAAGCGATCAATTGCTGTCCTATATTGATAATGGTATAAGCCACAAAAGTGTAGAGATTAATGTTGATAAATTTGGATACCCAACTGTATAAAGAATTTTCAAATCCCGGAACTAGCGCCATTCCAATGGCTATGGGACCAAGAATGATTAAGATGTATGCCCATATTTTTTGGATAAAGAAAATAAGGTAAACGCATATTCTCAAGATGGAAAGACAAATAAATTCAATGACTTCAGCCACTAATTTTTGCATCTGGAATTGCATTCTGATCTGCCATTCTTTAATGGGTTGGATGAGCTTATCGAGTCCATCACTTATGTCATACCAGGAATCATCAGCATCTTCACTCGTATTATCAATAACATCCTGCTTGGCATCTTCTTCTGCATTGAGCTTTATCACTGCATCCAATAATTGCTGTTGCTTTTTAAACCGTTGAACCCTCAAATCATTGACTTCGGATTCTATGTCACTAAAAATTGCTATTCCCGGCTCAGCAATCGCTTCAAAAGGTGCCTGTATCATATTAACAAATCCAGTCCAATACACAAGCGTAAAGCCAATAAGGATGGGTTTTAGCATGGGGGTGATTTCCCATTCTCGGTCACCGGCTGCCATTTGCCAGCCCATATATCCGAGATACATTAATGCTCCTAACCCTCCTATGGCTCTTCCTACCAAAGCAGAACCTTGTGCGCTATCCTGTACACTGTTGTCCAGCTTGGTGAAAACCTCCATAAACCACTTTTCAAAAGCTCCATCGCCTTTTAAGAATTGGAGCAGGTTACTGTAATCGCTATCGGTCTGGGCAAAGCCCATAATGGGTAATATCATTGCCAAAAGGCAAAATAATAAGGTGAGTTTTTTATTCATATCTAGTATTTGTGTTGGTATTGTTGCATCGTACTTTGGACGATTTGTTTATCCGAAGCAGGAGTCCATTGGTTGGGCAAAGTAGTGGATAAATGATTTTTTAAAATATTCTTATAATCCAAAAGAAGTGTCGTTCTGTTGTTGTAGCCTCTCAGCTCCTTTGCGAACTTTCTCCATTTGATCAATGTTTCGTGGTACATAATGAACCGTTTTCCTCTAGGCATATCCATAGACCGCGACATCGAGTACTTTTCTTTGATTAAGTCCAGTTCTTCCTGCAATCTTTTTAATGTACCTGTGGTATTCAGCGTTTCATAAGTTTGCTGGTCTTTTAATCGCCATTCCATAAAATTTTGTGGTGTATCAGGAAATTCGGTAATGGGTTTTAGCATTCGTTTGTAATACAAGAGCCACAATGGATCAGCATCTATTGTAACAGAAGTCCAGTGAGCAAAATCCTGAACACTCCTTTTATAAATGGTGTCGGATGCTGCCTTGATTTTTTTAGCTTCTTCTTCCTGAAATTTTAACTGCGCAAGTCTTAAATTTTGTTCTCCTGTAGGTTTTAATGGTCTTATGTCGTCACCATCTTTATAATCTCTGTTGATGCTGGGCGCCCACATTCCCCAAACCGTAGCATAGGCAAAATTGGTCTGAATTCCTAAAAAGTATTTAGGATAAGGTCGCCAATCTCCCCAGCTTTCAAAGACCATCCGTTTATGCTGAGCAACAATAGAGGGATCATTCAATCGCTTTACACTTTGACCAAAGACATTGGTGACCATCAATATTAAGAGAAAAAATTTTCCTTTTTTGAGTAGTTGTTCCATAATCTTAGTTAAATAGGTATTTGTATTTTGTGATAATATCTCCGACAATGGCTTTGTCTATATTGAGGTAATTTCGAAGCTTGGGAACTTGATACAGGTAAGGGATTTTCTTGGCATTCTCTAATCGCAAGATGATATAGAGAATATTTCCATTGATGTTTCTTACTCGTGTAAAAACTTTTTCGATCAACATTTCTCTGTCACTGGCATCCATCAGAAAGTCTTTGTTTTCATTCAGAATATCCTGCGTAACTTCCTGCTGAAGCTTCATTGTTTGCTTACCGATTTCAACATAATATTTTGACACGAGGACGGCATATTCAGGATGCTGTGCAGATAAATCCAGCATTTTATGGGAATTGTTTACTATTTTACCCAAATACTGATACAGGTATATCAGCTTTTTACTTTGGGTAAGAGCAGAGTTGACATTTTTTAGTTGCTGGTAGATGTATTCCTGAATGGCAATGACCTGAGCAGTCTTATTATTGATCTCATCATAGAGCTTTTTCTGTTTTTCATAAGAATCTAAAAAAGCCTGTTCACTGGCTAGACGAACTCCATGATTGACAGTAATCTGTGATAAAAGTTTTTCATTGATTACCACCTGCTGACTGTTTACAAAGACTCCTGTAAACACCAGGATTCCAAAGGTTATTATTTTGTTCATTTCTAAAAGGATTTGATATTGTTCATAATGCTTTCTACGACTTGTTTATCCCTGTTGACATAGTATTGAAAAGCTCTTTTATTGCGTAGTACTTTTGCTTTGATATCTCTGATTTTTAAAAGCATATGTGTGGAATTTCTGCTGAGTGTTTTTACCTCGGCTAAAGCATAATCCAATAAAATTTTACGTTCAGATTTTTCCATCTGATTAAT
>APMI01019224.1_pt1 | contig 19974 bp, 19 predicted proteins | sample 667938 | NCBI WGS metagenome assembly APMI01 (sample SAMN01084076, study PRJNA167559) | wastewater metagenome | biome: Wastewater | place: Denmark: Ejby Moelle, Odense | collected 2011-11-28 | reverse complement strand
ACGAGAAGAAGCAATGAAAGAGTATCTGAATTTAGATATTGCAGAGCAGCAGGATCCCGCCATTATGCAAAATTACACTTTGATTTTTTCCAATAAAGCATTGGCTGATAGCTTTCTGGGTGAAAACCCTTGCATCAACGAAATTGTGATAGATAACGCACTTTGTGAAACGCCGGACAGTGTTCCGTTTATTTTAAGCAGAGCATTTGCTTTTGTTTCGGAAGGAAACCATAAAAAAGCACTGGATTGTTATGAGCAGGCGATTGCTTTTGCCAGAAAACAGGACAAAAACAATCTTCCTCAGGCACTTACCAAAAGAGGGTATTTTTATTTATACAACGCTGATGACGCCCGTAAAGCCTTGTTGGATTTTATCGAAGTGGAACAGCTGAATCCGAAAGATTTTTATTGCTTTTACTATCAGGCAAACTGCTATTACCTATTGAAAAACGAAACAAAAACTTTGGAAAGAATAGAAAAAGCAGCGCTTCTTATTGATAGTATCGTCAAGCAGGACACATTGAGTATGTCCCAACTTTATATGATGCAAGGTGATACATGGTATGACCTGCGCAAATTCCAAAATGCGGCATCTTCATATCAGCAATCTTTATGCTATATGGAAAATACTGGTGTGCGGGAAAATATGGAATTGGCAGAAGCCGAATTGAATAAAGGAAAAAACAGTTTTTGGACGAAGTTTAAATTGTAGTATCCGAAAAGGATATAGTTTGTGAAGCCTTTACCATGAATTATCAAATACTTAAAAACAAAATTAGTCATTGTATTACTCAATATTAAAAAGGTAAGATACAGTACAAAACTATGGAACAACCCAATTTTAAATAATAAATCTATTTTTTCATCATGAACCATTTCAAATATTTTAAGCAAGAAGGAAACAAATACATTTCTACCGGAGGAAAAGACAATCTAATCATCTTTTCAATTTTTGGAATACTTTTTTTACTTGCCGGAACATTGCTATTCAATGCAGAAGGCGAAAAAGCGATAAAAATAGCTATGTTGGCTTTTTCAGCATTGATGTTTTTAGGCGTTTATGGCCAGTACAAAACCAAAGTAATTATAGATACTGCCACACGAACTTTCATCTCGGAACAGGGAGCTTTTGGTAAAAAATTTAATTATTCTTTTGATGATTTTTCCAGATTTGAAGTGCATAAAGTCTCTTATTTAGGATTAATCACCACCAATGTTTCTGCTTTGGCTTATTTTCAAAAACCGAGTGAGAAAGAGAAACCTGTTGGGATAGGAAATTTCCTTTTTCGTACCTATCCTGCACAAAAAGTAATCACTGAATTAGAACTTATTTTGAAACAAGCAGAAAACAGATCATAACTGTTGCTTAAAAATACCACATTCAATATGAACAACTTAAAATATTTCAACCAAGATGGGTATCGGTTTTTGTCGAAGAAAAACCCGGCTTTGGTATTTATACTTTTGATTGTCGGATGCCTTTTACTGGTTGGCGCCTATCGTGTTTTTCCCGACCAAGAAGATAAGCCAGGGAAGATATTATTGATTGTTCTTGCCTGTATTGCTTTTTTGTTTGCGCTAACGAAACACCGAATGCAGCTAATCATTGATACATCTGCCAAGACTTTCGAAATGAAAGGCGCTCTAGTTCCCAAAAAACTGATCTATTCTTTTGACAACATTTCAAGGTTTGAAGTACAGAAAGCATATAAATTAAGGATTCTTTTATTTGTATCGCCACTAATCTATTTCAAATTGGATAACGGCAAGGAAAAGTTTTTAATGCTCAAAACTTTCTATTTCAACAGCAAACCGGCTCAGTACTATTTAGATGAAATACAAATGATTATGAAAAAAGCCGAAACCCGATGATGTTCAATTTCAAAAATACAGCAGAAGAAATTTCCATTATGCCATATTATAAGTATGCGCAACGCAATTTGATGTATGTACTGATTGCGGTGGTAGTAGGTGTTGGCGTTTACTTCATTCCGGCGGTAAGTTACAAATGGAGGATGACATCTCTGTCTTTGGCTGGAGTGGTTTTGTTCTTATACCTGTGGGATGTTATTTTCAAAACCGGAACAAAAATCATATTTGATAAAAGAAAACGAATCATTTATAAAAGTTACAGTGGGTTGCTAAAAGTAAAACGGTATCATTTCGATCAGGTCATGATTAGTTTTTGGAATGATAATGGTTCACTTAGATATGGGATAGCTAACAAGAAAAACCGGTATGGTAAATATATTCCTTTGGTAGATGACTTTAAAAACGATGCAGAGCAAAAAAAGTTTGAAAATGAAATTTTACCGGTGATGAATAAATTATTAGGATAAATACCAGCATAAAAATAAAAGCAAAAAAATTAAGAAACAAAATGCAAGAAAGCAAATTTTTAGTTAGAGAAGGAAACTTATACAGAACAACTACAGACCCCAAAATGTCGGTAATAGTAGCCCTTTTTGGACTTGTGTTTTTGGCAACGCCATTGTTTATAGATTATGGCAAAAGCTTGCCAATGCAATATCGCATCCTGTGCTTTAGTTTTGGCGTTTTTATGTTGTATTTCGCCTATGAGTTTCGTAAACCTATAGCGATATTCGATAAAAATAAAAGAATCTTTACAGGCAAAAAAAACACTTTTTCTAAACAACAAATTTTTTCTTTTGACCAACTCCATCACTTTGAAATATCCCATCTGAAAGGTGATATGGTAAAAGCCGTTTTTAGGGAAGGGGTGAAAGAAACCGTTTTGGAGGTGAAGCCCTTTGGTGTGAATAAAGAAAAGGAAATACAAGAATTTATTGATTCACTGTATGAGTTGATGGAAATTCCACATCCAAAAGAAACTATTTGATTAAGTTTATTTAAAAAAGAGAACCCATGTCTGACCCAACAGCAATTATCGCAAAAATCAGCATAAGCCCAGAAGCGAAAAGCAGATTTTACAAAGAGCAACAGAAAGGCTTAACGGCTGATTATTACTGTATAGAAACCGTTAGGAGAGAAAACGAAAAGTTTGAAGCGGAAAAGGAAACACTTCAGAAAAGATTTCAAGGAGGTGGACAAGCAGCGTTTTTGGAATATGCTAATATGCTAAAGATATTGGAAGAAAAATTTCCATCTCTAAAAGAAAATTGCGACCCCGGTGATTTGCTAATGATCCGATACGATGAAGAAACAAAATCCCTTTTCTTTTTCCTGATGTTTGCGTATGATGGATTTGATAATTATAAAACTTCAGAATCTCTGAAAACTTTATTGGAAACTGTTGCACAGTACAAGGATACAGAGAGCGATGATTTTATTTTCTTTTCCGATGCTATTCTCCATGTACCCAATTGCCAGTTTTACAAATTGTGGTCTGTGAACCAGGGAAAGATGATTGAATTGGAACTAACAAAGTGGAACAATGATTGGAATCTTCCTTTGCAAGAAGTGACAGACTTATTCAAAAAATATTATCCTGATGAGGAGAAATATATGGTTCATCATGAAGCTGGTTATTACACAATGGACGAAGAAGGGTATGCAAAAGAGTTTGAAGGAGAAAAAATAATGGATAAAGAACTTTTGGCATAAGAGAAAATATTTAAACAATGGACGGCAAACAAACAAAACCGATAGCCTATAAAGTATTGAGGGTATTAAGCCTAACGCCAATTATAGTATGGCCATTCGTTTTTTTTGCCAATATTTTTATGTTTGACGATCCCAATGCCAATAAAATCAAAGTTTGGGCAATCTTTCTGGGTGTTACCGCTTACCCAATTTACCTGATTGGAAATCTGCTTTTGAGTAGCAAATTATATGACAAATTAAAACTATTAGCCTACGCATTGCTGCTTTGGCCGATAGCGGGTTTTGGAATTTTTATTTTTTGGTTTTTAAAATAGTTTTATATGATAATTTTCGGATCGAGTAGAGAGTATATGAAAAAGACAGAACCTATGTATGGTAGTTCCTGCCCGCATTGCAACCAAAACACACTGGATAATGAATTGCTGATGCGTTATTTTCATGTATGGTATATCCCGTTTTTTCCGTTAGGTAAACGAGTAATTATCCATTGCAGTCATTGCAAAGGTGCATTTGACCCAAACACCTGCAGTCCAAATATTGCTGAAAAAAGCCAGCAACTTCGTAAGGAAACAAAATATCCGTTAAAGTATTGGTTTGGGTTGTTAGCAATAATTGGCGTAATACTGTTGGTAGTTGTTTTAACAGCATTGGGAAAACAGTAAAAATAACTACCATGATGACCATAAATTATCAATTAAACAAAGAAGATTATTTGGCCTTACAACTTTATGTAGGCTCAAAGTCAACTTCAATTCATAAGAAAAGACGGTTGGCAAAATGGTTGCCTTTCTTTATTTTTTCTTTGGGAGTCATCTTATTCGCCTTTTATCAAAGTTATTGGTTTGCCGGAGTTATGGTTGTACTCTGTCTTATTTGGTTGTGGGATTATCCACGGTATGAACGAAAATATTACATCAAATCATACAAAAAATTTAACGATGAAAATTACAAAGACGCTGAGCCAAAGTTTTATGAAATGAATATAGATGATAGCGGTGTGCATACCAAAAGTGAACATACAGAGAGTAAGGTATCTGTTTTAGATTTGGTGAGCGTAGAAGAAATTCCTAATTATATTTTTATCAAAATTAAAACCGGACAGTTTTTTATTATCCCTAAATATGATTTAAAAAACTATAATAATTTAATACAATATTTAAAAGATAAAACTTCTAAATGGAATATCCCTTACAATGAAGAAAACAACTGGAAATGGCGATGATGAAAACATTAATTTCCATATTGTTCTTGTCAATGGGCATAGTTCAGCTTTCGGCACAGATTAATTATGTGGAAGCCAAACAAACTATTAAAATAGAACCACTTCCCAATAATTTTACTGATAAAGCCGACGGGGTTTTTATAGCATATAAAATGAAGGAGCATGGCGAAAATACCGACACAATTACATTTGCCGTAGAGGCATTTATGAATAAGGCTGATAAAGAAATGTCTTTGTATATGAAGATTAATGGTAAAATCATTGCCATGCAACTTGAAAATAAATTGAAAGAAAAGTCCGGCGTACATTATAAAAACAGGGATTACTCTGTTGAAATAATTGAAAACAAAAGCACAATAAAAGAGCTTGGAAATGGGCAACAAGCCTCAGATGCAATCTTCAAATTCCAAAATAAAAAAGATCATCATCGTTTGAAATTTTTGCTAGAAAGAATTGTGGTAGATTAATAACCATAACAAATAGTGAATAATGAACATAACAAAAACAACGATAATTATAACCACAATATTAGGTCTGTTTTCTTGTCATCAAACCAAAGAAATATTGGTGGCAAATCAAGGTGAGCCTTATCCTTGGGAAATAACTTATAAAACTGAAAAACATTTTTCGGAGAGCAGTCAGCAATTTTTCGAAGTGAAATATGCTAATAAAAAAATAATTTTACCTGCGTCTTTATTTGGAACAACAAAACCTATTTCAAAATTTTTATCTGCCGGAATTTTTAGTGCAGCAGACGATAATTGCGGTTCGGTAATACTTACATACTATCGTGAATTTAAAAAAGACAATGGCTTCCCCGATAAAAGTATTGAAACCGTCATTGTTAAAAAATTGAACAACGGTAAAGCAAATGAATTTCTGCTTACTAAACTTCCAGGTTATGAGGAACAGAAATTTGAATTAGTAACTGAATAAAAAGATATAAATACGCATGAAAAAACTTTGGAATAATCTTTTTAAAAAGAATCCTTTTCACATCAATCAGTATCTATGTCATAATCGTTTTTATGCTGTTGCTTTGTAGATGTAGCAAATTTTGAATTAGTCATTTTGTAAGGAGCATGTCTAATCCAATTTTACTTTGGAGATTCTCGAAATAAGGTTAAATTAATAAAAATGATTTCCATTACATCACTTATTTATGAACAAATTAACTGGGATACTACCAATCGGTTGTTTCGTCTGAAAACTCTTTCATCATTTAGCGATATATGGCTATTGGATTCAAATAGGATAAAGAAGCAATTTGAAAGAAAGGATTTTCTCAGTCCCGAATATATCGAAGAGATGAGTAAACCTTTGGTTTCATGGGAAGAAAAAATGATGAATAAGGATAACTTTTATCAAACGGGGAATGATTATTTCTTCAAAACACGGTGGCAGGATATAGAAACCGAAATGCGAAGATTCTCAAAATATATCTTGTTTCTCCCGGAATATGCAGTACCCTCCATGGTTAAATTTACAGATCCTTTAAAGCCTTCGCAATCTTTTACCAAGTTCGTCTTTAAAGATCTGACTTTGAAACGGTACTATATTTTAATATTTTTAGCGTCAAAATATGGTCGTTTTAATTTCGATTTGATATGCAGGTTTCATAAGGAAGAAAAGAACTATGAGAATGCTTCCTTTGATAGAGATATCAATACTATAGAAATAGATTATGATATGGGGATTGATGCCGTTTTAAAGGAAGAAAAGGAATTTGATTTGAAAGAATTGAACGAAATAATCACTGAAAACCAAATTGAAAAAACAAGGACATTTTTTAATTTTCGTTAAAAACATTGATGATGAAAAATTTTTGGAGCAATCTTTTTAAAAAGAATGAAATTAAGACTGAAGAAAACTTAAATATTCCCCCACAAGAATGGCTGGATAAGTATGTAGCAAATGTAGGCAAGCTGCAAACTTCCATTCTTTTAGAAGAGTATTTTGCGAAAAAAGCCATCAACGGACACAAACTTTTCAAGATTGATGCAGGAATGGTGAAAATTCCAACTGGCAGAATCCTGGCTTGCGATCCTTTGGTGTTTTTAGGAAAAAATTTTCCGCCTTATTTTATCAAAGTACCAACGGGTGAATTTTCTTTAACCATCGCAGTTGTGGAGATAGAAGAAGACCATTTTCGGTACGCTGCTTTCCGGGTAAAGTTTTTAGAAACCTTTGCGAATTATTATGTTCAGGCAATGAGAGGCGATGAAGATTTTGATAGCTTAAAAGAACCGGACGAATATTTTGGCTTTTCTGTAGATGCAGGATTGGCAACCTTGGTAGATACGGCAACAAGAGATGCTTATTGCCAATTTGAAGAACGATGGAAAAAAGAAAATCCGGATGGCAATATTTATGATGATTTTTTTGCTGCCGAATTTGCAAAAAATGCCAAAGAAAACCCCGATTTCCAAAGAAGCGGCGGCGACTGGATAAACTTTCTAATCCCTGGAACGGATTTACATATTCCCATGATTCAATCCGGTTGGGGCGATGGCGTTTATCCTTGTTATTTTGGGTACGACAAAGATGGAAATATTTGTGAAGCGGTGGCTTATTTTATCGATATTGAAGCGCTGGGTGAAGAAGAGGATATTGAAGAAGTTGAAGTTGAAGCCGATACCGAAACCATCAAAGAACTGTTTCAAAAAAGAATAAAAGATGGAATAGAAAAATTTCCTGAATTGCAGCAATACAAAATGACCAAAGAAAGCTTGCTGAAAATTACCCAATCCGAATATGTATTCGAAGGCACACAAGGACTAAGATTTGACTTGAACAAATTTCGAGTGGTCATCAACAAAGCCTATATAGATCCGGATGATGGCGACCCGATGCCGGAAAGTATTTTATTTTTCAATAACAAAACTGAAGGGCCTGATTATTTTTTCAGTTTAACAGACGATAATCCGTCTTTGATTTTTAGAAAAAAACGGGATGAAAAATTTAGAGAATTTCAAGAGGACGAAAGCTCCTCGCTATACAAGGAAGCAGAAAGGCTGTGGGTTAGCCTGTGCAAGTATATGGAAAAATGGGAAAGCAAGCCATTAACCATTACGCCTACTTTTACTTATGAAAGCATGAAAGAAATCCTGCATTCAGAATTAGTGCTGGATAATGCCGCCGGCTGGAGTTTTTGGATGTTTGACCTGCCCATTGAAGAAGGTAAAATTACAGTGCAAAAAAATCCTCAAACAGGAAAAAGTAATTTCCGATTTGAACAAAATAAAGGCCTTTCTTTTCATTTTAGTTTGAACGAAAACCTATCCGTGGTATATCACCAAAAAGGCAGTGAAGAAGTTCATAATTTAACCAATAAAAGTCCGAAACGATTTATTTATAATTTCAATGAAATATGGAAAGCGTTATTGCAAGAGTTTGAGTATAAAAAAGATAACGGCCTTACCTGGAAAAAATATGCTGCACAATTTAAAGGCTACCCAATACCGGAGGCTTTAAAAAAATTATTTGATTTTAATTGGGAATTAGGCAATGCACCATTTGCAGAAGAATTTGATTTTAGAATTTATGAACGCAGCGATTTATCAACCTGGTCAAAAGGTACTGATTTTGAAAAACATTTTATAGCCTTTGCATGTGGCAATGGCAGTAGCTCCTTCTACGGATTTTGGCTGATAGATAATGATTTGAATAAATGCCCTATTGTGGTCTTTGGAGATGAAGGCGGCATACACATTATCGCAAACAATTTTTTGGAATTTCTGCAACTGCTTACGCTTGACGTAGAGATAACGGTAGATTGGGAGCAAGCCTGGTATTACAAAGATGAAAACGATGAAGATTTCATGGAAAATTACGAGCCGAGTGTTTGCCATGATGAATACGTAATATGGTTGAAAGAGAATTTCCATCTGGAAGCAATAGAATATGCTGATGACATCATAGAAAAAGCGCAAAAGGAATGGGGAGACAAGTTTGAAAAATTACTGGCGGAATATGGGTTAGGGAATGGATGAAAAAGAAATACCGAAAGCGCTAAACATTGAAAAGGCCGCTTATGAATATGGATATGACGGAACACAATGGATACAAGACAATTTCGGTATTTCATTAGGCGATTTCCAAACTGTTTCCATGCAGTGGAGGCCTACTGGTAATATCGAAAATTATGAAACCAATCGTCATTATCTTGATTACAGAGATCAAAAACAAAAAGAATATGCAGAAAAATTTGCAGCAGAGCAAGGCGGCAATGTGGCGGATGAAGTAGAATTTTAAAAACAGAAATATGAAAAAGTTTATTTTTTATTTGCTGAGTGCTTTGATACTTACTTCCTGTTTCAACAGTAACGGAGAGCAAACTATTACCACAAAAGATTTGTACACTGTTACTATTCCAAAAGACTTGGTTAAGGGAAAAAAGTTAAACGATGACGCTTCCTTTCAATATGCCAATCCATTTCAGGAGTTGTATATTATTGTAATAGATGAAACCCAGGAAAGTTTTAAAAAAGCTTTGGCCGAAAATGAGCTTACAGAAGACTATTCTAGCGAATTTGACGGCTATAAAGAAATGGCAATAGAAAGTTTGGAAGAGGGTCTTCAACATTCCAAAAAATTGGAGGACAATGAAACCACAATTAACGGCTTACCTGCTAAAACCATTACACTTCGAGGAACAATGGATGGGATAGATGCCTATTATCAAATAGCCATTATGAAAGGTAAGAAAAACTATTATCAAATCTTAACATGGACGCTTGGCGAAAAACAAAATAAGCACAAAGAGACTATGATAAAAATGATCCAATCATTTAAAGAAATATAATATTCGGCCCTACTCTTAAAAAATGAAATATTAAAGTGGTTTGGAAAAAATTAATCACTGAAATCGAATCGAGATTTTCTCTACTAAATAATGAAGAGTTTAAAAAATACAGTGGCTGCTTACGAACAAATTAATTGGAAGGGGTAAGTTTAGAAGAGTACAGTATGAAAAAAGCTACCAATGGACACAAGCTTTTCAAGATGGATGCAGGTGTCGTAAAAATACCCGCCAGTAAAATTTTAGCTTGCGATCCTTTAGTAAGTTTGAAAAATGATTGTCCACCTTACTTTATCAAAATGCCAACGGGTGAATTTCCATTAACCATCTCTGTTGTGGAGATAGAAGAATACCATTTTCGGTATGCTGCTTTCCGAGTAATTTTTTTAGAAATCTTGCAAATCAAAACATCGTAGATTTGCGCCGATGAATTTTATTCTTAAACTTTTTTTAACCCTAACTACTCTATTTGTAGTTAGTGCCTGTTTTTCTCAAAAAACATTAAGAGGGATTGTAAAAGATGCCCATAGTGAAGAAGCAATCCCATACGCCTCTGTTACTTTTAAAAATACGAGCATAGGTGCCATTACCGACTCTGTAGGTCGTTTTGCATTTTCTATCAACGATTGGCCTTCGGATACATTAATAGTAACTTATGTGGGGTATCAGCCAGCAATTGTAAAAATTGAACATTCAAAAACCGAATTCAACGTTACCATTCCATTGGAAATGGCTACCGGCGATGTGGTAATTGTAAAATCCAAAATAGATAAAGGTATTTGGCTATGGAAAAGAATTGTGCAGCACAAGCCTGAAAACAACCGATACAAGTTTGACAATTTTTCTTACGAATTGTACAACAAAATGGAGGTAGATTTAAAAAACTTCAGAAGCCTTCAGAAAATAACGAAGCTAAAACCGCTACGCCCCATCAACGACTTAATCAACATGAACATCGATACGGCAGAGGGAATCAAAATTTTGCCGGCATATCTTACGGAAGCAGTTAGCAACTACTACTATCAGAAAAAGCCACAAAAGCGCAGAGAAGAAATCATTGCCGCCAATACAAATGGCATTAAAAACGAGAGCATGGTGAAGTTTTTAGGTGGGATGGATCAGGTAATCAATGTATATAATAACTTTCTCAATATTTTGAACAAGGAGTTCATTAGCCCCATTAGCGATAACGGCGATTTTTATTACAAATACACGCTAAGCGATACACAATATCTTGGCGGTCAGAAATATTATCACATGTTATTTAGGCCTCGGCGCAAAGGGATGAATACTTTTGAAGGCGATTGTTTGGTACATTTTGGCACTTTTGCTATAAAAAAAATGAACCTCTTTTTGGATAAAAGTGCTGATATCAACTTCATGGACAAACTAAGCTACATACAAGAATACACAAGACTTGCTGACAGCAATTGGTTCATCAGCCGGGAAAAATTAGTAGTGGATATTTCTCCCGTAGGCACAAAAACTCCAGGACTTATTGGACGCAAAACAAGTACTTACAAAAATGTAGTAGTAAATGACAGCACTGTAATTCAAAAATTACTAAAAAACAAAGAGCTTGAAGAAATTGTAACACTGCCCAGTGCTCAGGATAAAAGCAAAAATTATTGGGATACAGCAAGACACGAGCAATTGAGTTATACCGAAAAGAATATCATAAAGATGATAGATACAATTGTAAATGCTCCTGTTTATCAAAAGCTTACCCGACAATTAGAATTTGTTGGGACTGGCTATTTTGACGTTGGCAATGTAGAGTTTGGATCCGCATACAATTGGTTTTCGGGCAACTCATGGGAAGGATTCCGGATGAGGTTTGGTGTATCCAGCAACACCAACTTCAATAAAAAATTCATGTACCGTACTTATCTTGCCTACGGGTTTAGTGATAAAAAAGTAAAGGGCATGGGTGAACTCTTTTATCTACCCAAAAAAGATCCGAGGCAGTACTGGTCTTTGTTTTACAAAAGCGATCTTGATTTTGGCCAGCAGTATTATGGAGAAATATCTTCGGACAATATATTTTCCTTTGCCGTTCGCAAACCCAATATACCCATCAAGTTTATCAACTTAGAAGAAAAACGATTTGAATTTTTTAATGAATTGCCAAGTGGCTTTTCTATAAAAGCAGCTATTAGCAATAAGACATATACCCCTCTCAAAAACCTGCCTCCGGTAGATTCATTTGCTATAGGGCAAAAACAATTTACAACCACAGAGCTTTCGGTAAGGCTGCGGTTTGCCTTTTTAGAAAAATTTTTAGAAACAACCTTTTACAGAGCCAGTTTGGGCAGCCCTTATCCCATTGTAGAGGCAACATATACAAAGGGAATTTCAGGGCTACTTGGAAGCAAATACAACTACTCAAAATTGCAATTTGCAATCTCTGATTATCTTAAAACGCCACCATTTGGCATTATCAACTATCAGGTTTATGCAGGAAGAACCTTTGGAAAACTTCCTTACGCATTTTTAGATGTAGCTCCCGGAAACGAAATGTATTATTACAATAAATACGCTTTTAATACGATGATCCGCTACCAGTACATTCACGACAAATTTGTAGGAATTAACTACGAACACAATATTGGTAATGGTATTTTCAAAATAGTGCCCAAGCTGAAATTCAGACAGTTTTACACGATAAAGGCACTGTGGGGGTCTTTGTCTGATGCGAACAAAGCGTTAAATTTTAAACCGGAAAGTAACTTTACATCGCTCGATGGTAAAACTTATTTAGAGGTGGGTACTGGTATTGATAATATTCTTAGAGTGCTAAGAGTAGATTTTGTATGGCGAGTATTACCGCATCAAATACCTCAGTCAGCTGCTACCAAAAATTTTGGTGTGTTTGGCAGTCTTAGATTTAATTTTTAAAAACAGTCGCATACGCTTTAAGTGCTTTCCCCAAAAACGCAATGCCAACAATATAGAAAGAATGAAATATCCTATATATGGTTTACTAATCACTCTTGTACTGTTATCCTTAGGGTGTAGTAGAAAAATTGTAGAAACAGGTAATGCTTCTTTTTATGCTGACAAGTTTGTGGGTCGAAAAACTGCAAGTGGCGAGGTATTTGGACAAAATAAATTGACTGCCGCTCACAAAACACTTCCCTTTGGTACCAAAGTAAAAGTAACCAACCTAACCAATGGAAGGAAGGTCGCCGTTTGGATCAATGATCGAGGGCCCTTTGTTGATGGGAGAATTATTGATTTAAGCAAAAAGGCGGCAACAAAAATAAACATGGTTCGTTCGGGAGTGGTACAGGTATCAATAAAATACAAAAAGAAACGAAGTAATCAATAGCAGAAAATAAAAAGATCGCAGAAGATTGCTCCTGCGGTTCTTAAAATTCAATATTGATTGATGCCAACTAATCCAACACGGGGCTTAACCATCGGGATGCGTCATCAATGCTCATGCCTTTACGATGAGCATAGTCCGAAAGTTGGTCTTTGTTTATTTTTCCCAACCCGAAATAATGACTTTGAGGATGTGCAAAATACCAACCACAAACCGATGCAGGAGGGTCCATTGCCAAACTATCAGTGAGCGTTATGCCAATATTTTCCGTAACCCGTAGCATCTCAAATAGCTTATACTTCTCTGTATGATCGGGACAGGCAGGATAACCTGGTGCCGGACGAATTCCATTGTATTTTTCCCAAATCAAATCTTTGCTGCTTAGGTTCTCTTCTGCATCATATCCCCAATATTTTTTTCGGGAATTTTCGTGTAGGCACTCAGCAAAGGCTTCTACAAATCGGTCTGCCAGTACTTGTACTAATATTTTATTATAGTCGTCCAGTTCTGCTGCAAACCGATCAATGTGTTGTCGGGCACCTTTTATAGTAACGGCAAATGCGCCCATATAATCTTGCCCTATTTCTTTGGGCATTACAAAGTCGGCCAAAGAAAAATTAAAATGACCGGCGGCTTTTTTGGATTGTTGGCGCAGACATTCAAGATGTACATTGCCGTTGTCTGTTGCTACGATGATTGTGTCTGCATTGTTACTGGCGGCGGGCCAAAAACCAACTACGCCATCTGCTGTAAACCATTTTTCCTCTACAATGCGAGCTACCATGTTTTGAGCATCATCCAATAGTTTTGTAGCTTCTGCACCAAACTTAGGGTCGCTCAATACTTCGGGATAGCGTCCTGGCATTTCCCATGCAATAAAAAATGGACTCCAGTCTAGATAGTTCGAAATTTCGCCCAAGTCAAAATTATTTAAGACTTTTACTCCGCTTTCTGCTGGCACTATAGGGGTATAATTTTTCCAATCCAACAGCTCTTTATTGGCTACCGCCTCTTTATATGCAATGAGTTCCTTTTTATTTTTGTTGGCAAACTGGGTGCGCAAGCTCTCGTATTCGTCTTGTGTTTTTTGCAGAAACTGGTCTTTGTCTTTTCCAAGTAAAGCACTTACCGCCGTTACGCTTCTTGATGCATCAAGTACATGCAATACGCCATTATTGTACTGAGGTGCAATTTTTACTGCAGTGTGCATACGGGATGTAGTAGCACCTCCTATCAAAAGCGGAAGGTTCATATTGCGACGCTTCATTTCGTGGGCTACGTGCACCATCTCATCTAAAGATGGCGTAATCAAGCCGCTTAATCCTATAATATTGACATTTTCCTTTTCGGCAGTATTTAAAATTTTATCAGCGGGCACCATCACTCCAAGATCTATTACATCATAACCGTTGCACCCCAGTACTACGCCTACAATATTTTTTCCAATATCATGCACATCTCCTTTTACAGTAGCCAGTAATATTTTGCTTGCACCTTCGGCCAATCCAGCGGGATTGCTTAGTTTTTCTTCTTCAATAAAGGGTGTAAGCCATGCTACCGATTTTTTCATCACTCGCGCACTTTTTACAACTTGAGGTAAAAACATTTTTCCTGCACCGAACAAATCGCCTACCACGTCCATACCAGACATAAGCGGCCCTTCTATTACCTCCAGAGGGCGGGGGTATTTTATGCGAGCTTCTTCTGTGTCTATATCTATAAATTCTGTAATGCCATTTACCAGTGCATGTTTCAGGCGGTCTTCTACGGGTAGCTCTCTCCAGGCATCATTTTTCTTTTCAATCTTTCCTTGCGATTTTACAGTTTCTGCAAAGACAAGTAGTTTTTCTGTTGCGCCGTTGTCTTCATTATTTCTATTGAGGATTACGTCTTCGCAAAGATCTCGCAACTGCGGTTCTATTTCATCGTACACAATCATCTGCCCTGCATTTACAATGCCCATGTTCATGCCTGCTTTAATTGCGTAATATAAAAATACCGAGTGCATTGCTTCGCGAACAGGCTCGTTGCCTCTAAAAGAAAATGAAAGATTGCTCACACCTCCGCTAATGCCTACCAGCGGCATTAGCTCTTTTATTCGACGAGTTGCATTAATAAAATCTACTCCATAGTTGTTGTGCTCTTCCAGCCCGGTGGCAATTGCAAATACGTTTGGATCAAAAATTACATCTTGAGCTTTAAAGCCCAATTGCTGTGTTAGTATTTTATATGCACGATGACAAATTTCAACTTTCCGGTCTTCCGTATCTGCCTGGCCTGCTTCATCAAAAGCCATAACAATAACGGCGGCACCATAGCTTTGGCAAATAATGGCTTGCTCTATAAACTTGGCTTCTCCTTCTTTCATAGAAATGGAGTTTACGATACACTTCCCTTGTACACATTTTAGCCCAGCCTCGATGATTTCAAATTTGGATGAGTCTATCATCAACGGTACTTTGCAAATATCCGGTTCGCTTTGAAGCAAGTTTACAAATGTAGTCATTGCCTGCACCCCATCTAACAATGCGTCGTCCATGTTGATATCTATAACCTGAGCACCGTTCTCTACCTGTTGGCGGGCAACGCTTAGTGCTTCTTCAAACTTGCTCTCTCTAATAAGGCGTGCAAATTTTTTAGAACCAGTTACATTGGTTCTTTCTCCAATGTTGATAAAGTTAGATTCGGGCCTTACGATTAGAGGTTCTAACCCCGAAAGGCGTAAGTAAGGTGGTATGTGTATTTGTGCAGACATTGTATTTGATAATTGATAGTATGATGTAATTGCTATGCAAGGTTTGCATCTTCGACTGGTAAAACACGAGGTGCGACATTTTGTACTGCCCGAGCAATTTCTTTAATATGATCGGGTGTGGTGCCGCAGCAGCCTCCAACAATATTTACAAAGCCTTGCGCTGCCCAATCGTTTAGGAAGGAGGCTGTTTCCGTTGGTTGCTCATCGTACTCGCCCATGGCGTTTGGTAGTCCTGCATTGGGATATGCCGACACGTAGCAGCTGGCTATTTGCGAAAGCTCTTCTACATGTGCTCTCATATCTTTTGCACCCAAGGCACAATTTAATCCAATGCTTAACGGATTGGCATGGGAAACGGAAATATAAAAAGCTTCTAAGGTTTGGCCACTCAAAGTTCTACCAGACGCATCTGTGATAGTACCACTTATCATAATTTCGGGATGAGTACAGGGATGTGTTCTAAAATATTTTTTGGCCGCATATATGGCAGCTTTTGCATTAAGTGTATCAAAAATAGTTTCTATTAAAAGAATATCTACGCCAGCTTCTACCAATGCTGCAATTTGTTCTGTATAAGCGGCTACTACTTCGTCAAAAGTAACTGCCCTATACCCAGGATTATTAACATCCGGGGATAAGCTTAGGGTTTTGTTGAGTGGGCCAATGGCACCGGCTATAAATTTTGGCTCTGCCGAGTGGGTTTCCTGATGAAATTCGGCAATGGCATCTTTTGCACACTTAACGGACGCTATATTTAGCTCATGCGCCAGTGCTTGCATATCGTAATCGGCTTGTGCAATTAAAGTGCTACTAAAGGTGTTGGTTTCTAAAATATCGGAACCCGCACTGAGGTATTCTTTGTGAATGGCTTTGATTATATGCGGCTGCGTAATACTCAGCAGATCATTGTTCCCTTTTACATCGGAATGCCAGTTTTTAAACCGGTTGCCCCGGTAGTCTTCCTCTGTAAGTTTATACCGTTGAATCATTGTACCCATGGCACCATCCAAAACAAGAATGCGCTGGTTCAATAAATTTCTTATTGCACTCATAGTTATTCCTTTTTAATAGCAAATTGCTAACATTAAAGATTGATAATAAACGTGGGGAACCATTGCATGTTCTTTACGTTTATTAGTTCAGATTGTTTTTCGCAGGATGAACAATAAACAAACCCTCCTGTGGAGAACGAAGGTACACGCAAAAGTTGAAAGTTATAAACTATTGCTTATCTATAGGAAAAAATCCTGCCATATCTGTTTTGCGTGGTAGATATGTCTATTTGAAATGGCATATAAATAGTGTAGTTAAGGTATTCTACTAAAGCGGTTATTTTCATCTTCAAAACCTATTCCTCATGCCGCCACCTCTCAATTCGTTTCTTTGTTCTCTTCTTTCGATACTACCGCCGTCAGATGGGTATGATCTGCTATCGCTTGTGCGCATTTGTTTGCCACTGCCAAACTTGCGTGGGAAATAAGATACGGTTATCATAAAGAACTGTTGCATTCCGTTGGAAACCGTGGTACTTAAATTGTTAGCATTAGCCGTTACCGAAATGTTTTTGTTTTGCTTTAAAATGTCCATAGCGGTTAGTTTCAGCTCTGCTTGTTTAGACTTAAGAAAACGATATGTTGCAAAAGCGTTCCACAAAGCCGCTGATTGTCCGCTGGTACTATTTTTTACATAGTTAAGGGTGTTGCTGACGGTGAGGTCTTTCATTAAATTGATATTGAGATTTGCCTGAGTTGTATAATTTTTAGTTTTTAAGGACTTTAAAGTATTGCCACTCTGTGTGCTACTATTGGCACTAATGCTTTGCGAAGCCTGTACCGTACCAACATCGCCCAAAGTATAAAAAACACTAAAATTATTGGTTGTACTATTCACCTTGTTAATGGTATAAATAGCGTCAACAAAGTTTGGTGATACTCTTTTGGAGAGGTTCATCGCATATTTGAACTCTAAAACTTTATTGTCTTTTAATTTAAAAGAGGTTTCTGCATTGAGGCCGGCGGTATAATTTTGAACGCCGTTCATATTGATGAGGTAGCCTGTTCTTCTGCCTTCGGCATCAAAAAAGCTACTGTCCACAATAGCATCATTGATGCCGCCAACACCTCCGGAAAGGCCCACGTTGTAGTCGGTTTTTTTTGCAGATTTTTCTTTTCGATATTCAATATTAAAATTGAGATCTTTAGTATAAGAGGGTTTTAAATTAGGATTCCCCAAGTTGATGGAGTATTGGTTGATGCTATCTATGATGGGTCTAATCTGATCGATAGATGGGGTGGCATAAGATGTATTTCCCAAAAGATTAGCTTCGATGGTGTAGGCGTTCCATCTTTGATAATTGTAACTTACAGATGCAGATGGCGTAAAAAATTGAAAAGACCGGTCTAAATTTCTGTAGTTAAAATTGGATTCGTTTTTTTCTGACAAGAGCTGTCCCTGAATATTGGCCGTAAGATTGATGTAGCGGCTAAACCTATCTGACAATCGTTTCGAAAAGTTTTTTGATAGCTTCAAGGCGGGTCGGTCTTCCAATCGGGTTATTATATTATTGTTGGTTAGCGAATCATTGATGTGGTACTTAAAATTTGTAGAATCAAAATCGCTTACTACGGCATTGGTGTTGGATCTGGAATAGCTTGCATTATTGTTTAGCACTAAGTTTACACCCCATAAGCTGAAATTGCCCAATAGCAAACGTTTCAGCGCATTATAATTCATCCCTAAGTTATTGCTGAAGTTGGTGGAGTTATTGTTGTACAATCTATTGAACGATCGGCTTTGGCTTGCATTTTCATAAGAAACAAAATTACTTAAGGAAGTTCTCTCGCTTTCGCTGTTGCTATAAGAAAGGTTGTAGTTTACGCCAAAGCTTTTCAGGTTTCTATCATCACCATCTTTGTTTCTAAATGAGGTGGAAAACCCCAATCCATTAGTTTTTCTTTGAAATGATGAGGTTGCACTATTTTCACTCACCAAACCACCCCCTTCTACAGATTTGGTAGAAAAATTTTTAGTACTACCGTTGGCGTCGGACGAGTTGTAGCTTGCATTGATGGAAAAATCTTTATCCTGATCTCGTTTGTTGTATCCCATTCGTGCACCATGAGAATAGCTTGTGGTGGTGCTTTCCTGATTTGATTCCTGCAAAAAGACCTTGTTGCTGGCACTGTTTCTGGAGTCAGTTTGAGAGCTGGTAAAGTTGTCTGTGTTCTTAAACTCGTAGCTGGCACCGAACTGATTGTTGAATCGGCTATTGTTTATTTGAGAAAAGTCGTACTGCATACTTCCACCCAAAAACAATACTTTGTTGATTCCATTGCTACCGAAATCCGCAACGTAACGATTGTTGGGATTGTAATTCCTAAAATTGCCCTGCCGAAACATCCCCTGTAGGTCTGCCGATTTGTTGATATTGTTTATACTGCCGGCAATACCTCCACGTAGTTTTTTATTGAATCCCAATACTGAGGCATCACTTTCGTAGCGGCTATCGGTGCCTACGCCCACACCTGTTTTTCCAAAAAAACCAAACTTTCGATCTGCTTTTAGTTTGATGTTCATAGTAAGTAACGAATCGGATGGATTAGCATCAATATTATCTTGAGTGTAGTCTTGCTCTCTATACACCTGGATTTTTTCTATTGCATTTTTGGGTAGGTTTTGAGTTGCTAATGTAGGATCGTTTCCAAAGAAAGGCTTTCCATCTACATATACATTGCTTACTTTTTTACCGTTTACCGTGATACTTCCATCACCCCACATGGTAATACCCGGTACTCTGCGCAGCATATCCTCCACCACTGCATTAGAATCTAATTTAAATGCACCGGGGTTTATTTCCAAAGTGTCCCCATTCATAGTAATTGGAACTACCGCCTTTACTACAACAGCTTCTAATTCCCCAGTGCTTTTGGCTAACATAACGTTTTTAAAATTGTAAACCTTATGTGTTGTGTCTAATATAATAGTCCTGGAAATTGGATGATACCCGGTAAATGAAAAGTTCAGATTTACAGGAGTATAAAAGGGAATATCAGCAAAATTAAATACCCCATCATCTCCCGTAATTTGATAATTGATAAGCGTTGAATCTGATTTTTTGTATAATGTGATAGTTACAGACTGGAGTGCATAATCGTCAGTAGAATCCTTTACTATTCCAGTAATTATTCCTTTTAGAATGGAGGTGTCCTTTTGTGCTAATAACCAAGCCGGCAGTATAACCAAAACGGTAATCAATATTATCCGCATTATCCTATTTTGTTTTT
>APMI01015334.1_pt1 | contig 19974 bp, 16 predicted proteins | sample 667938 | NCBI WGS metagenome assembly APMI01 (sample SAMN01084076, study PRJNA167559) | wastewater metagenome | biome: Wastewater | place: Denmark: Ejby Moelle, Odense | collected 2011-11-28 | reverse complement strand
TCATCCTGGGCCTGACGAAGGATAAGACAATTTTTATAATGCGATTTTTCGGATAAGTCAACTCAACCCGTCTTCGACAAGCTCAGACTAACATTCTACGTATCCAGTATTGAAGGCGCCGATGAAAGTTGCTCCAGGTAACTGCTTCGTCATCAATTTTATTCCGGTAAAATTATTTTCCTTAATTTTCTTTTTTATTCAACCAAAACCAACGCATGTCTAATTCTTTATTCAGAACAAAGAAGATATCCAATATTTTGGCCGAAGGCGGCGACGATCCGCATGGTTCACATGGTTTGAAAAGAGTACTTACCCTAAAAGACCTTACCTTTTTTGGTATCGCTGCCATCCTTGGTGCCGGAAGTTTCAGCAGCCTGGGTGGCGCTGTTTTTCATGGCGGTCCGGGTGTAGTGGTGCTGTTCATCATTACCGCCATCGCCTGTGCCTTCACAGCGTTCTGTTATTCTGAATTCGCCAGCCGCATTCCCGTAGCAGGCAGTGCTTATACCTACGCCTACGCTTCCTTCGGGGAATTATTTGCCTGGATCATTGGCTGGGCGCTCATCATGGAATATTCCATCGGCAACATTTATGTGGCGTATAGCTGGAGCGATTATTTTACTTCCTTTCTGCAAAAGCTGGGAGTACACCTTCCTGAATACCTCTGCACCAGTTATATGGAAGTGAAGCATGCCCTGCAGGATGGTAGTACCAATGCCGATGTGCATGAAGCATGGAACACCGCCCCGGTAGTGGGGGGACTGCACATCATCTTTGACTTGCCGGCACTGGTTATTAATATCCTCATCACGGCGCTGGTTTTCAGGGGCATCAAAGAAAGCCGCAATTTCAGTAATATCATGGTGATCTTAAAAATGATCGTGGTGGGCCTGGTGATCGTGGTGGGTGGTTACCTTGTCTTCCACAATGGTCTTACATTTAACTGGCAGCCGGCCAATGATGCCGGTGTACATTCTTTTATGCCCAATGGTTTTAGTGGGGTAATGGCCGCCGTTAGTAGCGTGTTTTTCGCCTATATCGGTTTTGACGCAGTAAGTGTGCTTGCCGAAGAAAGTAAAAATCCGCAGCGTGATCTGCCAAGGGGTATGATCCTTTCCCTGGTAATCTGCACCGTGGTTTATATCCTGCTTACGCTTGTGCTCACAGGGGCCGTTAACTACAGGAATTTTGAAGGGGTGGGAGATCCGCTTGCCTTTATATTTGAAAAGCAAAATTTGAATGTGAGCTGGATGCAGTTCTTTGTATCCATTGCTGCCGTAGTGGCGATGACGAGCGTGTTGCTGGTTTTCCAGATGGGACAACCCCGTATCTGGATGAGCATGAGCCGTGATGGCCTGCTGCCACCCGTGTTTCAAAAGATTCATCCAAAATTTAAAACACCTTCCTTTTCTACCATCGTAACCGGGCTGGTGGTTGGCGTGCCGATATTTTTTACCGACAAAACTTTTGTTCTTGATTTCACGAGTATCGCTACCTTATTCGCCTTTGTTTTGGTTTGCGGCGGCGTGTTGCTGATTCCACGAAAAGAAAAAGAAGCTGGCAAATTTCACATTCCCTACATCAACGGACAGTTGATCTTTCCTTTACTGATCATTGCCAGCCTGCTGAGCCTGTATTTGTACAACAACAATTATTTTACTGAACTTTTTAGTTTTCATTTAACCGATGCAGAAACCAGGATCGCTCTTGCCGGGCTTGACGCCGCAAAGCCAGAAGTGCTGCAACACAATTTGGATACAGCGCTTATTGCCAAGCAAACGCTTAACCTGAGTACCATAATTTTCTGGATCAGTTGTATTGGTATCAGTGTATTTGCAGTGGTAAAAAAATATTCGCTGATCCCATTGCTGGGTCTTGCCACCTGTCTTTACCTGTTAACAGGAATGACGGCTAAAAACTGGGCCTGGTTTGGAAGCTGGCTGGGAGTTGGCCTCGTGATCTATCTATTGTATGGGTATAGAAAAAGTAAGCTGGCTGCCTGATTATTCCTCAAGCCTTCTCGTAAAATATTATTTCAGCCCGGCTCAGCACCGGGCTATTTTTTTATATTGACTACAGCAAGTGCTTCTCCAACTGGAGATGAAATTCCTGGTGGAAGAAGAAGTAGAATACTGCAAAAAATCAACTTAAGCCTGTGCTTCTTCTGCCGCTGTTTCTGTAGCTTCTGCAGCCTGCGCTGTTTCTTCTGCAACCGCAGCACTGGTATTGGTGATGGTAAGCGTCATGCCGGTCGTCATCGCAAACGTGAGGTGTTGCGTTTTCAATAAAGCAGCAGCAATATCATTTTCCTGCAATACCTGCATCAGGTCAGTTGCTACCGGTGGTAATTTTTCGCCATACTGCTGGCGGCCATTGTGCAGTTGCATGTTGACGAAATTGAATTTTATCTTTCGTCCACCTGCAGCTCTTTCAAAATCAGAAAAATTCAACTGCATTTCCTGTGGACCGTTGGAAGAACGTTTGATCAGGATGATGATGATAGAAAGGTATTTTTTCCAGGTTTGTGTAAACATAATGTTGTTTTTTTCAAGATATAATTGAATCGAATTATTAGATTTACCAGGATGCTTAAGATATTGGCCAGTCTTACCCAACTTTTCTACGTGCATGTTCAACATCTTTCATCCTATAGAAGCCACTAAACTGCTATTGCTTGCTTTGTAAAGTTTTAAACCGGCCTTTGCCAGGTATGCCGGAAAATCAACGAAACGAACCAGGGGATTTGCAGATGTAAGAAAAAAAGCAAGAAAAGATGATCATTCAATTACAAAAGCCGGCATCTACCTACCCGGTGAAGGTAACCTTTATTTCACCGGAAAGCGATTATTTGTTTATTCAATTGGTATAAACAGGTTTTCGGACATAACTTTGCAGTTATTTTCAAAAAAGGAGCAACAACAGGTAATGAAATACGAACCGGGCGATAAGATAATTGTAACGCATACCAATGAAGACGGAAAGGTGGTGGAGATCATCAATGAGCAAATGGTAATGATCGAGGTAAAGGGAGTGCGTTTTCCTGCTTATCTCGACCAGATAGATTTTCCATATTTCAAAATGTTCACCGAGAAACGGAAGGCAGACATAAAGAAGATTTTCATTGATGATGTGAAAAGGGAGAAGCCTTCCATTAAACCAAAGCAGGTAGAAGAAAAAGGGGTGTTCCTGAGTTTTCTGCCCATATTCGACAAGGATATTTTTGATGATGATGTAGTGGAAAAGTTCAGGATCCACCTGCACAACCAAACCAATACGCAATTTGATTTCCGGTACGACCTTTTTTTTAATGGCCAGAGTAATTTTGAACTCAATAATACTTTATTGCCGCAACAGGATTTTTATCTGCATGATGTGCTGTTTGAAGACCTGAGCGACAATCCCCGTTTTGCCGTAGAATTTTCCCTTGCCGTGCCGGATAAAAAGAAAGCGCCTTATTTTGAAACTTCCCTGAAAATAAAAGGCAAACAGTTGTTCAAAAAAATTGAAGAGATCAGGGCGAAGAACGAGCCTACTTTTTCTTACCTGCTGTTTGATACCTACCCTGATAAAACCGACGAGGAAAAAGCTGACCTTGGCAAACTGGGCAATGCAGGCTTCAGGATATACGACCTGGCTAAAATAAAAGAACATCTTGCGCCACCCCGTTCCGTGGTAGACCTTCATATTGAGAAGCTCACAGATAGCTGGAAACACCTCAGCAACTTCGAGATCCTGAGTATCCAGTTAAAAGAATTTGAAAAATTTTATGAGCTGGCCGTTTCTCACCACCAGTCTTCTCTTATCATTATCCATGGTGTGGGGGCGGGAAAACTGAGGGACGAGATCCACTCGATCCTGCGTACAAAAAGAGAAGTCAAGTCTTTCGTGAACCAATACACGCCTGCATACGGGTATGGTGCCACAGAAATTTATTTCTCATATTGACCCGAAAACAACACGCAGTCCTGTTTTTTTTTGTATGTTTAGCACTGTTCCCCCTGCCTATACCGAAAAGATATTTTATTTAAGCTAAACTGTGTTTGCATGTCATATTTTTCACCAGCAGGGCGCATCCGCTTTTTGCTGATAGATCTGTTAAGAGGAACCAGCATTGTAAAAGTGCTGAATGAGCTGAGACGTCAGCAATACCTGCCGGCAGATGAACTTGCAGCAATTCAGCAAAAAAAACTAGCTTCTATTGTTGAGCAGGCAAAACACTTTACACCGTTCTACAGTTCATTTGAAGACTATCACCAGCTTCCTGTGCTTTCAAAAGATCACATTACGGCCAACTTTGATGGATTTATAAACCGTTCGTGTAAAGAAAAACTTGCCCGAAAAACAACAGGCGGAAGCACTGCTTCGCCATTTGAATATTACACCACTAAAACATCGCAATCATATCTATGGGCGGGCATACTGTTAAGCTGGGAAACTGCCGGCTACAAGTTGGGTGACAAGGTTGTGTTTTTTGCCGGCACATCGTTGGTAAAAGCAGGCTGGAAGTATAAACTTTTTTACAAATTGATGAATGCGGCAGTGTTTTATGCCTCCCCGCTTAATAACCAGGTATTGGATGACTACACTTTTAAGCTAAACCGCAGCAAGGCCACCGTGATGTATGGTTATGCAAATGCGATAGCTGCTTTGGCAGAATACCTGAATCAGCGGCCGGCTTTAAAATTCCCTCATCTTCGTGGTATTGTTACAACTGCTGAAGTACTCACTCCAGTTGTAAGAGCTTCCATTGAAAAAGCTTTCGGCGTAAGAGTGTATGATCAGTATGGATGCAACGAAGCAGGCATATCAGCATTTGAATGCGAATTTGGCAAAATGCACCTCATCAATACCCGGGCCGCTTATGAAGTAATGGATAACGGAGCATTAATAAGTACTGATCTTTCCAATGAAGGTTTTATTATGCTTCGTTACAATACAAACGACCTTGTACAAATGAGCGATGAAAGCTGCCCTTGTAAAAGGGGGTTCCCGTTGATAAAAAGTGTTGTTGGCCGGCAGGCAGATATTGTAATAGATAAAAAGAACAACATACTGCATGCGTCTTTTTTTGGTATTATTTTTTCAAAGGACACCTCCATTAAACGTTACCAGTTGCAGTATGATCATGATATGCTGGTGCTGAATATTCACACGGAGCAAGAAGATCCTGCTTACTACAATAAATACCTTGAATTGCTCCGCAAAAATGCCTCCTTTAACCAGTACCAGATAAAATTAAATGAACCATTCGTCGTTATAAAGAATGGCAAACACAAGGAACTGATCGATAACAGAACACAAACTGTTCCTCACATTCAATAATTGTTCACCTGCCTTCACAATTTTTCGATAGCTAAGTATTCGTTACAGGGACGACCTGATACCAGTCAACATTTTCTCAGCGAGTGGAAACAGTAAATTGTTTTCAAGATGTACGTGCTGGTGCAGGTCTTCCTCAAACTCTTTTAACTCTGCCAGGCAAACTTTAAAAGTGGTGCAGGCATCTGCAGGCGCTGAGTAATTGCCGGTAAGTTCTCTTATTTTATATAAAACATCTCCGGCTTCGTCATGTTCCTTTTCCATTACTTCCACGGGACCAAAGATATAATTGGCATCGATATTTCTTTTCTGGTTAAAATGATGCAGCGATTCCACTTCTTTTATTCTTGGGAACAATATCGTTTCTTCTTTTTGCAGGTGCATGCTCATTTCTCCACGTAAGTGCATGAACAGGTTAAGCACTTCGTACATGTAGGAGAAGCGTTCGCCGTGTTTGGTGGCTACTTTAACCAGGTGATCCTGTATCGTGGGCATTGATTGTTTTACATAAAAATGATGGCGCAGTAAAATATGCTGTATCAACTGTTCCGCATTCATTGACGAAAAATCCGAAGCGTTGCTTTGCGCTGTGCTGAGTTCAAGTTCCTGTAAAATTGCTTCAATGGAAAGTCCTTTTTCGGTGCAGGCCTGTGCCAGCGTGCGCTTGCCCTTGCAGCAAAAATCGAGGTTGTATTTTTCCAATACCGGTACGGTCTGGTGGTGCGATGTTACGATGGAGGCCAGTGTTTGTTCTGCAATGTTTGTCATAAGTATAAATTTTTTGTAAAGGTGAATCGGTTTAATAACTGTTTTTATGATCGTGATCACTTAGTTGTTTTTTGTTGACTCAAGTTGAATAAAAAAATGCCGGCAAGTAAAGCGATGGCTGCCATCAGCAATAATGAATCGATCAAAGGCACTGCTGTGTAGGTCATGGCAGCAATGCCCTGTATCATCAACAGCAATTCATTCAGGATAACGGCGCCGGAAAATGCTTTAACAGCACTAAGTGCAACAACATTTTCTACAAGGATCAGCTTTTCTGTGATCATAAAACCGAGCAGGAATAAACTGATCACACCCAGCAAGATCAGGTGCAGGTACCCGATCACGATTGGCCTGAAACCAAACGCAACCGTACTCAATGCAGGTACGGTAGAGCCAAGCTGCAGCAGCAGTTTAATGCTCAGTGCTATGCAGCTCAGTGTGATCAGCAAGGCAGCACTTTTCCCGGTAATGCTGCGGATAAATGGGGCTTGTATTTTTATTTGCCTCACAACAAGGACCCATCCTGTTGCCTGGCTGAATGCAGCCAGTATCACGATAACATAGGCCCAGCCTGGTATGGGTAACCACAGCGCTGATAATACATAGGCAGGGATGCAGGCGGATGCAAACAACCAGAATATCTTTTTTTGTGTAGACAGCTTAACCCCAGGTAGAAATTTTGCTGTTGCCAAACCCATACAGGCAAAGAAGAACCAGCCGTTGTATTGAAAGTGCAAAAAGAAATACACCGATGCCAGGTACCAGTCCTGGTGCAGGTTTTTGGTTGCCATCATTAAGGCTAGTGAAAAAGCGCCGGCTGAAGAGAGCGCATTGAACAGCAAGGCGGCTTTCATCCACCAGTGACCGATCGATTTTTCTGCAAGACTGTTGAGGTCTTTCCAGTACATCACTGCAAATACATACGAGACGAAAATGGAAAGGGTAGAAAAAAGAATGGAGCAGACTCCATAGCCCTGTACCGGAAAGCTGATCAGCATTCCGTAGGCAGTAACCAGGTTGGCGTTGATCACCCATTTGTACCTGCTGATCATTTGATCTCCCTTTTGAGCTGCCAGGTAATTTACCAGCAATAGCATGATGGCATGTGTAACCCAGCCTGCGAATGCAAAGTGTGAATGGCCGCGCAGTAAATGTTTCTGATCGATAAAGGGAAGAGAGAAAGCGATCTTGTATCTTAAGATTACACCGATCAACGCTACAAAAAGTAAATTGAGCAGGGCGATCCTTGTATAGCGTTGCAGTAACTGCATGGTAAATTGTTTACGCAAAGTAACTGCCGGGTAAAGGAGGATCTTGTGATTCAAATCATAATGATAAAAATTTACCCTTCGGCGGGCTATTCATCACAGGTATTTTATTTGTGCGGCAGCAGATCAACTTATACTTCTCCGGCAGGAAGATCGAAGCAAGCATATTACGATAAACAGGCACTCCTGTGTATAAGATAAAATGTAAGTTGTGAAGGCGTGGAAGAAATAAAACGGATTGTTTCAGGGAATCCCCTCAACAATAGACTTTGCCTTTTTGGATTTTGAGTTCTCCTTTATCATGCAGGCTGCGAATGGTCCTGATCACCGTTTCCACCCTGAGCCCCGTCATGTTGGCGATCTGCTGGCGGGTAAGATTCACCTTGTTGCATTTGCTGCAAATGTTCTTTTTGTTTTCTTTAAAATAAGCAAGCAGTTTGGTAATGCTCTGTTCGGGATCGTGGTGCGACAATTCTTTCAGCAGCATGAATTTAAAACGTAACCGCTCTGCCATCAATCTTGTAAAGTTAAAATGTATATCAGGTCTTTCAAGGATCAATTGATTGAACTGTGAGCGGTGCAGGCGGATCACTACCGAATCTGTTTCCGCTATGGCGCTGGCTGCATAGGGCAGGTCATCAAACAACGGCAATTCACCAAAACAGTCGCCTGGTTCAATCACATTCTGGATAAACTCATTGCCCTCATCATCAATATTGGACCATCTTACCGAACCGCTTTCTAACTGGTAGTAGAATGAACATACACTCCCCTCGTTGAAGATCAATTCGCCGGCACTAACTTTTTTATAAGTGGCGCCCATGGCTAGCAGCGTATCGGTATCAATTGTCATACAATATTTTTCCTGAAGTTCAAAACTATAGGCGATTAAGCGGGGAAGCAGTGATATTGGGAAGGCAGAAACATGATTATTGTCATGTTCTGCTATAAACCTACGGCCTTTTTCATGAAAAAGCAAGCAGTATGATTGAACGCATAAATCACGGGAAATGCGTGGAGTAAAATTGCACTGTCAAATTTTAAACCTAAAACATTTATTATGAAAAAACTGATAGTCATCCTTACTGCAAGCGTAGTATTTGCAGCCTGCGGTGGCGGCAAAAACGGCAAAGATGCTGCTGCCGATCCCTATGATGCTAAAAAAACAACCGAAAATGGCAATCCTTCCTACGATCCCAACAGGGGAGAAGGTAAGTTCACCAAAGTGGAAGTGCCTGCCACCCTTGATGCGGCCATGGCAGCCGTTGGTGAAAAGACGTACAGTGTAAAATGCAGCAGTTGTCATAAACTCACCGATGAAAAACTGGTAGGGCCGGGATGGAAGGGAGTAACGGGAAGGCATACACCGGAATGGATCATGAATTTTGCCACCAATACCGATGCCATGATCAACAAGGATCCAAAAGTACAGGCCATGCTGGAAATATGCCTGGTGCGTATGCCCAATCAAAACCTGGCAGATGAAGATGCAAGAGCGCTATACGAGTTCATGCGTAAGAACGACGGGGTGAAATAGTGAATCGTAATCGTCAACAGCGAATTGGGAATATTGAGCAGGTATAGATGACTTCCGTTACACCTGTAGCAAATTTTAAACTAACAAAATAAGAATCATATGAAATTTTCAAAACAACTGCTGCCGCTTGCAATCGCATTGCTGGTGGCAATGGTATTCAATTCCTGTAAACCTAAAAATGCCGGCTCTGCTGTAAATGCAGATGCAGCCTCCAAAGCGTATGTAGCACCGGGCAAATACGATGCCTTTTACAATTTTGTATCCGGCGGCTTCAGCGGGCAAATGAGCGTTTACGGATTGCCCAGCGGAAGATTGTTGAGAGTGATTCCTGTATTTTCTGTAGATCCTGAAAAGGGCTATGGTTACAGCGAAGAGACCAAACCTATGTTAAACACATCGCATGGTTTTGTGCCATGGGACGATCTGCATCATACCGAACTATCACAAACAAATGGTGAAGTAGATGGCCGATGGATATTTGGCAATGCTAACAATACACCCCGTGTTGCCAGGATCGATCTCTCTACTTTCCGTACCAATGAGATCATCGAATTGCCTAATAGTGCAGGCAACCACAGTTCACCTTTTATTACAGAAAACACGGAGTATGTAGTGGCTGGTACGAGGTTTAGTGTGCCACCCGATGATGCCAATGGCGACGTGGCCATCAGTACCTACAAGAAAAATTTCAAAGGCTATCTTAGTTTTATCAGCGTTGGAAAAGAAGATGGCAAAATGGACATCGCTTTCCAGATCCAGTGCCCTGGCGTAAACTTCGATCTCAGCCATGCCGGTAAAGGAAAGTCGAATGGCTGGTTCTTTTTTAGCTGTTACAATACAGAGCAGGCGAATACCTTATTGGAAGTAAATGCTTCTCAAAGAGATAAGGATTTCATCATGGCGGTGAACTGGAAAAAAGCGGAAGAATATTTAAAGGCCGGAAAAGGAAGGAAGCAGGCAGTAAAATATGCCCACAACGTGTACAACGAAAAATCACACACCGCTACTTCTGAAATTAAAACAGAAGTAACGATACTGGATTCCAAAGAACTGAAAGACATCTGCTATTTTATTCCCTGTCCAAAATCTCCGCATGGTTGTGATGTTGATCCAACCGGATCTTACATCGTCGGCAGTGGTAAACTGGCTGCATTGATTCCTGTATTTAGTTTTGATAAAATGATAAAAGCCATTGCCGACAAGGCTTTTGATGGCGACTATGAAGGCATTCCTGTTATCAAATACGATGCGGCTTTGCATGGTGAAGTAAAGAAACCTGGTCTTGGCCCATTGCATACCGAGTTTGATGGTAAAGGCAATGCGTACACAACTTTCTTTGTTTCGAGCGAAGTGGTAAAATGGAACATCGAAAGCTTGCAGGTGCTTGACAGGGCCCCAACCTTTTATTCTGTTGGTCATTTGTGCATACCCGGCGGCGATAGTAAAAAGCCGAATGCACAATACCTGATTGCCTACAACAAGATCACCAAAGACCGTTACCTGCCAACAGGCCCCGAGCTGGCGCAGAGTGCGCAGTTATACGATATCAGCGGAGATAAAATGCAGCTGATACTCGACTTTCCAACCATCGGTGAACCACACTATGCACAGGCGGTAGCGGCGGATGTGATCAAAAACAAATCGGTGAAATTCTTTAAGATCGATGAGAATACCAATCCATTTGTATCAAAAGGCGAAGGTGAAACAAAGGTTGTGAGGACAGGCAATAAGATCGATGTGTACATGACCTGTATCCGTTCGCATTTTTCACCTGATAATATTGAAGGTATCAAGGCCGGTGATGAAGTGTACTTCCACGTTACCAACCTGGAGCAGGATTGGGATGTGCCGCATGGTTTTGCAATCAAGGGTGCCAACAATGCAGAGTTACTCATTATGCCGGGAGAAACACAAACCCTGAAATGGGTAGCTGAAAAAGCTGGCATGTTCCCGTTCTACTGCACCGATTTCTGCAGTGCATTGCACCAGGAAATGCAGGGTTATTTAAGGGTTTCGCCTGCAGGCAGCAATGTGCCGCTGTTGTTCAGCACAGGAAAAAATTATCCTAAGGCAGACAGCACCGCCGCTGCTGCAAAATAAAAATACTGCCGGCCGGTGTACGTTTGATTGATGATATGCCGGCTGGCTTTTATTCCAGCTTTTTGAAATTCTTTGTGACCGGCAGATGATATCTAATCAGCATCGTTGTGTCATACATCCCGAGAATGTTTTGTGTGCTGCCTCGGGACTCACTTGTACGGGTGTATCTTTTTTCAGCATCCTGCAGGTTTTTATTTTCAACCACAAATCATTTATTATGAAAAAGCATATCATCATTTTCGCATCATTGTTAACGTTTGCTATTTTGAGTTGCAACAATTCCGGGGAAAACAATGTTGCAGCATCTCCAGCCAAACCGGAAGCTGCTGCCACTGCAGGCGGACAGGAAGCAGTAAAAGACGATGAGTCAGCCAAAGATGTTGTTAAAGTAGCAGTAGGTTCTAAAGATCATACAACACTGGTAGCGGCGTTAAAACAGGCCGACCTTGTAACATCTCTTTCCAATGCAGGCCCCTTTACGGTTTTTGCACCCACCAATGACGCATTCAATAAATTACCAGCAGGCACAGTAGACGGCTTGATGAAGGATGATAAAAAGGCTGACCTGCAAAATATATTGCAATACCATGTAACGGTATCTGCAATGAAGGCAGAAAATTTTATTGATGGGCAAACACTCGGTATGGTAAATGGCGATAATATCACGATCACCGTTAAGGACGGAAAGGTAACATTGAACGGCTCTGCTCACATCATAACTTCTATCCCTGCATCCAATGGAATGATACACGTGATCGATGGCGTACTGCTGCCGCCGGCAAAAAAATAAAAGCACTGGCCCGTTTTCAATCCATCCATGAAAGTCATAAATCAATTACAATGAAGAACAAATTAGGGAAAGGCACCAGGTTATTGCTGCTACTTGCTGCAGGCGGGTTGGTGGCAGTGCTGTTTACACCCATCTGGCGCATTGAACTGGATGCACCACAATATCCAGAAGGTTTAAGTCTCAGCATTCATGCCAATGGTTTAAAAGGAAACGTTGATATCATCAACGGGCTGAATCACTATATCGGCATGAAAACCCTTCACAACGAAGATTTTTTCGAATTTACCCTGCTGCCATACCTTATCATTTTTTTTGCTGCTGCATTTGCACTGGTCGCTTTGATCAGCAAAAGGAGTTGGCTCAATGGTCTCTTTGCACTCTTTGTTGTATTCGGCATTGTTGCCATGGTTGATTTCTGGCGATGGGAATATAATTATGGCCACAACCTCAATCCAAACGCTGCCATCGTGGTGCCGGGTATGGCCTACCAGCCTCCGTTGATAGGGTTCAAACAACTGCTCAACTTTGGTGCTTATTCAATTCCTGATACCGGCGGATGGATATTCATTGCTGCCGGCGCTTTGTTACTGGCCTGGGTACTGATAGAATGGAAACGCTTCAAGGTCAGCCGTAAAACATTTTCCACTGCCTTGCCGTTGCTGTTGCTGCCTGCGTTGTTGAATAGTTGCAGTGCAAAACCCGAAGCCATTGTTACAGGAACGGATAATTGTTACTTCTGTAAAATGACCATCACTGATGCCAGGTACGGGGCAGAGATGCTAACAAAAAAAGGAAAAGTGTACAAGTTTGATGACCTGCATTGCCTGCTTGCTTTTAAAAAAGCCGGCATGATCGATGAAGGATTGGTAAAAGACATCTACCTGGTTGACTTTGCCGGAGACCATGGTTTAATAAAAAATACTGACGGCTTTCTACTGCGGGGTGATGGCATCCATGGCCCCATGAATGGCAACGTGATCGCTTTTAAAAGCCGGGACAGCCTCAAAAAACTGGCACCTGCATTCAATGCCGCCGAAGTAAACTGGAATGAATTAACAAAATGAGATCGATCACCTTCATACTATGCTGTTGCTGCCTTACTTCATTTGCAGGCACTATAAAAGTGGGCCGCCAGCAACAGCATAAAAACATTGCTGCCGCCATTGCCGCAGCGAAACCCGGCGATACGATATTGGTAGATGCCGGCACCTATCTTGAAAAGAATTTGGTGATCAGCAAGCCACTTTACCTGAAGGGCATCGGCCATCCCGTGCTGGATGCAGAGAAGAAATATGAGAACATTTCGATAAAAGCAAACAATGTAACGGTAGATGGCTTTTTGCTGGAACACACCGGTGTATCAAGCGTGGTGGATTATGCCGCCATTAAAATATACGAAGCCCACAATGTAACCATCATCAACAATATCATCAACAATGCTTTTTTTGGTATCTATTCTCAATATGGCATTCATTGCCTGATACAAAGCAATACGCTTACGGCCAATGCAAAAAATGAACAGGAGAGTGGCAATGGCATTCATTGCTGGAAAAGCGACAGTATGCAGATCATTGGCAATACCATCAGTGGGCACAGGGACGGCATTTATTTTGAGTTCGTAACGCATTCTGTGATCTGGAGAAACCTTTCCTTTAAAAACCTGCGATACGGTTTGCATTTTATGTTCAGCAATGATGATGCCTACATCACCAATACTTTTGAGAATAATGGGGCAGGCGTTGCCGTGATGTTCTCTCACGGAGTAAAGATGTTCAACAATTATTTTAAAGAGAACTGGGGCGACGCTGCGTATGGACTCTTGCTAAAAGAGATTAACGACAGTTATATTGAAGGCAATCATTTTGAAAAAAATACTTCTGCCATTTATGCCGAAGGCGCCAACAGGATCGTAATTCAGAAAAATGTATTCCGGAATAATGGCTGGGCTTTTAAGATACAGGCCAGTTGCATGGATGTAACCCTGGTACAAAATAATTTCCTTGGTAATACTTTTGATGTAGGCACCAATGGTTCCCTGGTGCTGAATCATTTCGACCGAAACTACTGGGATAAGTATGAGGGCTACGATCTCAACAGGGATCACATCGGCGATGTACCCTACCGCCCTGTAAGCATGTACAGCATGATCGTGGAGCGAAATCCTCCTTCCATGATATTGTTTCACAGCCTCATTGTTTCGCTGATGGATAAATCCGAAAAAGTGATCCCAAGCCTGACGCCGGAAAATTTAAAAGACGAACATCCTTTAATGAAACCATTACCACTATGATCATCGCCAATAATATCAACAAAAAATTCGGTAAGCTCCAGGTGCTGGATAATGTGAGTGTTACCTGCAACAAGGGTGAGTGCATTGCGCTCATCGGCCCCAATGGAAGCGGTAAGACCACTTTTATCAAATGTATGCTGGGCATGGTGGTTTGCGACAGCGGCTTCATCACTTTCAATAGTAAAAATATCCTACACGACTGGCAGTACCGTGCCAATATTGGGTACATGCCGCAGATTGGCCGTTACCCAGATAACATGAGCATTGGGCAGGTAATAGATATGATGAAGGATATCCGCAGCAGCAAACAACTGCAACTGGATGAAGAACTCATCCGGCAATTTGAACTGGATGAACTGATGGATAAAAGAATGCGTACCTTATCGGGAGGCACAAGGCAGAAGGTAAGTGCTTCGCTGGCATTTTTATTCAACCCCGGGGTATTGATACTGGATGAACCAACCGCAGGCCTTGATCCTGTTTCTTCGGAAATATTAAAAGAAAAGATCATCGCAGAAAAAGCAAAGGGTAAACTGATCCTGATCACTTCCCATATTTTAAGTGAGCTGGACGACCTCGTAACACAGGTGGTATATATGCAGGAAGGTAAACTGATCTTTCACAAAAAGATCGAAGAGCTCAGGGCAGATACCGGCCAGGAGAAACTGTCAAAAGCCATTGCGGCGGTCATGCTTAAAACAAAGTACTTATGAAAAAGATCATCAAATATGTGATCATAGACATTCTCCGCAATAAGATCATACTGGCTTTCACCTTGTTTTTGCTGGCCCTGTCACTCAGCATCTTTAACCTGGAAGACAGCAGCGCCAAGGGGGTACTGAGCCTGCTCAACATCGTACTGATCATCGTGCCGATGGTGAGTATCTTATTTACTGCCATCTACGTGTATAACAGTGCAGAGTTCTTAGAGCTGCTGGTAAGCCAGCCGCTAAAAAGGAAAACGATCTGGCTTAGTATGTTCACCGGGCTGGCGAGCTCTCTCGTGTTGTCGTTTTTTATTGGAATAGGGGTGCCTGTTATGTTATACGAATTTTCTGCCACCGGTGCCGCTTTGGTAGTGGCCGGTATATTGCTCACCGTTATATTTGTGGCCATTGCCATGCTCGCTGCGGTAAAGATCCGTGACAAAGCGAGGGGCATTGGTGCGGTGATTTTATTGTGGTTGTATTTTTCATTGCTGTTCGACGGGCTGGTATTGTTTATTTTATTCCAGTTTGCCGATTACCCGATGGAAAAAGCGATGGTGGTCATCACCGTTTTCAATCCCATCGATCTCAGCCGCATCATGGTGCTGCTCAAAATGGATGTATCTGCCATGATGGGATATACCGGGGCTGTATTCAAAAACTTTTTTGGAACCGCTGCCGGCCTGTGTACTACCTTGCTGGTATTGGTAGGCTGGATCGCTGTGCCGGCCTGGCTATCCGTTAGAAAATTTAACCGGAAGGAACTTTAAAAAATCCGTATGAAAAAAGATCTTGAAAACAGGAAAGACATAGAACTGCTGGTCCGGAGTTTTTACGACAAAGTAAAGTCCGATGATACCATTGGTTACATTTTTAACGATATCGCCAAAGTGAACTGGGAAAAGCATTTCCCGGTAATGTTCGACTTTTGGGAAAACGTTTTGTTCTATACAGGTGGTTATGACGGCAATCCAATGACGATCCACCAGCATATCAACAGGGTGGTGCCACTTACAAGATCGCACTTTACCCGCTGGAACGAATTGTTTACACAAACCGTGGATGAACTGTTTGAAGGAACCAATGCGATGCTGGCAAAACAAAGAGCACTGAGCATTGCAACAGTAATGCAGGTAAAGATATTAAGCCCTTGATAAATAATTGGCAGATCCAGTAAATGACCAGGTACAGTAGCAATTTACTGCACGGTAAGATTTCCCGGTACCCTGAAACTGCGGTTGTCTTCAACAATAAGCTTACTGCCGGCGCCAATCGTTTGCGGCACATTGAGTATGCACTCGCCACCATCTGCCGGACTAATGATAATGGCTGAGCCTTCCGGCAATACTGATGGTGGAATGATCTTGTTTAACCAGTTGGAAGGAACATCCCAATTACCATGCCCCACGAAATGATAAGCCTTCGGGCCATCTGCTTCAATCTTGTAGATGCCGCCCAGCAGTGAAGTCGCATATAGTTCACCGTTACTGTCTTCGCTGATATCTGATATTCCTCCTGGTACAGCAGGCTGTGCAAAAGTGAGATAGCTTCGTGTAAGCGAATCGTATTTGGAAAGATAGATGTTATCACCGTTCGCATCCGCAAATATATAATAGCCTTTCAGTGAAATAAATGTTTCACCCCTGTACACGGTGCCACCCGTAACGGAACTACCCATACCTGGTGAAGGGTAGGTATAGAACGGATAATCCACCTCGGGCGATGCGCTGCAGCTGGCTAAATTGAAAGGGTTTGCACCTTCGTAACAGGGCCATCCAAAGTTGGCGCCATTCAAAGAAGCAAAAGAGATACTGTTCACTTCTTCAATGGAACTGTCGCCGCGGTCGCCGATATATACTTCATTGGTGAGCCGGTCAAAATTCCATCGGTACGGGAAGCGCAGACCGCTGGCAAATACTTCATTGCCGTAGGGGTTATTGGGTGGGATACTGTAGTAGGGTGGAATTTCGGTATCTTTTGGTAATATGCGCAGGATCTTTCCCAGCAGCGAACTATTGTTTTGTGCATTGTTCAGCAGGGCATCTTTGGTATCTCCGTCTCCGGTAGAAATATACAGGTAACCGTCTGTACCAAAATGGATCTCGCCACCCAGGTTTTTAGTAGCATCTCCTGCCGGTATCTTGATAAGCCTTTGCTGAAAGGTAGCCGTTGAGGTACTTTCATCTTCCCTAAATCTTGATAAAAGTAAACCTCCATCAGCACTGGTATAAAATACATACAGGAGTTTGTTCTCATCAAAGGCGGGGTCAAACGCCATACTGAAAAATCCTTCGTTGATACCGGGAACAGAAAGATAAGTACCGATCAAATTAAGTGCACTGTCGTACAGTTTAACATCGCCATTTTTTTCTCCCACAAAATACCTTTTATTGTCCCTGCCCTGGATAACAACCTGCTTTGCATCAATCGAATTACCCGGTGCTAATATCGGAACAAGGTAAACAGCTGGAGGCGCAACAGGACGGGCAAAGGTTATAGAATCAAATATGCCTGCCGAAAGATTTTGATAACTGCTGCTGTTGGTATAACTGCCCATTGTAATGAGGGTATCGCTTTTTGCTGCCCGAACCATGTATACATTGTTGCCGGCCAAAGGACTGTTATCTGTAAAGCTGGTATCCGGTAAAGGGGTTTCATTCAGCAGCACAAAATCTCCATCAATGCTGTGGCTCTTGTAAACATAATAGCCAATCACCGGTGCTTCGGCGGAAGCCGGCCATTTTAGATGGATGCTGGCTGTATCTGCTGTTACTGCTAATCTTTTCAACGGCTTTATATAACTGCTTCTCAGCGTTGGATCGCCCATCAGCCCGATGTGTACCAGCCTGCTCTGGTTGCCAAGATTATTGTAAATGCCGGTATTGTTCATCGTTAGTAAGGTTGAATACCCAATGGGCAGGCCTGCAGCCATGTGATGAAAATACCAGTGCGGTCTTCCTCCCCAAACACAGGTAAGGGTGTTACCCGGAGATGCCAGCGATGCCCTCATCAGGTTATCCTGCGAATCCCAGTCGCCGAAATAGCTGCCGAACAATTGTGTGAAAACCGTTTTATAGGTACTGGTTACATAATCGTTGGTGGAACAAAGTCCGCTGGCTCCGGCATAAACCCCACCGCCTGCTCCATACGACCACAAGTATCCTACGGAAGACTGCAGGTCTGTTTCATACTGCCCGTTAAAAACATTGTCGTACCCAACAATGGCAGCATAACTTTTCCATGCAGATTGTGAGAATTTCTCTGTGAAAGTTGGAAAATTATCTTCTATCAATGCCTGCCGGTTGATCTGTGTTTCGCCGTTCCTGAATAAATGATTTTTAGTGAGGTATCTCGCCAGTAAAGCAGCCTCATCCATGTTAAATGCAGGAAGATTGCGAAGATCAACCCTGCCAACTGCCAGCTGTACAGCAGGCAGGTAATTGCGGTCGAACTTACCATCGCCGGGCAGGTTAATGTTTTCGGGCCTGGTGGTAGATACAAAATAGCCGGTGGAGGTATCCGTCCAGTTGCCATTCATTGCGCCGTAATACCCATCGGCAGGCCAGCAACCCCAGTGATTGGTATGGCCGTCGGGATCAATGCTGCCCGAATAAGGTACTGCTACATGGCCGATGATCAGCACTTGTTTAAGATCAGGATTTTGCTGGTAGGCAGTAAGGATCTGGCTTTTAACCTGCCAGGGAGTAGCATTCTCTGCGCCGGGTACATTGATGCGGATCACCTTCCAGCCATCACCCACCAGGTCTTGATAGAGCCGCCCTAATTCGGCCGTTAGTTGCGCAGCGATCCCACTTTCACACAGCAATACCATACTGCCTCTTTTATGAACTGCGGGAATATTGGACCCTGCACACACATAGGTGCTTTTTACCCCGGGAAAGGAATCTGAAAAGCTGCCACTTAATTCATACTCATATAGAATGCCCTTCGCAATATTGAAATCGGTAAATTTTGTCTCGAATGAAGCATTGGTTGTAAAACTGTCGATCAATACAAAGGGCTCTTTATAGGAACTATCGCCCACTATTTTTCTTTTGATCCTGTAGGCAAGCGCTGTGGGATATTCGGGCCACTCCAGTGTGATAAAGGAAGCATCTGCGGCTACCTTTACTTTTACGGGGATCACAAAATCCTGCGGCGCCTGGGCGTAGCACAGCACAGAAAGTATGCAGCAATAAATAAACAGTATCGATCTTCTCATAAAAAAAGCGCCTCTTCTGTCTACAGCAGGCGGTATTTTAAGTTGGCAGTTAGTGGTACAGGATTGTTGTATTTTTCGAAAGGTCAGGAGATGCCCAATTGGGCAAGAGGACTAAGATAAAGAATTATCCCGACTAAGGAGCAATGCTTGTAACAGGTGAGTGGGCGGCTAAATACAACAGCCCTTTTTCCACTACTGAAAAAAGGGCTGGTTAGTAGATTAAGATTGTCTACCAGGTAGGCACGCCTTTATCGATCTTGTCGATCACATCCTGGCCCCAGTCTTTTGGATTGCCTTGTTCAATGGCCAGTTGCTGTGCTTTTTTCTCCCAGGTAAGGGCTTCTTCTTTTTGCCCAAGCTTGTACAGGATATTGGCGTAAGTATCTATGAAACCGGGTTCTTTTATCTTCTCATTCTCAAAAGTAAGTTTGCTCCATTGCAGCGCTTTTTGTAATATTTCACGGTCATTGCATTGGGTGAAAATAGTCCAGGCGTGATCATTCAGTTGTGAAATATTCATTGATTTTGAATGAGCATAAATGTCGACCACGCCGGCATATGATCCCCAGTCTTTTTTAGCCCTGAAACTATTTGTTTTAAAGCTGGTAATGATCTCGTCAGCATAATCGGGGTATTGTTTTTTTAGTTTGCCGGCATATTCATCCCATTGCTGATCATTCCATTTACTAAAAAACTCTGCATTTGCTTTGAACTCGGCATTGCTGATTATCCCGGAAAGCGAATTGTGGAAATCGTTTTTGCCAACCACCGCTTCAAATTTAGCAGGTTCGTTCAGCATCATCGCAAAGCCTGCATCATCTGCACTGGAAGTAGTTTCAAATACAAAACGAATATTGTCTTTGTCGTCCATATTCGGCTTGCTGGCCAAAAAGTCGCCTGCATATTTCGCAGCACCCGCTTCATCAAAGGCGTCCCTGGCGCCAACGGCCAGTCTTTTTAAAAATGCAGGATC
>APMI01009536.1_pt1 | contig 19980 bp, 22 predicted proteins | sample 667938 | NCBI WGS metagenome assembly APMI01 (sample SAMN01084076, study PRJNA167559) | wastewater metagenome | biome: Wastewater | place: Denmark: Ejby Moelle, Odense | collected 2011-11-28 | reverse complement strand
CCTTTTGGTCGATGGCCTGAATGGCGTTGACCACTAGTTCCACTAGCGGCGTATAGACGTTGGTCCCCGATCGGATGTTCTCGACCAGCCGCCTGACGTTGACATTGCTCATGCCAACTCCCTCACATCGGTCAGGCCGTCGTCTACCTTGTCTTTGGACGGACTCGCCGATGTCATTCTTCGTTTCCTCTCGATTCTCGTTGGGGAGTTCTGATGGCGGAGGACGTAACGCTTTCGCGGACGTACTCGCGCATGAACTCCCGAAGCACTTGTGCCGCTGGACGATCATGGACCTGGCACGCCGCAACGAATTCGTCCCGCAGATCCCGGTCCAACCTGATGCGCAACCCGACATCTTTTTTGGTCATGTCGGGAGTGTACCCAATGGATACACATCTGCCTAGATAGGTCGTTCCGGAAAGAACGGCGATCCGGGTGCATGATTTTCAGGTTCGGCTGCTTTGCACAGCGTGATCCGGTCTGTAAATCGGCGCGGTGACGTGACCCCCTCGAGGTCAACGAAATCAAGACGCTATCGCGCCGATCGGCGTCCGGACCCCGCGCCGTTTCACATTTCGCGCAGTTTTGCGAAAATGGTTGAGCGGCCACCGACCGAGCCACGTTCGATCGGCTCGACGTATGTTCGTCGCTTTTTCGATCGGCTCGAAGTATGGCCGCCGCTTTTTTAGGGAGCGGTCTGGCCTACGCGACGCCGGTATGCAGCCAGATCAGTGCCCTGCAATGACGCCCCGCTTTGATTCAAGGTGTTACCGCAACGGGGCGAGAAAAGCATCGTCAGCGCAGTCGCACATTCGTCCCAGTCATCGGCCTTGAGGAGTGACACCGGCAGAACGCTCATCTGCGTTTGGCCGACGCTCGGGCGGCTCGCAACAACAATTCCACAGGCTATTTGCAGGATTGTTTTCCGAAACAGTTTTTTTACCGGAACGGCAAGCGCCCTGCAAATTTGCGAAAACCGATATTCCCGTCACAGATTTTCGAGTCACGCCATGGGCTTGGGAATTTCGCATAGCGTAGCCTCTGTGGAGATGGCTTTGCGAAAATAGATATATGGGCATTTTCCGCAAATCCGATGCGGCAGATGACTAAAAAACTTGATTGGAGGGCTCGACTCAGCGGCCGCAATGTGATTCCAAATGATGGCCTAATAGGAGATCGCCATCGACCAAAATAACTTCAGGCCGACTATCGGCTAAAAGCGCAAAGGCCCGACCTTACGCCGAGCCCCTGCTAAACCTAATCGTCAGCTCCGCCCGTCCTGGCAGATAGATCGGAACTGACTTCTTCAACCACCGGTAACCCCGGGGGATGAGCCTTTATCGCCCGAATCGGCGACAATGGCAACCCCCCGTGTGTTCCCGGAGGCTGGCGGACCGATGCGTCCGACCGGCGCGGTTCCGGGAGTTCACCATCATGCAATCGTTACAAGAATATACCGCGCCTCGCGCTCCGCTCGGTGCGCGCACCCCGGCGAAACGATCTAAAGCAAGTTTTAGGTCGCACCTGGTAGACCTCTCGACCAATGCAATTGTCGCCACCGAGAGTCACCTTGAGACCAAATGGGTCTACATTTTTCAGATGCGGCCCGACGTCGAAACCGTCATCGGACAATCGCCGACAATCGAATATGTCGACGAGCTCGGAAAGCTTCGTCGCTACACGTTTGACATTTTAGTTACATTTAAAAATGGGACCCGCGTCGCTTATGCGATAAAGCCACTCGCCAAAGCGCTTAGGCAAAACCTCGGCGTTCGAATGAAATGGATCGCGCAGTTTATCTCGCGTGATATCGTCGATGCGGTCGCCATCCTCACGGAAGTGGGAGCGGAAGGTTGGCGATTTAGCAACGCCAAACTTTTACACTCGGCTCGGCGCGAGAAGATGGTTGACGCCGCAGCCATGGAGGCCGTTGGCAAAGCCGCGACGCAGCCCACGACCATCGGCGCGATCGTCCATACGACGGGTCTGGCGGCCCGCGCCTTCCGCGCCGTCGTGGCGCTCATCGCGCTCGGCGACCTCTCGCTCACCAGCGAGGGGCTCATCACCTACGCCTCCACAGTCGAACCTTCGCCGCCGGCTGCTTTGAGGGGAGCGCGGTGATGGCGTCGCCCATCGTTCTGGACTCCTCTTGCCGCATCACTCTGCGTGGCGGCGCCTACAAGAACCCGTGTCCGACGACTGCCGGATATCTGTTGATCAACGCTCGGACGGGCACCCAGACCGAGGTCAGCCATGAACATCTGAAAAGGGCGCACGCCGAAGGCGCGTTGCAGATCCGCCGAGGCTTCGACCAAAAGCCGCCCGTGGCCTCGGCGTCGCGCTCCAGGCCGACCAAACAGGAACGCGGCAAGAAGGCGTTGGAGCTCCAGCTTCATCGCCTGATTTACGTGCGCCGATTTCTCGAGCTCGAGGCGGCCGGAGAGACCTCGCGACGCGAACACGACATGAAGAGCGCGATCGAGAAGATCGACGCAGAATGCGACGGCCGGAAGTCTCGAGCCGACAGCAAGAAGACAGGTTTCGAACCTCCCACCCCACGTCATCTCCGGCGTTGGCTGAAGGCCTATGCGACTGGAGGAACGAATGCGCTTCAGTCGCAGCGTCATCATATGGGCAACCGCGCAGCGCGCTTCGCACCCCAAACACTTCAGATCATGAACCGCCACCTTGCTGAATACGCGGCTGAAATTCGGCCGACGATACAAGAATGCTATAATGCTATGGTGGGCGAGATCGAGGCGTTGCGTGCGCAAGGCGTTCACCTTCAATGCCCCAGCCTGAAATCTTTCTCTAGGCGACTGAGGGAGGAACACCAGTTTCGGGTGCATGCAAAGCGGCACGGGACGGACGCAGCGGTGGCCAAGTTCTACGGCGCCAAAGGCGGCGTCAGCGCCACCAAGCCGCTTGAACGCGCAGAGATCGACGACTTCCAACAAGACCTCTTCGTGAACGTCAGCGATCCGCAAATTCTCGCGTCGCTTAGCCCAAAACACATGGAAGAGATTCAGCGCATTCGTCACTGGATGACCGTCGTCATCGACGCTGCGACGCGTTACGTCCTCGCCATCATCATCACCAAAACGCCCAGCGCCGATTCCGCCCTCCGCGCGGTGAGGATGGCGATGGGCGACAAGTCCGACCTGGCGGAAGCTTTCGGATGCTTGTCACGATGGGAGGGCGGCGGCCGAGTATGCGAACTGGTGGCCGATAACGGCGCAAATTTTACTTCCGCGGGCTTCGTTGGCGCCTGCACGGCGCTCGGAATCACCGTGACGCACACGATCGCAGGCCGGCCGCAGTTCCGGGGTATCGTCGAACGATTCTCTCGCACGCTTTCTTATGAAAGCGTCGCGCGCTTTTCCGGCCGCACGTTCAGTAATCCGATCGAGCGCGGCGACTATCCATCGGAGCAGCGCGCGACGTTGACGGCCGACGAGCTTGCAGAGGCCATCGTTCGGGCGTTGGTCGACATCTACCACAACTCGCCGCATCGCGGCCTTAAGGGCGAGACGCCTGCAAATGCGTGGAAACGCCTGACTCAGGAATTCGGCGCGCCTCCGCCGCCTTCACGCGTCGAGATGATCGTCGCCTTTGGCGCCGAGCATGTCCGCAAGACCGGCATCCAAGGGATTGTCTGCAACGGGATCCAATACCATTCGAAGAGGTTGCAGGAGCACCGCCTTCACTGGGGCGATATCCACGTTACAATTCGTGTCGACCATGAGTGTCTCTCGGAGATCGCTGCGCATCTCGACGGCGTTTGGGTGGAGATCCCCGCGGTCGATCAGAAAGCCGCAGCGGTCTCGCTCGACCAGCTGAAGACCGAGAACGCCTACATCGCGATGAAATTCTCGGGTCAGGCGCGTGAGAGCGCGTCGGTCGTCAGAGAGACGCGACGCTACCTGCGCGAGAAGAGCTTGGCGACGCAGCGGCGCGCGGGCTTGATCGCGCCCGACGCCGATGAGCGTGCTCTTAGACGCGCTGAAGCTGAACTCGTGAATCCCTTCGAAATCGCCGCCGACACGGTGCTTGCCGAGGCCGAAAGCGCCCTCGGCGGAGAATTTCCAGTCTCGGGTTCGAAAGCATTCACCCCTGACGCTACGCTGCAGCAGGATGACCCGCGCTACGGGCGGCTTCTCGAACCGCGCAACGAGCTCAGCGGATGGTCGGTGAAGGAGTAGCCGCAATGAGCGCCAACGAACTCACGATTTACGAACCGCACGATCGAGCCTCTCAGCGCCGCCACGCCCGGGGTGCGCCGATGGAAACGTCGCTAAGCGAGGACGCGCTCAAAACAACCATATCGCATGTCGCGACGGTGGAGAGGCTGAAGTCGATTTACGTCACGGGAGATCGCGACCGCGAACTGAAAAGAAAGTTCGACTTCGAGTATCGCCGGCTTCAGATGCGGCAGGAAGCGCTCATCGCCGGCACGGGCAAGCAGGAACTGCTGGAAGGCACGGCGTTGTGCGTGGTCGGCGCCACGCAGGCCGGCAAGACAGCGGCGATGCAAGAGCTTTTCCGCAGTTACCCAGAGTTTCAGGGATATGATCAGTTCGAAAATGACTCACGCCTGCTGAGTCTACGGGCGCCACCGGCTTGCACGTCCAAGCGTCTGGCCCTGGAACTCCTTCAGGCGTCAGGCTATCCGGTGTCGGCGCGACTTGAGGAGCATCGCCTTTGGGAATTGCTCTACAAGCGGCTCAAGTTGCGCCGAATTCGTGTCGTCCACATCGACGAGTTGCAGCACGCCAGCCACGTTGCGAATGCGATCGAAATGAAGCGCCTCGGCGCGAGCCTCAAGGCGCTCCTGCTCAACCCCGAATGGCCCGTGATGCTCGTCGTCGTCGGAATTCCACAGCTGTTGGATTTCCTGAAGGCCTATGAGGAGCTTGATCGGCGAACGATATACTGCCGTTTCAGGGATATCGAGCTTAGCGCCGCTTCGAACGCGACGGCGATTTCATCGTATATATGCCAGCGCGCCGGCGCCAGCCTCCACGTAAGGAACACCGCCGAATTTGGCGAGCGGTTGATCGTTGCTTCTCGTCGTCAGTTCGGAGCTTTGATCGAGTGGACGATCCACGCCTTGCAGGTCGCTCTGTCGCGTCAAGATGAGCAGCACGCCATCGGGGAGGTTGTCGTCGACGAACGCGCCTTCGCAATCGCGTACGCCGACAGAACAGATTGCGAGGGGCAGGACAATTACTTCCTCATCAACAATTGGCGCAACTGGATCGCTGACGACGAAGCACGGAAAGGCGCGTCTGACATATCAGCCTCACCTCGGCGAAAGAAGGGCAAACGCAAATGAGAGGGCTGCTCTTTCCGGTCGTGCCGCTGATGCGCGGTGAGACAGCCTTGAGCTTCGCCAGCCGTCTGGCGCGTCTACACGGCGTCAATCTGCGACAGCTCTGCTCCGATGTCGGATTGAAATTCGCTGGGATCGTCGCCGGCCAGATTCGTGAGCTGAGGCTCCTTGGCGAAATGACGAAGACATCTCTCGACCGGCTGCGCCGATCCACCTTCGAGCGCCTTGATACGCGCGCCTATATCTTTGGCGATGAGGTCTTGCCGGCGAGCTCGGTGCGCCACGCAACAACCTGGGTTTGCCCGAAATGCGTTCAGGAGGATTCCGACGCGAGCATGCAATCTCTCCCCGGCGTTGCGGCCTATGGGAGAGCGATATGGAGTTTTGAAGCGATCCAGGTCTGTCATCTCCACCAGTCGCGGCTGATCGAATGTCGCCCGATCGTCGCTTCGCAGCGGGGCGACTTTGCAAGCGATGTCGAAGCGAATTGGACGTCGCTTCAGGAGGCGGCGCGGCAGGGAGCGGTTGTCGAAGCGTCGCCGCTGGAACTGCATCTCATTGAGCGGCTGCAACAAGGGCGCGATCAAACTGCGTTCGGTGACGTCGAGCTTCATGCGCTGGTCAAATTCTGCGAGCTTGCAGGAGCGCTCGATCTACGGGACGGCGCGTTTCGGCCAAGCTCGATGTCACGGGAGGACTGGCGGCGCGCCGGCGGCGCTGGGTTCGAGCTCATGTCTGACGGTCGCGCAAGCCTGGCGAAATTTGTGCGGCGTCGGTGGCGGACGCACAACCACGAGGGCGACATAGACAAACGCGTGCGGTCGATGTTCGGGCCGCTTGATTCATTGCTGCGAGGGAGGCGGGAAGAGGTCGGGAGATTGAGGGCGATGATGTTCGAGGCGGTGATGGAGACGGTCCCGGTTGGGCCCGGCGATGTCATCTTCGGTCTGCCGGTTGGATCACGCCAGCTTCACTCCGTCGAAACGGCGCGTCGACAGCTCAATCTTGAATCCGTCCGGCTACGAAGGCTGCTGACGGCCGCGATGGTTCTGCCGTCCGATGGCGATCAATTAAGCGATGAAGTCTGCACTTTTGACGGTGTCGCTCATGATGCGCTTCTGAGAAGAATTGCGAACACAATGTCGTTTCGCGAAGCGTGCGTTTATCTGAAGGCGCAGCCGAGGCAGGTGAAGGCGTTGATTGACCGCGAGTTGATCGTCCCCTTCATCGCCGATCCGGCCGGAGGCGTCGACGGGAACGCGTTCGCTCAGGACGCTCTCGATGATTTCCTCCGCCGCCTTTCGGTCGGCGCCGTCCACCGACCAGCCCACGCGTCCCCGATCTTCAAACTTTGCGATGCTTCGCGCGTGGCTGATGTGAGCATCGCCGATCTCGTCGCCGCCATGCTCGATGGCCGGGTCAAGTGGCGCGGTCGCAGCGAGGCTGCAAGGAGGTTCGACACGATCCTCGTCAACGTCGAGGAAATCCGCTGGGTCTTTTCACGGCGAAAGAGTCGCGCCGTTCCGTATGCAAAGCTCTCTGAGGCGATTTCAACGACGTGCTCAGGAGCTAAATATCTCGTGGACATGAAATATTTTCGTATTCAAAGCTTTATTCACCCAGCAACCGGGCGGCCCTTTCGATACATTTCGAATGAACAAATAGAGAAATTTAAATCCAGATTCATCTCCATCCAAGAAATAGCCCGCACCCGCGGCTTACGGATCGCAGGGCTGAGGGAGATGCTCGGAGCAGAAGGCGAACGCCCTCTCATACTTGAAACACGGAGTGGCGCTGTATTCTACGCTCGCCCCGCCGCCTTCGTCGAGTAAGCTCTCAAGAATTTAGTTTTTGCCGGCGCCTCAGGCGCCGTTTTTTTTTGAGCGCCCGCCAGCCGTGGCCGAACTATGGTTCCGCCGCGGCCAAGTTGAAAGTTCCATTGGCGCATTCTGCTATATAAATCAATTATTTGGACGACCCGCAATGACAAGCTTTGGTTCCATCGACAGTTGTCGTGTCGAAAGACCCATAGATTGTCCTCACTTGCCCCATATTTCGGTCATGGCACGAGGCAAAAAGACGTATTTCCTCGCAAAATTAATGCCTTACGAAATTTTTGGCGGTTGCCTAACGCTGCTGCACAAAGATTTCGGCCATTTCCTAAGCGTCTCCAGAATGTTAGCGGGGTTGCAGGCAGCGACCTGCCGCCCCCCCCGCGCCGCACAAGAAACTGACGCATCTATCGTGCGGCATTGACGCGACGAGGATCGCTCGAAATCTGGTTCGATCCTGAGATGGCATAGTTCGCCACGCCAGCAGGCATGCGTGGTCGCCAGCCTGATCATGTACGCCCGACTGGATTGGTCGACGCCTGAATTTAGCATGTGAATAGGCGCGGTGATGTGCCTTCCTATCGGTCAACGAAATCACGATGCTATCGCCGAACGGCGTCCCGCCCCCGCGCGGATTCACACCCGAGACAGATCAATTCTGCATTGACCTGCCAGCGCGTTCTGGCCATGCGGGATCGTGGCGCGCGACGCATTAACGAAGCATATCGGGCGAGGAGAGCGGACCTGCGCCGCCACAGCACGCGACGCCTATCGCCGCTATTTGGCGACATGCCTTGTCGAAGGATTGGCCGTCGGATCGTGGCAGGTTCGCTCGGGCTGCGCGCTGTCATTTGTGCGCGACGCCAAGACCGATGACGCCGACATGGACGCTGCGCGCAAAGCCGCGGTCGGCATGTGGGGCGGCTCTTTCATCGCGCCTTGGGACTCGCGCCAGCAGAACTGCTCGACCGAAGTCTTCGGCGCACGCGAGGTGTCGCTTGCCGATCATCGCAAGATCTGTGACGCGCATAACACATAGAAAAAAGCCTTGAATTTGCGCGCATCCTGCGAGATTTATGCCGAAAGCTTCGCCGATCACGGTAAGTAACGCATTTTCAAGTGCGTCGGCTCTGATCATCGTCCCGTCCGTCGTCAAAAGTGCGCCGGAGCCTTTTTAAGGTCATGTGGATATGAACATTAGGCTCATGAATATTGCGGCGAAAGGCCCAAGATGATGCAGCCCGATCGGCGAACATTGGGTTGGCTAGTCGCAAATTGCGCGGGCTTAATTTTGTATCTTTATCTTGCGTCACAAACATGGATTACCCCGATAGATGGCGTCCTCGCTCATGCAGCAGGGGATCCATTCGTATATATGCTGTGCGTTTTTCCCGTATTGGCTACGTTCACATTATCTAATTTTGCGTGGCTTATCGTGATATTAAAAAACAAACAAAATCGATTATGCCTGACGAAAATTTGGATTTTGACCGCTGCGATCTGGGTTGTCGCAAATCGCATTGATGCCCATAATCAATAATTTCGCATTTTCTTTGTCAATTTTCACTAGATGTCCAGTTGCAGCATCTGGCGGATCGGTTTACGAATGAATCGATCCGACTCCGCAATCTAAGTTTTTCAGGTATATTTGCAGGGCGCGGGTCCGTTCAGCGTCCAGAATATGAATCCGCTTCCGATTCTTTCCCCCTTTTGGCATCAAACCGACGCCCAGGCGTGCGGCCAGATGTCTTGACTGTGAACTGGCGCAGTGATGTAACCCCCTCGCGGTCAAAGAAATCAAGACGCTATCGCGCCGGTCGGCGTCCAGGCCCTAAGCCGATTCACACTCTACTTATGTCGCTGTTGTTTTATTTTAACAAATGTTAACGCTAGGATAAACATCAGAAGGCCTGACGCGCTCGCGTAAATTTTTGGCCATTTATAATTTGCTGGTATTTTATCCAGATGCTCTCTCACCTCGATAAAGTATGCTGTTTCGGCCGCTGTATATGCAAAAATGATAATAATCAAGACTAGCCCGAAGCGCAACCAAAGCATATGATGTCTTTTTAATATCATAACAGCGCTCCTCGGCGATGACTAGGGTCAGGACCCATTGATTTTCGGGATGCGGTCTGATTCATGCCTTATCTAGCGAAGTGCCTGACACTAATTTGTTGTGATGCATTACAAGTTCTTCATAGGAGAGAGACGCTATCGCCTTCAGCCAAGCATACAAAGGATTGCCGGATCTGACGGGAAATATGACTTCTTCACTTGGTTGATACAGGAAGTCAACTTCGCTGTTAAATTCGTCCAAAGGACTCCACGCAATTTGCCAGTCTACAGACACCAAAAGATTCATTATAAGTATATTATATGGCAATACCTCTACGCAATCCGCAGGCACAACAAATTCGTAAGATGTGAAAAAATCATCTACCAGCTTCGTCAATTTTATTAATATCACACCATTGGCGCTGGTGTATCTGCGCCATCCATCTTGATCAGGCCTCTCAAAATAACGCACAATCCCATAGCAGCCTTCGTAATCACGATAGATTTTCTCAAGCTCGGGAGTGTCTGCGTCCGCCATGATGTAATCCGGTAGTTTTATAAGACGAATTATGTCGAACGCCGAAATAGGGTTTCCAAAACGATCTAGGGGGCGTGAATGCGAAATTGTCATTGTGCTGGGCCTCCTCCGGCATTATAATTTCTGCCGTCGCTGCAACTGGCTTGTACATGATGTTGATGTGAAACAGCAGCTGCTGCGCTCGCCGTCTTGCAGGCCAAGACGGCAGCATTCGGACATGAACGAGCTTCGTCATATGCTTGCATAACGGTGGAAACATTGTTGGCGTCTCCCGCTCTGCAAGTGCACCCGCAATTTCGGCCTCTTGGCGGTAATGGCGAACGATCGGCCATACCCCGCACTTCTCCGGAATAATACCTTCATTCGGAGAACGAGCGGGATCCTTCGGAATAATAGCGTGATCATTCGGAATAATAGCGGGATTCTTGAAGACATTGGAGACGTATGCGCCCGCCGCAGCAGCGGCGGCTACACACATAGCAGGGTTGTTCTTGCAGATTGCGACCAAGATTTGGGCGAAGTGCCCGTCTTTATCGACCAGCACATTTGGCCGCTGCCCTGCGTATCCATACAAGCTTGGCCCATCGACGAACCTGAGGGGATCGGGCTTGGTGTATCGTCCCGTGGTGGGATCGTAATGCCTGTGCCAGTTCCAGGCGAGCCCGTTTTCGGACTGGGTCCACTGGCCGGGGAAGCCGAGATCGAGCTTGGGCGCGGAGGTGATCGAGAAGGTCTCGCCGAACGGCTTCCACACCGCGTCCCAGGCCACCGCCTTCGCGGCGTCGGTCATCTTCAGCGGCCGCATCAGATGGTCGGTGTGGACGAAGTAGGTGACGGGCGAGGCGGTGTTGACGGCGTCGATCACCGCCACCGGCATGTCATCGAGCCAGATATATTCGCGCGTCGTCACACCCGCTGAGGTCGTCTCGGCGATGACGTGGCCGTCGAGGTCGCAGAGGTCGTGCGTGACCACCGCTGGCGTGACATTGGAGACGGTGCGTTTGGCGAGCTTCGACTCGGCGTCGTCGAGATGGGCCCCGACCGTGAAACTTCCCGACAGAACCCGATTAAGGCGGACGCAAAATTTTTCATATAATAGTTCTTTTGGCCACAGTGTCGATTACGCTCATCGCCAGATCAAGCGAGCGCTCTAAGAATTGCTCCGACGTAGAGATATGGAGGTGAAACGTGTCTTCATTTTTAGATTCGATCAAATCGACATTAATCAAAATGCGCATACTCATTGATAGCCAAAGCTCATAGCAATCTCCGTTGGGAGCGGAGACAAATGAATATGCCGCCCTTCTGTTTTCAAATTTGCTGAACGGAACAAGTTTATTTCGCGATGCCCACACTGCAAATGCGGTGATTATTTCTTCGTTGAGCATATTAAACATCCACGACCGAGTTCACGCTTTGATAGCCGTCCTTTACAGGATTCCACATCCGAACAACAAACACTTGACGGTCCACAAATTTTGAGTGGCGCAACGTATCAATTGGAACGATAAATATAAAGTCTGCTTTCGGCGGGCGCAGAACTGCTAATGTGTGCGCTTCACCCGGAGTTGAGGGAGATCCATTTCTGTCAAATCTCTGATCACAACTCTGCCGGGAGGAGCAGTTTTAAAATACAATTTAGAGCCAACAGATCCGCCTTCCCCTTCGGGCGGAAGCCGTTGACATTGCGCTCGCGACGTTCCCACTCGCGTAGATCCATAAAATGACCTGGGCGTTGGCCACTTGTACTAAGAGCCCAAGGTCCGCCTGGAATACTGATAGGTGAAGGAATTTCACCAGCGCGGCCTAAAGGATCGATCTTTGTAAGCGGGCTTCCGCCAACATACTCATACAAACTCGGCCCATCGACGAACCGCAGGGGATCTTGCTTCGTATACTTCCCTATCGCCGGATCATAATGCTTGTTCCAGTTCCAGGCTAGGCCGTTTTCGGACTGAGTCCACTGGCCGGGGAAGCCGAGGCCGAGCTTAGGCGCAGCGGCGATCAAGAAGATCTGACCGATCGGTTTCCACGCCGCATCCCAGGCCACCGCCTTCGCTGCGTTGGTCATCTTCGGCGGCCGCATCGGATGATCCGTGTGGATGAAGTAGGTGACGGGCGTCGCGGTGTTGACCACGTCGATCACGGCGACCGGCATGTCGTCGAGCCAGATATTATATTCACGCGTCGTCACGCCGACTGAGGCTGTCTTGGCGATGACGTGGCAATTGAGATCGTAGACGTAATGCGCGCGCCCCCGCCGGGGTGACGTTCGAGGCCGTGCGTTTGGCGAGCTTCGACTCGGCGTCGCAGGCGTCGTCCATGTGACGCCCGCCTTCGCGGCGGCCGTGATCACGCCGGCGGCGTCGTAGCTGAAGCTCCGCAGCGTCGTCGCGCCCTGCGTGACGGCGGATAGGCCATTTGGACGCGGCGAGCGTGGGGAAGGTCTTTGTGGTTCCCCACGACACCTCGCTGGCGCGATTGCCGACCGCGTCACAGGTCCAGCCCATCGTCCCGTATTTGTCGGTCGCCGAGGTCAGCTCTTGCCGGGGAAAGCCATGGCAATCGATGATTTATACATCATATCAACAGCGTGCGGCTTGTTCAGAGTGGACTAAAATAGGTCGCCAGTGTGCATGCATACCCATCAACAACAAAGAATACAGCGTTGTATAAATTATCTATCGCCCCGGCCGGGTTAAAAATATTAACGCCAGCATTGCAACAAAACGACAATAACCAACACAATCAGTTCGGCGGAGAATGAATTGCTCACATGAAACGCTGAAAATATGCTCTTTTCCTTTTCAGGGCGCGCATAAATAGCAGAAATTCATGCCGTGATATTTGAGTGGCGGCCGCGGAAATATATTTTCATATATCCGTTTTCGTATTTGCGCCGTAACTATTTCTGAATTGCCGAATAGCGAAGCCCCTATTCCATGAAAAAAAACACCCAGGCTAGCGTGACGAATTGATCAACGAACATCATCAGGCGGAAGCGCTCCGAGTCAAGTAAAAATATAAAGGAAAATACAGAATTGAAAACACAATTAAATGCTCCTTCATAAAGAGAGCCGCAACAAAATAAGGTAACCCAAAGATTATTTCCATGATATAATATCCGCCAGAGCTACGAAAACAACACCACCCAAAAAAAGCGTTGGTAACAGCAAGCGACGTGGTGAGCACAAAAATACAAAAACAAATCCAACCACGCCCTTTCTGAAGCCGAAGAACAAGCCAAGAACTGAAAATAACTGAAACGGAAGATACATTTGAACTGGAGGAAGACTAACGGCTGGAGGTAAAATTATTCTGCTGACCACCAAAAACACCAGAAACAAACCAACCGTTAGAAGCGCAAAATAAAATCTATTTATTTTGACGGGGCGGGAAGGTTCCATTTGAGCCTCAACGGCAAAGAGGTATTGGGAACATTTTGAAATGGTGGACTTCCTTCAATAACCCCACTAATTGCATTTGCACACTGGAAAGGGGCTCGACCGCCGAATTCATTTATCCTTTCCCTAAACCCCTCCTCTTGCGCGGGTGTCGTTCGTTACCTAAAAGTCTCGGGAACGTGGCCGCCGTCATCTTTTTTGTGATAATCTAAATAAGAACTTAGATTTGCATCTGGCCCAACAAAAGTATCTCCGGTAGGGCGTGGCTCATTGTTGTTAGGCTTCCATTCACCTGCAGGATCATAGAATAAATTGTCCTGACAGGAACATTCAGGATTTCCTATAAACATTCCGGCGTGACCTGTAAATCCAGAAGTTATTATTATAGTATCCAACCCAATGGGATCAATGCTATTCGTGGGTGAGAGGCGAACATATCCATACACTCCCAGCCCATCGACGAACCTGAGGGGGGCGGGCTTGGTGTACCTCCCTGTCGTGGGATCGTAATGTCTGTGCCAGTTCCAGGCGAGCCCGTTTTCGGACTGCGTCCATTGACCGGGGAAGCCGAGGTCGAGCTTGGGCGCTGAGGTGATCGAGAAGGTCTCGCCGAACGGTTTCCATACCGCGTCCCAGGCCACCGCCTTCGCGGCGTTGGTCATCTTCAGCGGCCGCATCAGATGGTCGGTGTGGACGAAGTAGGTGACGGGCGTCGCGGTGTTGACGGCGTCGATCACGGCCACCGGCATGTCGCCAAGCCAGATATATTCGCGCGTCGTCACGCCCGCGGAGGTCGTCTCGGCGATGACGTGGCCATCGGGATCGTAGAGGTAATGCGTGACCACCGCCGGGGTGACGTTCGAGGCCGTGCGTTTGGCGAGCTTCGACTCGGCGTCGTAGGCGTATGTCCCGACCGTGAAGGTCCCCGACTGTGCCTGAACGACGCGGCCCTCGGCGCATAGGTCGAGGTCCAGGTTACGCCCGCCTTGGCGTCGGTGGCGATCGCGCCGGCGGCGTCGTAGCCGAAGTTGCGCAGCGTCGTCATTCCCTGCGTGACCGTGGACAGGCGGTTGGACGTGGCCGGCGTCGTATAGGTCTTGGTCGTCCCGCCCGAGACCTCGCTGGCGCGGTTGCCGACCGCGTCGTAGGTCCAGCTCATCGCCCCGTATCTGCCGCTCGCCGAGGTCAGCCGCCGCGTCGCGCTGTAGCCGAAGGTCTCGCTGCGGGTGGCGTCAAGCGCGTCGGCGATCGTGTCGAGGGTGTCGCCCGTCCAGGTCAGGCCGCGGTTGAGAACGCCGGTTCCGGAGGACGGCAGCACCTTCACCGCCGAGATCCGGTAGTCCTTGTCGACGTCGAAGCTGGCGGTCAGGCCATTGGCGAAGGCCAGAGATTTGATGCCACCGAAGGTATTTAATTTACATTATTACCTCAATAAATCTCAAGTTTTTCAAAAGATAATCGGAAACTGCCGCGCCCCAAGGTTAAATCACCACCCCCCAGATTCAAATCAAAATGCAATAACAATAAATGACCACGACTCGAATGGCTTGCCCGCCCTATGCGCACACCTTCATTCCCTGCGATATCTATCGCAAGCTGTCTTATTCCATGAAATACCAATGTCTTAGAATCGGGTCGATAGTTGTCGCCATCGGCAAACGCGGCGTTTACATCAGTCACGCCAATCGTCACAGATTCAAAGGTCGAATTAAAGTCTAATCGGCATATTTCAACGTCATGTAAAAATCCGTTCGCTCTTAGCCACAAGCCTAGCGCATCGATATCGCATATAAGCGCCATGACTCATTCTTTCTTCTTTAGAGGATCAATATAGGTATGAGCAGAAGAAGAGGAAGCAGAGGAAGCAGAGGAAGCCAGGGAGATGGCTTTAATTGCGGGTTGGGGCTCATCCTTGGTGAAGGCGGCGGACCCGCGGGATCGGGATTCAGGTCATCTTCAGGTTGAGGACAGTCTTCGCCCGGTTTCCAATGCCTATCACGCTGCTTTGGGTCGCTAGGGTTTGAGCAGTCATGCCAGTGATCTTTGCCTCCATAACCCGGCTCACCTAGGGTGCCAGGATGAAAATCTAAACACCCTCCGCTTGGGTTTCTCCATCTTGTCCCACCAGGATCTCTATGAGTTGGATCCTTATCCCAATTTGGGGGGAGCCCACTAGGATCGGAAGGCAGCACAATAAGGCCGTAAATATCGGTTTTAGTTGTTGGCTGCCCCTTTACATACGCATACACTCCCGACCCATCGACGAACCTGAGCGGATCGGGCTTCGTGTACCTCCCCGTGGTGGGATCGTAGTGCCTGTGCCAGTTCCAGGCGAGCCCGTTTTCGGACTGGGTCCATTGGCCGGGGAAGCCGAGATCGAGCTTGGGCGCTGAGGTGATCGAGAAGGTCTCGCCGAACGGCTTCCACACCGCGTCCCAGGCCACCGCCTGCATCGCGTTGGTCATCTTCAGCGGCCGCATCAGATGGTCGGTGTGGACGAAGTAGGTGACGGGCGTCGCGGTGTTGACGGCGTCGATCACGGCCACCGGCATGTCGCCGAGCCAGATATATTCGCGCATCGTCACGCCCGCTGAGGTCGTCTCGGCGATGACGTGGCCATCGGGGTCGTAGAGGTAATGCGTGACGACCGCCGGGGTGACGTTCGAGGCCGTGCGTTTGGCGAGTTTCGATTCGGCGTCGTAGACGTAGGTTCCGACCGTGAAGGTTCCGGACTGCGCCTGAACGACGCGGCCTTCGGCGTCATAGGTCGAGGTCCAGGTCACGCCCGCCTTGGCGTCGGTGGCGATCGCGCCGGCGGCGTCGTAACCGAAGGTCCGCAGCGTCGTCGTTCCCTGCGTGACCGTGGACAGGCGGTTGGACGTGGCCGGCGTCGTATAGGTCTTGGTCGTCCCGCCCGAGACCTCGCTGGCGCGGTTGGCGACCGCGTCATAGCTCCAGCCCATCGTCCCGTATTTGCCGGTCGCCGAGGTCAGCTCTTGCCGGGGAAAGCCACGGCAATCGATGATTTATTACATCATATCAACAGCGTGCGGCTTTGTTCAGAGTGGACTAAAATAGGTCGCCAGTGTGTATGCATACCCATCAACAACAAAGAATACAGCGCTGTATAAAATATTTACCGCCCTGGCCGGGTTAAAAATATGAACGCCGGCATTGCAACAAAACGACAATAACCAACACGAATCAGTTCGGCGGAGAATGAATTACTCATATGAAGCGCTGAAAATATACTTTTTTCTTTTCAGGGTGCGCATAAATAGCAAAAACTCCTGCCGTGACATTTAAGGGGCAGTCGCGGAAATATATTTTCATATATCTGCTTTCATATTTGCGCCGTATTTATTTCTGAATTACCGAATGGCGAAGCCCCTATTCCATAAAAAGAAACACCCAGGCTAGCGTGACGAATTGATCAACGAGCATCATCAGGTGGAAGCGCTCCGAGTCAAGTAAAAATATAAAGGAAAATACAGAATTGAAAATACAATTAAATGCTCCTTTATAAAGAGAGCCGCAACAAAATAAGGCAGCCCAAAGATTATTTCCATGATATAGTATCCGCCAGAGCTACGAAAACAACACCACCCAAAAAAACCGTTGGTAACAGCAAGCGATGTGGTGAGCACAAAAATAAAAAAAACAAATCCAACCGCACCCTTTCTGAAGCCGAAGAACAAGCCAAGAACTGAAAATAACTGAAACGGAAGATACATTTGAACTGGAGGAAGACTAACGGCTGGAGGTAAAATTATTCTGCTGACCACCAAAAACACCAGAAACAAACCAACCGTTAGAAGCGCAAAATAAAATCTATTCATTTTGGCGGAGCGGGAAGGTTTCTTTTGAGTTTCGACGGCAAAGTATTGGGAACGTTTTGAAATGGTGGATTTCCTCCAATAACCCCACTAATTGTTTTCGCACACTGGAAAGGGGTTCGACCGCCGAATTCATTTATCCTTTCCCTAAACCCCTCCTCTTGCGCGGGTGTCGTTCGGTATCTAAAAGTCTCGGGAGCGTGCCACCGTCATCTTTTTTGTGACAATCTAAATAAGAACTTAGATTTGCATCTGGCCCAACAAAAGTATCTCCGCTAGGGCGTGGCTCATTATTGTTAGGCTTCCATCCGCCTGCAGGATCATAGAGTAAATTATCCTGACAGGAACACTCAGGATTTCCTATAAACATGCCGACATGACCTGCAGCTCCAGGAGTTATTATTATTATTATAGTATCCAACCCAATGGGATCAATGCTATTCGTGGGTGAGAGGCGAACATACGCATACAATCCCGGCCCATCGACGAACCTGAGCGGGTCAGGCTTGGTGTACCTTCCTGTTGTCGGATCGTAGTGCCTGTGCCAGTTCCAGGCCAGCCCGTTTTCGGACTGGGTCCATTGGCCGGGGAAGCCGAGATCGAGCTTGGGCGCTGAGGGGCTCTGTTGCGCAATGCGTCTGAGGCGCGAGCCTGCCCTTTCCCCGGACAGACCCACGCCACGCGCTGCGTGACGGGCGTGCCGAGGACGGTAAAGCGGTTGAGCACCGCGACCCGGATGTGAAGCTCGGCGACCTGGCGCTCGAAATCGCGCGAGACGATCCTCTCACCGAGAGCTTTGAAGCACCTCATCTTGGTCTCCACGCGGCTTCGGCGATGATAGCCGCTCCATCGTCGCCAGATGGCGCGTCCGAAACGACGGCTGGCGCGCAGCGCCTCGTTGCGGACATGTGCGCCGGGCGTGTTCTCCTTCCACGGCTTGCCGTTCTTGCGCGGCGGGATGACGGCTTGCGCTCCGCGTGCGGCGATAGCGGCGTGACAGGCACGCGTGTCGAAGGCGCCGTCCGCCGTGACGGCGTCGATGAATTGATCTTGCGGGATTTGATCAAGGAGCGCCGGCAGCATAGGGGCGTCGCCGACGCGGCTGCCGGTCACTTCGATCGCCCTGATTGTTGATTTCCAGCGTGTCGGCGTCGACGCCGAGATGAACCTTGCGCCATTGGCGCGGCTTCGACGGTCCATGTTTGCGCGCGCTCCACTCGCCGTCGCCGGCGACCTTGATCCCGGTGCTGTCCGCTGCCCGACAGCGGTTTGCAAGCAAACCGCGAGAGGGGATCAAGAGATGCAGCGCGCCCTTCGCCGGGCGGTAGCCGATCGTCACGTCGAGCTCTTTCTGGCGGCGGCATAGCGTGCTGAAATCGGGCGTCGGCCAATCCAGCCCGGCGAACGTGATCAAGCTGGCGACCAACCCGGTCGTCTGGCGCAGCGGCAAGCCGAACAGCGCCTTGATCATCAGGCAGGTCTGGATCGCAGCATCCGAGAAGACGGGTTGTCGACCGCACTTGCCGGTCGGCGCGGCAAACCACGCCATCTGCGGATCGAACCAGATCTCCAGCGATCCCCGTCGCCGCAGCGCCGCGTTATAGGAGCGCCAGTTCGTGGTGCGGAAGCGGGGAGGAGCGGGTCGTGTCATCCGATCCGGCTAACACGCGAGAGTCGCTCAGGGAATCTCAAACATCTTTTGTGCAACAATGCCTATAATCCGGAGTCAACCTGGATCGAGGAAGCATACGAAATTGATTTTCGCCTTCCTTCGCCAAGCATTGTATAAGAGCCGCTCGGATTTCTTGTATTCTGAAGAATAATCAAGGAAAGCGGCATCATTTCGTAACTTCCTTATTAGAGTGCTGGCTCAGAGGTTCTGGAACGACGTACATATGTCTCGGTATGCGGGCTATAGAAGCTCGGATATAAGAGTGTTCGTGCGAAAATATGCGCCCGGACCATGAGAGACGACGAAGAACTGCCCTTAATTCGCTTGGAAAGACGGTTCCATATTCCGGCGCGGGTGTTCCGTTGGCGTCTCTAGAAAATCTTGGCGCCTGAACCGGGTCGTCTCCCTCCATATCCATCGCCCAAAGTGGGGTAGCGCCAGAGGGCCTTTGCTCCCATTTTGCGAGTAGATCTCTGATCTGACGAGCCTGTTGCGCAGGCGTAGCTGCGTTAATCATGCTTTCTCCATCCGTCCGAACGACGCCGCTCATAGCAATCGCCGGCGATTGTGATGTTAATGTGACAGTACACATGATTGTTAATATCCCTAACAACATGTACGAATCTCCCGACGGCGAGCAAGTCGATGCGAATATTTATCGTCATGCAAGAGGGTTGTGACGATTAGCTGCATGTCGCAGCGAGTCTGTCGTAGATTGTTGCGCGTTAACGCCGCATTGAGTGCGCTGCGTGCAAGAGGTGGCGCCTTTCGCTGTCCGCGGGCGATCGGCGCGTGACGCCTGCAGCTGCCACGGCGCGGAACCGCTGTCATGGGGCGTCGACATAGGATGGGCAGAAAACCACGGCAAGCGGACAGAGATGGAACGCGAAGGCTTCAGAGGTTGGTGAGGTCTTCGGGAAATTCGCCTCCGCGTGCGAGAAAGCGGTCCCATGTGGCGCGGCCGAGAGCGGTGACCGTCAGCCTATGCGAAGCGTCGCCGTCGGCGTCCAAGAGACCGAGACGGACGAGCGGTCGGATCGAATTCGCTCCCATGGCTTTCTCGGGCTCGAAGCCGACGACGACGAGGCGCCATCCGGGCGTTCCGCGCTCGGTGACGTAGGGTTCCAGCCATCCCTGGCGTCGCCAATCGCCGCTGCGGCCGAACATGAACAGGCAACAGGACCAGAAGGCGTTGCGCGGGCGAGGCGGGATGAGCGCCCAGTCGAGCGCAGTTTGCGAAGAGGCGTCCCGCGCCGCCGGCGCCGTCTCGCCCTGCGCGTCAGCGAAGCCCTGCTTGTAGGCGCGCTC
>APMI01016299.1_pt1 | contig 19996 bp, 15 predicted proteins | sample 667938 | NCBI WGS metagenome assembly APMI01 (sample SAMN01084076, study PRJNA167559) | wastewater metagenome | biome: Wastewater | place: Denmark: Ejby Moelle, Odense | collected 2011-11-28 | reverse complement strand
GATCACGGCCCGGAGCGTCAGTGGCTTTAGGACGCACCGAAGCGTCGTCGAAAGCACATATGCGGCACTTGTGATATTTATCGACGCCGGTGAGCGCTCGGCTAGCGAATTTCCCGAACGATCCAGCGACCAAAGCAAAGCTCTCCGCCGACAATCGCATGACATCTTTGGGGCAATCGCATGACATCTTTGGGGCCGTTTGCCAACTGTCCGGTTTCCGGCGCTCCGATGTGTAAAGCGGACATTCCTTGGGGACTTCCCAACGCCGGCAAGCCCCCGAAATGTCGTCAACAGCAACAGGAGCGCTCATACCAAGCCAACTGCCTTGAGACGGTACAATGGGAAGGGTCGCAATCAGATACACCTACGAAAACGCCTCTGGGCAACCGGAACTGCCGACTTCAAACAAGCTGCCCGAGCGATCCAAACCTTGCGGGTTGATCTCGATAGACTGAGCGACGCCTGACCTTCACGCGCGTTCGCCGCGCGGGTACAACGATAAAAGTCGGTCGGAACGGTCGGGCAACGGGGGGAAGATGGACGTCGAATTTCTGAATGCAGCGGCTACGCAGAAGGCGTTGGTGCGGCTGATCCGGAAGCATAACAAGATCGATGTCGCGGTCGCCTGGGGAAAGATGACGCCAACCGCCGAGGTGCTGCTCGCGAACGCCGCCAAGTTCCGGACCGTCGCGATCGGCACGGATTACTGCTCGACCGATCCCAAGCTGATAGATGCGCTGATCGGCGTCAAAAATGCCTTCGTCGCAAAGCCCGCCTCGGGCTGCTTCCATCCCAAGATCTACTATTTTCAGACCGGCAAGGCCGTCGAGGCGATCGTCGGCAGCGCCAACTTCACGGGAGGCGGACTCGGCGGGAACCACGAGGCCTGCATCCATCTCAAAGGCGATGTCGACGAGCCAGCATTTGCGGCGCTCCGCATCGAGCTCAAGCGCTACAAGCCGCTGCTGCACAAGATCACGCAGCCATTTGCCGACGACTACCGGACGCGCGCAATACGGGCCGCCAGGCAACCCAAGCCGCCCTCGCCCGTCTTCCCCGATGACCGCAAGGAATGGAAGCAGGCGAATGCGCGGCTGGTAAAGATGGAGTGGGCGACCTTCGCGGCGAAAGCCCGGGCCGACAGATATCACGCCTTCGACAAGCGCATGGCGCTGATGCTCCACATCCAAGGGCTGTTCGCAAACACGACGTCGATGAAGGCGCTGACCGTTGAGCAATGGAAGGGCATCGCGGGCACGATCGGCAAGAACCAGGGCGCGGCGGCAGGAAGCGATGATCTCGAATGGGGCTGGTTCGGATCGATGGGGGGCGCAGGAACGTTCGCCCAGCTGGTGGGGAAGAAGGCCACTAAACTTGGCGCTGCGCTTGACGCCGTTCCCAAGGCCGGCCCGATCACGCAAGAGGACTTCGCTAGTTTTTGCCGAGCGTTTCTCGCCGCGTTCGACGGGAACAAGCGCAAGGGCCGCGTTGCCACCGCAACGCGGCTACTCGCGATGAAGCGCCCCGACGTGTTCGTCTGCGTCGACTCCGGTAATGCAATCGGCCTGGCGAAAGCCCTCAGCTATGCGCGAACGACCCTGTCGCTCGACAATTACTGGGACCGCGTCATTGAACCGATCAGGCTCTCACCATGGTACAACATGCGCCGTGAAGATACCGGAGACGATGGCGAGCTGTGGGATTACCGCGCGGCCATGCTGGATGCCGTCTATTACGCCCCCCCAAAGGCTGACGCCGCCTGATCCAATGAAGTCATCACACCGGTGATCGAAGGCCGCGATCATCGACAGCAGCGCGGGAGAGGGACGATTCCGGTGAAAGCGAAGCGACGCGCCAGCGCAAAGACAGCGAACGAACGATCGCGTGGACCGTCAGCGATATCCCTGGCCAGCGCACATTGGACGCCGCCCGATTTCGATGGACACACGACAGTCCGCATCGGTGCGAGTGTCGTCGACCAGTTCGTACGCGGGCACAATGCGGCAGACGTCCTGCGCGAACTCGTTCAGAACGAATTCGACGGCGGCGGCGACCGGCTCGCGGTCCATTTTGGAACCGACACACTCGAGATCATCGGCAATGGCCGCGGTATCCGGGCCGACGGCTGGAAACGGCTGTCGGTGATCGTCGGCACGGGACGCGTCGTGGGCGACACCGCCGTCGAGCGTGTAGAGGCGAAGACCAACGGCATAGGCTCGAAGAATTTCGGCCTCCGGTCGCTGTTCCTGTTCGGCGACCGCATCTTTGTCCGCTCGGGCGGCCATGTCTGCAGTCTCGACCTCCGCACGCTGGCGACAGGCAGGCTCGCCGATCCCGGTGCCGATGGTTCGCGCGGTGTCCGGCTGAGCGTTCCGTTTCGCACCGAGACGTTCGAGATCCTCGAGCCATTCACGGCCGAGCGCGAGGCGAAAGCGTTCGAGACGATGGCGAGCGGCATGCTGGCGACATTGGTGAAACTTGCGCTGCCCGGTTCACGACCGGGCCTGCGCGAGGTCGAACTCAGCTCCGCGCGCCGTGCCCGCCGTCTCGTCTGGAAGCAGACAGCCGAACGCGAGCGATCGCGACTGAAGGGCGTGACGGTTGTCCGCCGCAACGGTAAGCTTGTCGACGAAAGCTCGGCCGTTCGAACGCGCAGCGACTACGGCGAGATCGAATTCTCGCGCGACGTGCCCCTTCCCGACAATTTTCGCGACACGCCATTCGCTGCTTATTTTAAGGCCGGGGAGCGGACGGTCCGTATCGGTGTCTCGCTTCCGATCCGACGCGGCACCGTCGATCGCAGCCGTCCGGGTCATTTCTACTACCCGCTCCAGGCGCCCGACGCCCGGACCGGATGCCTCACCAATGTCAGCGCACCGTTCGAACTCGACAATGATCGTAGCAATCTCATCGAGAGCGATTGGAACGACTGGCTCATGGACGCGGCCGCCGCGCTGACCGTCGACCTGATCAAGGGGGATTGGTTCGGCCGTTTCGGCGCCAGCGCCTATCTCGCCATGGTGCCTGCCACCCCGGACACGACGTCGCGCTACCTCGCCGAAGTCCACCGGATCCTCAATACCGACGTGTGCTGGCCAACACGCGATCCGAACGAACGCCTTGTCGCCGCCTCCAAGATCGTCGTCCCGGCAGAACCCGCTCTCGATGGAATATTGGTCCCGGCCCAACATCTCCACCACGCCATCGCGGACAATTCGGAGGTGTGTGCGCTCGCGATGCAATGCGGCGCAACGTCGTTTACGCTGACCTCTCTCGTACGGCTGCGGTGCGCAGGAGACGATGCCAAGCATCTGAAGACCCAGCCAAAAGCCGGCGAAGCAAATTATCGTTTCAGCGATCACGTGACGGTGCTCTCCGGCGTTGACCGCCAGGTCACTATGGCGGTTGCCTTGACGGCGCTCCGCAGACGCCTGAGCAACGCCAATCGGGAGGACCTGCGGACGACGGCCTCGACCCTCGCCGCCGACGGAACTCTGCGCGCGGCAAAGGATCTCGTACGCGTGGCCGCCGACATCTGGAATCTTTGCCCGGAACCTCTCGCAAACCGGTTGCATCCGCGCCTGAGCGATCTGCCGGGTATCGCCGGGTTCTGCCAAGACTATGACGAAACGGCGTGGATCGCTCAGGCCGCCGAGCGTGCGATCGCGGGTACGATCGACGCCGACGAACGCGCGGCGCTCAACGCGCGCCTCCTCGAACCCGACCTGGTGCTCGGCCGCACCAACCTAGCGCTGGTCAAGCGAGCGCCAGTCTTCCGGAACCAGCGCGGCGCGTGGGTCGCGCCGGACAACATGGTCGCCCTGACGGGAAAAATCGCAAAACTGTTGGGTCCGGCGCTCAATCTTCCCGGTCGCGATCTTGCGACGCGCCCGGCGCTGCTCTCGAGGCTACGTATTCGCACGGAGGTCGATGCCGACGGTCTCGTTGCCTTTGCCGAGTACCTGTCCGCCGAACCCGCGAAGGCGGAATCTTTCGAGACGCTGCTCGCCGGGATGCTGCAAAAGCTGGCGCCCGCGGTCGTCAGGCGGCTCGCGGACATTCCATTCCTCAAGTCACGGACCGGGGCGCTGTCGGCCCCCGGGTCCCTCTACATCGATTCCGCCGCAAACCGGCTCGTCATTACCGATCTGGCCAAACTCGTCGCAGGGAGCCACGACCTGCTTTACCGACGTCTCAAGATCAGCGAATTTCCAAATGTGGATGCACTGGTCTCGATCATCGAGGAGGCCCGCGACCAGAATATCGCTCCTCCGCGGCCCGACATCCTTTACCCGGCGCTCGCCGTCGCCATGAGCCGCGAAGGCCGGTCGAAGGACGAGTTCGACGATGAGGAAATTCTCTGGATCGGCAAGGGGTATCATCGGCCCAGCAAGGCACTAGTCGGTCAATTCATCCCCAAGGTCTTTGACCAGGGGCTGCCCGTGTATCGCCGGTCCGACGATCTTTCGCGCGCCTTCCTGCAGCTCGGCGCGGTCACTCAGGCGCGTGACGAGCATTGGGCCGCCTTCTTCTGGAATATCTGCGGAAGCTGGGATCACGAAGATGTTCCGAGACCGACCCGGCGCCTGCTTGCCGATGCCTATTTTCAACGGGGATCACATGGCGCGCCTGCCGGCGCGGCTCACGGCTTCGAATGGATCCTCGCCGACAATCACCTGCTTTATTCGCTCGATGAAGTCGCGGCCGGGCTTCTCGTGGAGAACGACTTTCCAGCACTTGCGCAAGCACTTGTCGCCGAAAGCTCAAAGATCGGCGCAGTCCTGCTCTCCGATCGCAACCGCCCCTTTTTCGACGCGCTTCGCATTCGCCCGCTATCCTCGCTGACGGACAAGGGGACGGCAGTCGTGGGCGCCATCGCAAACCGGCCGCGATGGTGGAAGCCGGGGCACGAGACAGTGCTGATAGCCACCATGCACCGTCCGGCATTCGCAAGCGCGATCCATGCCCTGGCGCTGCGCCAGCGACTGTTGTTTCCAAGCCTCAGGATTCCGGCGCGCGACGAGATCGCCGCACGGCTCAGGCACATCGACCGCGTCACGTTCCACGAGCAGATCTCGAAAGAATATGCGGTCGCTTCGGTCAAGGCGCAGGTCCCGGTCGAGACTGCCGTCGGCACCGACTTCATTGGCCTCGTCGCCCCGAAGACCAAGCTCGATTTCCAGCAGCTCGTCGCCGAGGCGCTCGCCGAGGTCGCCGGCGCGACCAACGTCGCACAGACCCGCGCGCTCGCGAGCGTCTTCTTTCCGCTCGTGCTGAGCCGCTCGATCGAAGATCTCAAAGTCTATCTCCAGCGCTCAGGCGTGTCGGACACGGCGATCGAGGACGACGGCGAGGCGGACGAAACCGACCTCTTCGACGAGGACACGCTCGCCGAGGACATCCTGAGCCAGGTGATGAGTGGGCTCGATACCTCCGGCGATCAGGAAGATCCCGCGCCCGCGTCATCGCAGATCCCGCCTCCGGCGCCTCCACCACCGACGTCGCCGCCACCGCCGTCGCCGACGCCGCTTCCGCCGCCGCTTCCGCCGCTCGCCGATGTGGTCATGAACGTCGCCAGCCCGGCGGGCCAGATCATCGAACCGCGACCGTCCGGCGCGGGCAGCTCCGCATGGGGATCAAGCTGGGTCGAGCGCTCGGGCGCACAGGTCGAGCGGGACCGTGCGGTGGGCCGTCGCGGCGAGGAACTCGTCTACCGCATGGAACTCGAGCGCGTGCGGGCACAAGGCCATGCCAATCCCGAACAGCTTGTCATCTGGACCTCGCAATCCGATCCGACGGCCGATCACGACATCCGGTCGATCGACTCGAAGGGATATCCGCGCTGGATCGAGGTGAAATCGACGACTGGCAGCGACGGGCGCTTCGAATGGTCGCGCAAGGAATTCGAGCGAGCCATGCGCGAACGGGGGCGCTACGAGATCTGGCGGGTGTACCGTGCCGACAGTGCCAAGCCGATCGCCAAATGCTTCCCCGATCCCGCCAAGCTTCTGGGCGCATCGAAGCTACAGCTCGAGCTGGGCATGATGCGCGCGGTCGTGGAAAGTCTTGGCACCGCGTGATCCGCCCAGTGCTATTGCACGTTTCCGACAGACAAAAGGGGGCAAACTTGGCAACGTCGACTGCCGATAAAAATCGGCCCTCCATGCCGGTAAACCTTGGAGCGGGCATGCGTAGGACATCGATACGCATTTCGTCGAGTTAAACCGACACGTCCGGGTCGAGATGCTCGGTTTTATGGAGCGTCTTCGCGTGGCACGCCTGCGCAGACAGCGTAGTCGCTTATTAGCTCGAGCAGCAATTGTTCGCGAACTCTGCGACTACCGCACCCAAGACGCGCGTGTGCAATGTTGGCACAAGTGCCTGATGCTTGATTGGCATTTGGCTACAGTAACGCGCTAGGTGTTTAAGGCGCAGCGTTCGGGACCAATGGTCCGGCCTCGGCCACTGTCAGCCATAACCAGCTTACCAGCAAGCGTGGCAGTCGCACGCAACAGCTTTAAGCCAGGGCGGCGCAACCGCCCCCGCGCGCGCCCTTCGGGAGTGCGCCCAAGATAGTACAAGATGTCTTCCTGTCCGATATATAGGCAATCTTGGTCGCGGCAGTTCAGATCTTCGATCTCGCTACGTGGGAACGGCACCGCTAGCATCCCCTTATAAGCTAAAAGCGGTTTCCTGCTGAAATAGTCGGTGAAACGGTTGATTTCGGGAATCCCCATAATTTTTGCACGCCGATCACTTCGTTGCAGTGTCGCACCAACGAGATATGCGAGAGCGTCACGCCGGATGGCGCCGTCCTGAATTTCAACCGCGATCAGATCTACGCCGCCATCGTTAGCTCCGGTTTGATTGGGTTCGAGCTCTTCTTTCGGTTTGACCACACCGCTGCCACAGGCTCGGGAAATTAGATCAAGCCGACCAAGAAAGCCGCCGACGTCTCTGCTATCCCCGAGATACCAAGTCGCAACGTTAGTTCGGCCGGTCACGACAAAACAGCAGATCAATTCGAACACGGCGGCGAATATGCGCAGAAAAGCGGTTCGATGTTCGGCGTCGATGATCAGATAGTTTTTCTCCGACTGCATGAGCCAGAAAAGAGATAACCACAGATAGCCGATTGCAACGGCCGTGAGTTCCCCGTGGTCCCGCTGATTGAGAAGTACACCGCTGGAAAAGTCCCAGTTGAACGGCGTGTGCGCGGCCAACGCGCCGTGTCGCTGGTCGATCAGGATGTAGAGATCGGACAGCAGTCGCCCCTTGGCTTCCTGAATCCCGGCAGTCGGCTCGGCGCGATAATCCTCGCGGACAGCTGGATCATCGATTTGTTCGAGAAACGACGAAAGCAGCGCGTCCTCGTCCCATTCGAGATCGGCCACATAGGTTGTGCCGTAAAACAGCGTGCGCAGCTCGATGACGGCGAGCACCTCTGCGACATCGCGGACAGACGCGATCGGCTCAAAATCGATATTCAAGAAAAAAGCGACTTGAGCTGCGATTGCGCAGCAACCACGCTGCGTTGGGTACTGGTAAGCCGCTCCTGCGCCCGCTCGACATTATCGGGATCCATGTCAGCCGGCAAATCGGCAACACCGTTCGACACATTCTTGGCAATGGTCGCCAGTTGGATCACAGAATTCAGCCAGCTGTCGGTCTTAAAACCGGCCTCGTCTGCGGCGCGGTCGAAGTCGCGGGTCTGTTCCAAGGTCTCCGTCGCATGGCGCGAAGCGAGAATTTTCGCGAGTTTCGGCCGGTCCGTGCCTTGGCTTTTGATAACCGGGCCGTTCACTTCCGACCCGAACAGCCAGCTCGTCAGATGACCAAGCTGGTCAAGATGATCGGCTGGAATCGGGTTATCTTTGATTAACGCTTCATTTAACGGCGCTTCGGTCAGACCGAGATACGCACGCGCTGCCGGACTTTGGATGATCGTGTAGAGATGCGAAAAATCAAGGGAATTGTCGGAGACCATCTTCTCGTCGAGCATCCCGGCCGCCTTCGCCTGCTCAAAGATCTTGTAGGCAACCAAGCTGCGCAGGATCAGCTGGCGGCTGTCGCCGAGCCGTTTGCTGAGCGTCTGGATGCGCGTATCGGTCGTACCGGGCTCGATCTGCGTCGTCGCGAACAGCTTGACCCCGAATTTGGCCTTGGCGAGCGCACCCCAGGTGGCGGGACCATTAATATGCTTGAAGCCGATATAGTCGTCGGCGTCCTCGCGCTTCGCGACGACTATCACCGGCAATGTCTTGACCGTATCTTTGATGGCAGGGTCGAGCGGCGGCGGCGTAATCCTGATACCCTCAAGCAGGGCCGGATCGAGCATCGTCTTCACTGCCGCGAGACGTCGATTGCCTTCGACGACCACATATTTGCCGTCAGGACGAAGAAACGCGACAAGCGGTTCGTAGCGCTCAAATCCGCGCTGGTTGATGGAATCCCACAGCTCGCGCAAGTTGGCCCGGGTCGCCAGAATACGAAGCGCTTCCGGCTCGCCATCAGCATCGGTCAGGCCGAAGCGTGGATTCTCGAGGTCAAGCTCGAGGCGGTCCGGTTCGAATTCATTGATCGTCTGCGACATCGTCACCCTTCTAACAAGCGAGCGAGCGGATGGGTTCTGCCACAGCGGACGCCGCGCCCGGCCATCATTCGAGGCTTACCAGATCAGTCGTGGCATCGTCACGACCGGGCGCGCGATAGGGAGCGAGCCCATCGTTAACCCAGCGATCTAATTCGATCATCGAGCCAGTTACGGCGGGTAACCTGAGTCCGGCACTCACGAACATTGCTTCGCGCCCGCGCACACGCCCCCGCGCCGAATAACCAATCGTGTATTGCATCCATGAAGCGGCATCGTACAGCCCGTGGATCGGAATTGCGTCGTCATAGGAGACAATCCAGGACACGTCCGCCAAAGCGTGGACCGCAGTCGCGACCCCTGCATGATCGTCGTGCTTGTAGAAATTATAATAGAGGTCGGGTCCCTTCTCGAAATAAGGGGGATCGAGATAAACGAGGGTCTTACGGCCCCATTGAGGCGCGTGCGCCTTGAGGAAATCGACAGCATCGAGCCGCGTCAGGGTCACCCGCCGCCGCGCCCGCGCGATGCGTTCAATACGGTCGATCAGTTCCTCTTTGTTATAGCGTGCGTCGAGTTTCCATTTACCGGTTTGGTCGCGTCCGCCAATCATGCCACCATTCAGAATCCCTGACCGATTGGTCCGGTTGAGGAAAAACGTCGCGAAGCCCAATTCTAGTTCTTCGGCCTGCTCGGCGGCTGTAAAAATCGCCTTTTGCCGATCGCGGGTCGCGACATCGACCGGCGTATCGCGGATCAGAGCGACAAGCTCGTCCGTGCGGTCGAGCACGCACTTCCAGAACGTGTAGATTGGCAAGCTGAGATCGTTGATCACGACCTTGCGAACGACGCCGGTGAGCAGCAGCTCCCAAGCAACTGCCGCACCGCCGGCATAAGGTTCGACGTAAAGGCCATCAGACAGGTCATTGTTGCGTATGATGTCAGCGACGAATCTGGCGAGTTTGCCCTTGCCCCCGGGGTAGCGCAGCGGGGAGAATCGACCGGTAACTGCCAGGCCCGATGATCGATCACTCATGAAGGGCGTCCCCATACTGCAACAAACAACGGGACGCACGCATCCCAGCCGCTTCGCAGGACGTCGGCCGCCGGGATCTGATAGCGGTCGTGGTGATAATCATTCAAGGCTTGGATCGACGAAGGGTCGGTCGTATTCGTCAGGACGCGCTTGGCCCCGCGCAGCGCCGTCATCGACGCGCGCTTCGTTTGGTGAAGATGATCCATCACCTTCACCGCGCGGTGATTTAGATCGAGTAACCTGATGCCGTCCATGCGGCTGACATCGTGCGCCTCCATATATGAATCGATGGTGTGTTCGAGAAAGGCACGCAACAGATACGCCGCCGCCAGCGGGAAGTCGGCGACTTTAAGACGCGATGCTTCTGCGACCAAGCGCTGTCCTTTGGTCGTCTCGGGCTGACTAAATTCGTGACGCTTCTCCGCAAGTGTCGCGCGCACAGGCTTCGAGTGGGTGCGCGTTGGGGACGATTGCTTTGCGGTGCTCGAACCGCCGGTGGGCGCTCCAGCCGGTTGACCGGCGTCTCGAAACAGTGTCGGTGGCAGCTCAGCCGTGCCTGTCGGGGCGAGGTCCTTGGGTAGGCGATCGAAATAGCGATCGATCTCGTCAGCTGTATTGTAGCTGCGCGACGTTATCTCGCCAGCGCCAATGTCGCTGAAGATCCTGTCCAAAACGTGCAAAACCGTCGCAGGGCTACGCGCAAATGCGGGCGTTTTGCCCCCGGTCTGCTCGTCGTCGCGTATCGAATAGCCGAGCCAGCGTCGCCCAACCTTCGATGAAAGGAAGCGCCGCAGTGTGCTCGAGTTCTTCTCGACCGCCGTCCGAATTGCCGGCCATCCTTCCCGTGTTGCGCCGACACCGCGCTCCACGAAGTCGATCACGTCCAGCGTTGAACGGTCCTTCTGAAATCGTTCAATCTCGAGCGGACTCCAAGTTAGGCGGCCCTCGCCGCCGAGGTCGCGGCCGTGACGGCGTTCAATCCACTCGTCCGCGGTCGCGCGATCGTCGAACAGCACGCAACTGATGGGCGCCAGCATGGTGGCATCGTACCCGGCGGCTGCCTTCGCGATCAACTTCTGCTGACTGTCCGGTAGGCCGAGCCCGGTAAGAAGCGCTGTTTCACTGAGCACCTTGAGGGCAGCGAGGCGTCGATTTCCGTCGACTACAATGTAGCTTCCCGCATCTTCTTCGTCTCGCAGTATATAGAAGGAGTCACCCGGATCGAGGCCATGTGTCCGAATGCTCGTTAGCAGCGTACGAAAGTAGCTGACGCCCAGTCCAATTAGGCCGCGCATCGCATCATTCTGGGATCCGACGCCCCCAAGTCGGGGATTGGCGAGATCAAGCACAAGATCTTCAACTGGTAGACTAAGCTTTTGCATTTTACCCCCACAGGTCAGCCTATATCGATGCTCGGCCGAGCACAACGAGGGTAGCAACGGCCATTGTCTGCGGATCGCTTCGCATCTGAACGGATGACGTCTTTTTGGGCATGCAGGGCCAAGCGGAGTGGCCGCATTGAGCGCGCGTAGGCTCCAGTCAGTGATACCCGATTGGTGTTATCAGGCTGTTGCTGCCCTTACTCTCCTCAACGAGAAAGATCCGGCGTTGTCACACCCGGTTGGATTTCCGTTTCGACACTCACACATGGATGGCAGCCCGCGTCATACGGACTTTAGCTTGGCAAAGCATAAGGTCAGTGCAGCCTGGACCTCCTGCTGTTAGAGAGGCACAATGAACGAAATAGTGTACCTTGCCTGTCCATACACTCACCCGAGCATGGATGTGCGTCTTTCCCGATTCGAGGCGTCCGCGCGAGCGGCCGCAGACCTCATTCATCGTGGCAAGTTCGTTTACAGCCCTATCACTATGACCCATCCGATTGATCTCGTCATGGCTGAAGACGGTGAGACGATGGGTTCAGACTATTGGGTCGATTTCGATGAAGCGTTCATGCGGGTGTGCAGCGAAATGGTTATTCTTACCATCCCCGGATGGCGTGAGAGCCGGGGAATATCACGCGAAGCGCGTTTCTTTCGAGATGCTGGCAAACCGGTACGGTATTATATACCATCGCTCACTGGTTATATTTTAGCAGATCATCCGCAGGATCATGCTGCTGGCAACGACGGCCAGTACGCTCAGAAGTATTTTCCTAAGTCTTGACGAAAAAGACAATCTTACCCTCTTATCGCTGCGATAAGCCAACAATCCAAATAACACCCAACATGCATATACAAATGTTGTGAGCGGCTTGGCTCGGTCAACCTCGCTTAAAAAAAATTGATACGATATCGGCAATGCGAAGAAAAAAACCGGCCACATTAACGTTATGGCAGGCCCTCGATAAACATCGGGATCATCCGTAAAGCTGCCGACATAGATGTCCTGTACAGTCGGCTTAAATTCTGCCGAAGCGGAGGTATTAATGTACGCCTCTCGATAAATTTTAATCGAAAGAAAATCCCAAGCGGCATAAAAAAGGAATGCCGATGCGTGCACCCAGAGCCAAAAAAAGGAGAACTTGGAGGTTAATAGAAGAAAAAGATATAGAAATACTAAAAATACGTCAATTGAAAATCTTGCCCCATCTTCTATAGGTTTGTTCTGAACAGATCTAAAATACCCATCCCAACTCAGGACCGTAGCAAATGCGGCGACAAAAAGTCGCGTAAGCTGTTCAATTTGCTTCCAGTCTATGGAAAGAGACGGCTCGAATATTATACCATCCTTAAGCCATGGCATGTTGGCCAACGCTGTAGCGAATCCTACACTAAGTGCGATGGCAAACCATCGCTTCATAAAGTCTTCGCGATTTGCCGCGACTACCGATTTTTCGACCAAACCTGCCCCCAGTTCGTGTTTTATGTATACACAATTAGACCTTATTCGCGCATCGCGGCAATAGGGCTCGGTTCGTGGCGGCGTCGATGGTCAGCAGCAAAACGGCAGCTTTTGGGTTAGCGGGCTGCTGAAGCTAATGACTGAAATGGGAGCGCAAAGCAGTCGTCGGAATCGCATGAAAATTGGCAGTCTGTTTTTGACTCACTCCACGTGTCGTGGCCAGATGGCCCGGGAATCGACGTTGAACTGCTCCTCACTCAGATCCATTTTCTTTTTCGCGCGAGAACAACGATGAATAGCGCCACGGCGACCATCGAAGCAGTAGCGACATAAAATCCCATGGCACCCCAATGCGAGAACGCGGTGTCGAAGTTCATTCCGAAGACGCCTGCGATAGCGCCCGCTGCACCGATGATTACAGTGATAATGGTAAGCACGCTGACCATTTCATTCGTGTCCTGCGCCGTTCGCGTCGCATATAATTCCAAGCTGCCCACCACCGTCTCCCGCGCACGATCGAGCCCGTCCTCGGTGCGGTCGAAGTGACGCTCGATCATGGCAAAATGCTCGTAAGCGTCACCATCAGTAACGTTGATGAAATCGGGTCGAAGGAGCCCATGAATAATCTCGCGGTGAGCGCCAAGTTTGTCGCGCAAGCGCCCTACCCTTTGGCGCATCTTTGCTAATTCATCCAGCGGCGGACGCTTGCGTCGATCGCCCAGAATGCCCTCATCGATTTTGTCCGTGGCTTGCATAATTTCCGAAATTTCGGACTGAAATGTCTCAATGTGGCGGTCGAGAAAAGAAGCGCACATCGCCGTGGCAGTGAGCTTTCCCTTGAACGACTCCCCACGATCTTCATCACGAAACGCGGTAAGAAAAGGGATGTCGCAGTCGCGTACAGTGACAATCCAATTCGCGCCGACCACAAAATCCAGGCGGGTGCCGTCAGCGCATTTTCCGGGCGGCATCGGAACGGAGAAATGGAAAGCTTTGTCCAGCACGGTAATTCGCCCATGGGCCGAACGATCGAGAATCAAGCTAACGCTGTCCTGCGCGGGACCTACCCGTGCTAGCACTTGCCCCAAATCATTGTCGGTCCGCATTGCATCGACCCAAAGCAGCTGCCGATCCCGCAACGCAGACAAATCGATATCTTCAATCGGGAGGACACGGTCACGGCCATCGGCATCATAAAAGTAAGCGTCGGTCATTGCATTCAACCTCGCCGTGATCTCGCTGCCGAGCGATCGGCCTTGATCACGTTATAGCCAAAAAGTCGTTTGTGCTAAGACTGATCATTTCGGCATCTTTGCCCGCACCGTGGCTCCGGAAGACCGACGGTTTGGCGTTATGCAAGACGTTGGCGGAGATCAGGTAGACCTGACATCACGCTACTCTTTCCGCTATCATGAAAAATTGCGAGGGCAAGCAGCACTGTGATTGACGACTGTGTGATCGTAGGAGCGGGACCCGCTGGATTGACGGCGGCGATTTATCTGGCGCGTTTTCATTTGAAGATCCGACTAATCGACGATGGATCGAGCCGCGCGGCATTGATCCCGCGTACGAACAACCATGCAGGTTATCCCGACGGAATACCGGGGCTGGACCTGCTCTTACTGATGCGTCGCCAGGCAGAACGCTTCGGCGCGGTGCGCGAAGATGCACATGTTGACGAGATTGTGCCTGTGGAAGGTGGTTTCAACATCAAATTCGGCGATCGCAGTGCTCGCGCGCGGGCTGTTTTGCTTGCGACCGGAGTGATCAACAATCGCCCGGAGATGCCGCAGGAACTGCATGACGCAGCGCTCATGAAAGGATTGATCCGCTACTGTCCGATCTGTGACGGCTACGAAGTAACTGACAGGCGCATCGGCGTGATCGGTTCCGGCGGGCATGGCACACGCGAGGCGCTGTTCCTGCGCAGCTATTCGAAGGACGTGGCACTTATTGCGCCGGGGGCGGCACATGAACTGGACGATAGTTGCCGGGCGGAACTCGATGCCGCCGGCATAACGGTTCTCGATGGACCGTGTACTCCCATTTCCGTCGACGGCGATAAGATCTGCGTCACCGTCGCCGATAGTCTGCAGAAATTCGACACGATCTATCCCGCGCTAGGCTCGGTCATTCGATCGGAGCTCGCGGTCGCGGCAGGCGCGCAGGCGACCAAGGACGGGTGCCTCGACGTTGATGACCATCAGCGCACGTCGATACGCGGCCTGTTTGCGGCGGGCGACGTAGTTAGTGGGCTCGATCAGATCAGCCACGCGATGGGCGAAGCAGGCGTCGCTGCGACGGCGATCCGCAACATGCTTGCAGAGCAGCAGCCGCTCCGGCGCTAGCGCGCGGTCGGCCGAAGAGTGGCAGCTTTCGGCTCGGCCAACCATTGTGCGAAACGGCCGATTTGGGCGCGCAAAGGTGCCACGCCAGCGGCCGCGGCCGCGGCCGCGCCGCGTAACCTGCTGATGACAGAAGATTTTAACAGTCTTCTGTCAGATTGAAAAATATGAACACGCAAAGTGCGCCATGTCAGGGATGCCGCGACGGCGCAGGCCTCGACTTCAACTTCTCAATGGCTTTCCAGCCGATTGTTGATCTCATTGATGGCGTGCCATTTGCCTATGAGGCGCTCGTCCGTGGACCGGCGGGTGAAGGCGCGGCTAGCGTACTTTCGAAAGTTTCGAATGCGAACCGCTACGCGTTCGACCAGCAATGTCGAGTCAAGGCCATTGAGTGCGCCGCCGCTGCCGGATTGATCGAAACGGGTGCTCGCCTGTCGATCAATTTTCTTCCAAACGCAGTGTACTCGCCTGCCGCTTGTATTCAGTTGACACTCAAAACGGCCAAGGCCGTGGCCTTCCCGACTGAGCGTCTCATTTTCGAGTTCACTGAGAACGAGGAAATGGCAGAGCCGGATCATGTCGCCAAAATCATCGCAACATACCGCCAGATGGGGTTTGGCACTGCGCTTGACGACTTCGGCGCGGGGTACGCCGGCCTCAACTTGCTAGCACGGTTTCAGCCCGACATCATCAAGCTCGATATGGAATTAGTTCGTGGACTCGACGCTAGCCTACCGCGGCGCATGATTGTCGATGGCGTTGTTAAGATGTGTAAATCCTTGGGCGTGACAGTCGTTGCAGAGGGAATCGAAACCGCTGGTGAGCTCGAAACTCTCCGCGCCATAGGCGTCCGATATATCCAAGGCTTCTACTTCGCTGAGCCCGCATTCGAGGCGTTGCCCGTAGTCCAGTTACCCTACTTTCAGAAGCGACTTGTCGCGTAGAGTTGACTGATCAAAGCGATTATGCCGTCCGTTCATATCCGCTCTGTCGAAACGAAGCGATGTGAGCCGCAGACCCCATCCAACCCAACTTAGCAGTGTCAGTGGGCGAGCACGAACGTCGGCTTTGCGATTAATCATTCTCGTCCACAGTGACTGAACGGAGGCGCATGGACGACGCGACTTAGAGGTGGCCGGGGTTTGCAAGCTCGAGCTTAAAGTAGCGTGAGATAGAGCTCTGCCTCAATGCACCAGCTGCTGGCGATAGCTACTACACCGCAGCCAGACCGCATGGCTTCGTATAGAACCCATGCGTCAATGATCGATAACAGGCGGCGGGGAGCGCCCGCCGCCATGCCCAGGCAACCGTTCGCTTAAGCAGGCCCAGGCACTTCCGATTAGGATAAGCCCGCCTTGTCCAGCCCAAAGGCTTTGTCCCGTGAGCCGGGCACCGATTGGAACGCGATTGAAGCACGGTTCCAGGCGTTGATTACCATTACCATGTAGGTCAGGTAGACCAGCTCATCTTCCGAAAAATGCGCGCACACCGCAGCGTAGATTTCATCCGATACGCCGTGCGGCGACAGTCGGGTCAGCGCTTCAGTCCATTCGAGCGCGGCACGCTCACGATCGTTGAACAAGGTCGACTCACGCCAGATCGCAACGTGGTGGATGCGAAGCTCGCGCTCGCCGTGGAGCTTTGCCTGCTTGATGTGCATGTCGAGACAGAAGGCACAGCCATTGAGCTGTGACGCGCGAATTTCGACGAAGCTCAGGATTGTCTGCTCGACGTTGCCCGTCTTGAGCGCGAAGGTAAGATCGGTCAGCTTCTGCGTCAGCGCCGGCACCTGGCGCATATGGTTAAGTCGTTCGGTCATGATCTTTAGATCCGTTCTGTTTGAGCGTCTCAGGGCTTGGCTTTGACGGGCAGCCGGAACGGCACACCAAGGCGATTAAATGCATTCATCGCGGCGATCGCGATGGTCAGATCGACCAGGTCGCGCGGCTCGAATGCTGCGGCGGCGGCGGCATAGGAAGCGTCCGAAGCATGGGTCTCGCTGACCCGCGTCACTACCTCGGCCCAGGCCAACGCTGCGCGATATTGCAGACTGAACAGGTGGGGCACCTCAGCCCAGACCGGCAGCAGCACCACCTTGTCGAGCGGCATCGTCTTTAGGAGGTCTCGTGTATGTAGATCGATGCAGTGCGCGCAGCCATTGATCTGCGACACGCGCAGAAACACGAGGTGGATCATCTCCTCGGGCAGGTTGGTGCCCGTTGTGATGTAGTGGTGCACGCCGAACAGCGCCTGCGCGCCTTTCGGGGCCACTTCGTGCCAGACCAGCCGCGTGATCTCATCCATGTGATCGTCCTTTCGCAACAGCGTCCAATCGACGCTTGCTGCACTGACGAGGCGGGCTACCGCGATGTGACATGCCAATCGAAAATTTTCGCATCGCCGGCGTTCATGTCACATTACGGCGCACTGGCTCGTCAGATCAGTGTAAACAGAGGAGCGACGCGCGATGACGAGGGCCGACAGCGTAGAGGTGCCGAAAAGCACGGCCCGACCAGGGTCTCGCCTCGCTGACTTCCAGAAGGAACGTAAGCGGCTTGTACGCCTGGGGTATCGGATGCTCGGTTCGTTCAGCGAAGCCGAGGATGTCGTACAGGATGCGTGGCTCAGATGGGAGCAGGCGGATGGTGGCATCGACTCACCTGCCGCCTTTTTGACGCGGATCGTCACACGCCTGTGCCTCGACCGTCTCAAATCCGCTCGCTCGCGCCGAGAAACCTATATCGGCCCGTGGTTGCCGGACCCATTGGTGGGCTCGGTCGATCCCGATGAAACGATTGCCGACGATATTACGGTGACGCTGATGCTTGCCATGGAGCGCCTGTCGCCGCTGGAACGCGCAGCCTTCCTGCTCCACGACGTATTCGACGTCGCGCTGAGCGACGTTGCTGTCACGCTCCGTCGCGAGCCAGCGGCGGTGCGTCAGTTGGCGTCTCGAGCGCGCAAGCATGTCCAGGCCGCTCGGCCGCGTTTCAACGTCGAAGCAGCCGAGGCGCGCCGGATTACACAGGCATTCTTCGTCGCCGCGCGCGATGGAGATACTGCTGCGCTCGCATCGCTGCTTGCACAAGATGTTGAGATTCACTCGGACGGCGGCGGAAAGGTCTTGGCTTTCCGCAACGTTATTCACGGCGTTGATCGCGCGCTGCGCTTGTTCGCTGGACTGCGGCGCAAGAACGCTCCGGTCGCCGAACTCCTGCGCACTGCGGAAATTGATGGCCTGCCTGGCTACATCAGCGTCGACCGCGGCCTCGTGCAGACCACCGCGCTCGATATACGCCGCGGCAAGATCGCGACAATCTACATCGTTCGTAACCCTGACAAGTTGAGGCACCTGACAGGCAACATGATCGGCTAGATCAACCAATCGAGGCTCCGCCGCTGAACCACGCGGAACGGCCGCTTTTAGGAATGCCAGATAGGAGTCTGAACGGCGGGAACGGGAGCGCGCGTTGCTGACGGCGACTCGTCGATCCGCGCTGTCGCCTCGCAAGCCAGTCTGCAACCCAATTTCTGACCAAGGGAAAAGCCCGCCGGATTTCTCCCGCGGGCTTCTTATAAACTGATGGAACGTTCAGGAGAAGTTGACGGCAACCTTGCGACGACGATTGCGCATTGCTCCGCCGATTAAGCCAAGGCCGCCGATCATCATCGCCCAGGTCGCCGGCTCGGGCACGGCACCCGGCGTCGCCGGGGTCAGCCGCGACGCGTAAAGCGCGCCGACTTCGCTCGTGCTGAGACCCCGATTCCAGACCCCGACCTCGTCGATCAGCCCCGAAAATTCACGATCGCCGAATACGGCGCTGTAGCCGATCGTGAACTGGCTCGATTTCGTGCCTGTCGCCACGCCGCCGACGTAGGAACCGGCCAGGACGCCGTTCACATAGACGTTGCGATAGCTGCTCGCACCCAGGGTGGCGTCATAACTCGCCGTGACCATTAGCCATTGGCCGAGCGGCGACGCGCCGAGCGAGGCCGCAGTGTTCTCGCCGCTGCCGGTGTAGAAGCGCAGCTGGTTGTCGGCATCGATCTGGAAATCGAAGTCGTTCCCGAACTCGGATTCGCCGGCGATATAGAAGGTGCGTCCCGCGGTGCTGGCGAGCGAGGACAGGTTGATCCAGGCGTTGATGCTCCCTTTCGCCGGGACCATGCCGGACAGGCCGGTATTGATGATGCTGTTGCTGCCCAGCCCGTCGAAGCTGGCCGCCCGGTTGCCGGGATCGGCGGCGATCGGCGCGCCGCTGCCCGCCGCCGACGTCGCGACATTGGTGTAGGTCGTCGAATAAAGGCCGTTGGTGCTAGCCTGGTTGGTTGCATCGAGCCGCCAATATGCCAGCGGATTCGTGCCGGTGACGGTCGAGACATAGTCGGCCGCGAGCACCGGAGCGCTCGCCGCAAGGGCGACAATCAGAACAAGAGTCTTCGCGAGACGAACGATCATGTGAGATACCCCTTTCACGCCGCCGGAGTGACGGGCGTCGGCGCGAAGGATGGCGTTTTCGGGCGGTCACCGCCTCCCGACATGTCGGGACAGATATGGGACATGTCGGGACATCATGAGGCTAGCCCATTAGAATCGGCGTGTTATTTGATGGCGACCGGAGTGCGGGGCCAGCGATGAACGATTCGATCAGCTCGACCGCAAATGCCGGACAGCTCCGGGGCTGGAAGGAAATCGGCCGGTGGTTCGGCGTCGACGAACGCACGGTCAAACGCTGGGAAACCAGCCGCGCCCTGCCCGTCCACCGCGTGCCCGGAAAACCCCGCGCGCCCGTCTATGCCTATTCGGGGGAACTCGCCGGGTGGATGGCGGCGCAAGGGCCCGCCGACCCGTCCGCGAACGCCCCGCCGCGACCGTATACGCGTCCGCTCTTTCGTCGTCGATGGCCGGTAGCGCTCGTCGCGGCCGTCATCTTCGCCCTCGCCTCGGGTGCGTTCTGGCTGTTCAACGCCTCCCGGACCCCCGCGCCCGGCGCGTCGGGCGACCACGTGCGGCGGCTCGCCGGCAACAGCCTGACCGCCCTGAATGCGCGTCTCGAACAGCAGCCCCGCACCGTGCGCCTGCGCGCGGCGCTGGCGGAGGAAGCGGCGGCGGCGCTCCGCGAACTTGCACTGGAAGCCTCCGCGCCGCTCACGGTACGCCGCGAAGCCGCCATGGCC
>APMI01000398.1_pt1 | contig 20024 bp, 11 predicted proteins | sample 667938 | NCBI WGS metagenome assembly APMI01 (sample SAMN01084076, study PRJNA167559) | wastewater metagenome | biome: Wastewater | place: Denmark: Ejby Moelle, Odense | collected 2011-11-28 | reverse complement strand
GCCTGGGTTTCAGCCTCCGCCGCGTCCTTCTTGGACTTGACCTCCCAGAGCTCCTGGCTGCCATCTATGAGCACAACCAGGATGTCGGGGTAGTGCCGGCGCTCAACACCGTCGAGGATGTAGCGGATGGTCAGGGGTTGCTCGCTGAAGGAGCGGACGGCGGGGTTGACGTCGAGCAGCCGGTGAGCGAATAGCTCGTAGCTGCTCTCGCATTGAGTCATGCGAGCCATCTTCCAGGAAGGGTACTTGGTTGTCGAACGAGCCTTGGAGCGCGAGACGACCTTGCGGGCGCGCAGTTCGCCGTTTTCCGGGTACTCAATCGACACGATCCGATCCGAAAGATTTTTTATCGACTTCATAAATATAGCTGGCTAGAGTTAATGCGCCAAAAAATTTAGCGGGATAGTACGCGGAGGAGTACCGCACGGAGCAAGTATTCAACCTTGGGAGCGTCAGGGGTCGTCATCGTGGCGGGGGATACGACCAGTAGTTCGTTGTTGGACAGTGAGACATGCCCGACCCCGCGGGGCAGGGTGGGTGTCACGTCCGCTGTGGTGACGAGCCAGGTTGCGTCTGCGTACTCAGCGCGTAGCTTGAGATTGCTTGGTATCTTGCCGTCCGCTGCAATAACAATCCCGTGGAGCACAGGTTTGCTCCACTCCGTCGGTTGGACCCCGCAGACTGCGTCGAACACGACCGCCGGGTCGAACCCTACGTCCTTAAGGAGCATGGTTGCGTGTGGAGCGGGCTCACCAAGTAGGCGGGCGAAGTTCGCGAGCGCGGTCAGGGCTAGTCCTCGGAACACCGCTGCATGCTGCTCTGGGTCGCTCATGTCGACCCGAGGCGTTGCCTTGCCAACGCCTTGAGCTGTCCGACCCCCGAGGGCAGGACGGAAGTCTTGCCAGGCGCTCCGAAGCTTGGCGCGCGAGATCGAGCCATGCAGCACCTGATGTTTCATATCCTCGAACACGTCTCCGGGGGCCACCCGCTCGAGCTTCGACAGCAGTTCGAGATTTTCGGGGCTGGCCTGATTCAGCATGCCGATCAAGTCTTCATCGGATGCCTGACCAAGCCATATCCTATGCAGTTCTAGCGCGTAACGTGCGGACGAGAGATACCTCCACACACTTGCTTCGCCGAGACCCAAGGTTTGGGCTACGCCGGTGACCCAATCTGAAAGTGTATCTGCTTGGTCACGCCAACTCCCCGCCGCTTCAACTTCAAGCAGCACGAGCGCGATCTCGCCCCAGCCGCGTTTTTTCTTCGCGGCGAGAGTACGGAGTTGCTCAAAAGGAGTGTTTTCGAAGGGCATGGCTGCAACAGAATCACAAAGTGTGTAAATAATATAGCTGGCTAGAGTAAAAATGTCAACTAGGTCAACAAGTTAGCCGCAACGTCTCGGTTGTGCTCTCAGTCTTGGCCAGCCAAGTATTTGCGCGTCAATCGCTCGTCAGTCGTCCTGGCTGTACTTGCTATGTGTCGGTTCAGGTCCCTCGGTGGGGCAAGCGAACTGAGGGACGCCAAGCGTTTCCTACTCTCCGGTCTGAAGGCCAAAGCTTTACGGCACGTCAGGTAAAATGGAGATTATGCAAATTACTATCAACGGCGAGTCCATTGACATCTCACATTTGTGTCCGATTACGCGAAAGATGACCCTAGATCTTCGTGGTGGAACGCAAAAGAAAGACGCAAGACTGGATTTCAGGTTTTCCTGTCATTGCTACTCTCGTGGGCCTAGAGGCGAAGAAGCCATTCCTGACGGTATGCGTGTCCTCGATGGCTCCACGCAGCAGCCTCGCGACCGCATCTTCTGCCCTAACCGTTATGAGCTCTCGTTTCAGTTAGTGGAGAAGATCGATGCCCTGATTGCTTCTAACGGAAATGTAGAAAAATCAAGGCACTTGAATTTCTTCGCAACCTCTCTTGTCGTCCAGGATGAGGGGGGCAACACACAGGATGTCCCGTACTACGTGTTTATGAAAGCGAAGAAAAAGCAGGATCAAAACCAGCCGGCTAAGTTGGATATTTTCGTCGAATCGGCGTATCCCGGCGATCCTAACATCCCTGCGCCAGTAGCTAAGGGCAACCCGACGCGCCTGTCTGCGGTACTGGGGGAGGTATGGGCCAACAGCTCGAGATAAGCCAAAAACGAAAAGCCCCCTTAGCTAAGGGGGCTTTTCGTGAATAGTTGCGAGGGACCAGTGGTACGCAGCTGCCTATCGGCGACCTCGCTGTGCTGCGCTTTTCACGTTCGGTGATCAAGCACCGCTCGCTGTTTGGCCGGTCCTGTGCCTCAAGGACAACAGGCGGGCTAACACTTCGGTTTTAATTCTACTTTGATGATATTCGCTGTCAATCATTTTTGATCATCTTAGTGCCCGTTTGCCTCATCACCTCGCGAGGAAAGCTTCTCCCAAGGCAACGCTAGCGTTCATCGAAAGAGGTCGAGAATGCTCAGAGTGGGGGCCATAGGACACTGTTCCATGGGGATCAAGCGTCCAGCCGGGTATCGCGCCGTTGCCTGAGTATAGAGCTCCTCAAGCGATGTTTGAGCCTACGCACGTATGTCCCAGGTGCGGGTTCTGTAAGCGCGATCTTCAAGAGCTTGTACCAGAAGATGTCTGGTTCCAGGCGAAGGGAAGATCGCATCGGAAACACGTCAAACCGTACTCGAAAAAGGGCCTTCATCGGGCTGGTGAGCCCAAACAACACGGCAGCCGTCGAGACCGCGCCGGTCAACTCGACCTACGGCGAATTCTCCGCGGTGTCTTGGTGACAGGCACAGGCTTCGCCGTGCGCTGCCGCTACGAGTTCGTGCAGGATGCCGCAGTCAGAGGCTGTATTCGGGGTTGAACACTGACAACGCAAGGCAACCAATTGGCGTTCCAGGGCCTGCATGCTGGCGAGACGCGCACGTACCTTGGCGAGTTGTACGTCGATGAGATGATCGATTTCCCCACAGTCTGACAGGGGGCTATCGACGAAGGTCAGCAGACGCTGGACGTCAGCCAAGGGCATGTCGAGCGCTCGGCAGTGGCGAATGAAGGCCAGGCGCTCAAGGTGGACTTGAGTGTAGGCGCGGTAGCCGTTGTCGCTGCGCGTCGGGGCACTCAGTAACTGCGATTTCTCGTAGTAGCGGATGGTCTCAACGTCCACCCCGGTGGCTTTGGCCAGTTCTCCAATCCGCATTGCGTCCCCCGCTTGAAATACTACTTGATTCTAGTCTTGACTCTGTAGTTACTCCAGGGTTTTTAATAAGTCTGCCTATACTGACGACCTAATCTAGGAGATTGCAGATGTCTTCGCTTCACGAAACACACAACATGGACTCGCATCCTGACGAAGTCAGCTGTGGTTGTAAGCACGCCTGCGACGCCCCAACCAACGCATCTGGTGGCGCGGATATGCAGAAAGTGGCTTCCCCCGGTCAATTGCTTCTACGGATTCCTGCCATGGACTGTCCGACGGAGGAGGGTCAGATCCGCAGCGCGCTGGAACAGATTCCCGGTATCCGTCGCCTGTCGTTTGACTTGGCTTCGCGCACGCTGACCGTTGATGCACCGACGGCTGCGTGGTCGGAGATTCAAGCAGCCATCAAGAAGACAGGCTTTGATTCGGAATCCCTCCTGGAGTCATCAAACGTTGATGCTGCGGCGCAGAGCCGTAATCCGTTCGTGCAGCCCATCGCGGCGCTTCTGGTCGCCATCGTCGCCGAGGCCGTAGTCTACCTTGCCCCTGAGACCCTCGTCTGGAAGCTGGTGGGCATGGGAGTCGCCGGTGCGGCCGTTGCATTGTCGGGGCTTTCGGTCTTCAAGAAAGGGCTGGCGGCCATCCTGCGGGGGCAACTCAACATCAACGCCCTGATGTCGGTCGCTGTGGCTGGAGCGTTCGTGATTGGTGAGTGGCCTGAGGCAGCAATGGTGATGGCGCTCTACGCAATTGCCGAACTCATCGAAGCCCGCGCGGTGGATCGTGCTCGCAACGCCATCAAGAGCCTGCTCGAACTGACGCCGCAGCAAGCTGAGGTGCTTCAGCCCGATGGCACATGGGCCCAGGTGCTGGCCAAGGAGATCGCGGTCGGCCAGATCGTCCGTGTCCGTCCTGGAGAGCGCTTGGCGCTCGACGGCAAGGTCACCACCGGTAGCAGCGCCGTCGATCAGTCTCCGGTGACCGGGGAAAGCATGCCCATCGAGAAAGGTCCCGGAGACGAGGTGTTCGCCGGCACCATCAACCAAAGCGGCGCCTTGGAGTTCGAGGTGACCGCACCGGCGAGTGATACCGTGCTTGCACGCATCATCCATGCCGTCGAGGAGGCTCAGGGCTCTCGCGCTCCCACCCAGCGTTTTGTCGATAGCTTTGCTGCAATCTACACCCCTGGCGTCTTTGTCTTGGCACTCGGCGTAACGCTTGCTGGCCCCTTGGCGTTGGGCTGGACTTGGATGGCCAGCATCTACAAGGCGCTGGTCATGCTGGTGATTGCTTGTCCTTGCGCGCTCGTTATCTCCACACCGGTTACGGTAGTTAGTGGCCTGGCTGCTGCGGCGCGACGTGGCATCCTGATCAAGGGCGGCGCCTACCTCGAGGAGGCTCGGAAACTCAAGGCCGTGGCCTTGGACAAGACCGGTACGGTGACCGAAGGGCGCCCCAAGCTCGTTGCGCAGGTCGTCATCTCTCAGGTGTTGCCTGAGTCCGAAGTCGTTCGCATTGCGTCCGCCTTGGCCGCACGGTCAGACCATCCGGTATCTAAGGCGGTGGCAACTGGCCTGGCGCTTCCCGAGCAAATGGACGTGCAAGACTTTGGCGCTGAAGCAGGGCGTGGTGTCTTTGGAACGATTGCCGGCCACGACTATGTCCTGGGAAATCATCGCTGGATCCATGACCGCGGTCAGTGCTCTCCTGAACTGGAAGCGAGCCTGTTCGAGCAGGAGCGTCTGGGGCGTACCGTTGCGGTGCTGGCCAACAAGGAAACCGTTTTGGCTATCTTCGCAGTCGCGGACACCATCAAGGCGAGTTCCCAGGAAGCAATCGGAGAAATGTTGAAGCTCGGCGTGACGCCCATCATGCTGACGGGAGACAACCCTGCAACCGCAGCCAGCATTGCCGCCCAGGCGGGGATTCAGGATGTCCGTGCGAACCTCTTGCCTCAGGAGAAGTTGGACGCCATTCGTTCGCTGGCAAATACCGGCAGACAGGTAGCCATGGTCGGCGACGGTATCAACGACGCGCCGGCGCTCGCAACTGCCGACATTGGCTTTGCCATGGGCAGCGCCGGTACCCATACCGCGATGGAGGCCGCCGACGTTGTCATCATGAACGATGACCTGAGGCGCGTGCCGGAGACCATCCGGCTGTCCCGGCAAACACACACGGTACTGTGGCAGAACATCACCTTGGCGCTGGGGATCAAGTTCGTGTTCTTGCTGCTTGCCATCTTCGACAACGCCTCCATGTGGATGGCGGTGTTTGCCGACATGGGGGCAAGCCTGCTTGTGGTAGCCAACGGCTTGCGGTTGCTCCGCAAGGCCCCTTAAGCCAGCCTTAAGAAATCAACGAGCCTCCCACGCTATACTTTAGAGAAATGCGCCGCTGGATTGCTGTCCTCTTCCTCTTCCTGCTACCGCTGCAAGCCGTCTGGGCTGCGGCGGCGCAGTACTGTCCGCACGAGAAGACCCCGAAGACGTTCCACCTTGGGCACCACACTCATGAACACCAGGGAGCACACGATGCTGGCGAGCCCGACAAGCAGTTGCCGGCCATGGATGACGGCGACTGCAACGTCTGCCATGCATTCTGTAGCGCCATGTACAGCGACACGCGTCGCATCATTCCCGTCGTTGTCACTCCGACTCCGACGATAGCTCCGGCGTTCGTGTTACCAACACCGCCTCAAGCACAACCCGACCGTCCTAACTGGATCCGCTTCGCCTGACGGCGAGGCGAGTTCAGGCACTCATCTCCCCGACTGGTAGCTCGCAGGGCGCTACTTTGCGCTCGCGCGGCATCCTGTCGTGCCTCGCCGATTCCATTCCCATGTTTCACTGGAGAAGAATCGGATGCAATCCAAACGAAGAATCACCTTTGCTCTGACTTGCGCGTTCGCGCTCATGGCCCAGTCAGTGCATGCCGAAATCGGCGAATACACGCTGTCTGCCACGGCTGCCGTCCATCCTGCGGAGCCGACCGGTTCGCTGAATCTCGAGGCAGCGATTGCCCTGGCGATGGCAGCCAACCCTGAGCTGTCTGCCGCGGCGAATGAGCTGCGGGCTGTCGAAGGCGCCGTCATCCAAGCCGGCTTGATCCCCAACCCGGACATTTCGACCGTGGTTGAGGATACGCAGAACCGGGCAACACGCACGACCACCATGCAGATCAGCCAGATGGTGGAGTTGGGGGGCAAGCGTGCAGCGCGAATCGCCTCCGCAGAGCGCGGACGTGATGTCGCTACTGCGGACCTCGTCAGTCGGCGCTTTGAAGTACGAGCAGCCACTGTCGGTGCTTTCTTCGATGTTCTCGTGGCCCAGGAGCGTATCCAGCAGATGGAAGGCCTCCTGTCCTTGGCCCAGCGTGCTACGGCTGCTGCTGCCCGACGCGTTGCCGCGGGCAAGGTCTCGCCGGTCGAGGAAACAAAAGCACGAGTGGCTGAGGCGTCAGCAAGGGTTGAGCTAAACCAGGCCCGAACCGATCTGAACGCCGCCCGTAAAAGGCTGGCTGCCACGTGGGGTAGCACCCAGCCGCGCTTTTTGGTGGCGGAGGGGCGCACGGATTTGCTCCCTGTATTGCTGTCGGACAAGGAGCTGGCAAGCCGGCTGGACAATGCACCGCTGCTCAACAGATCTCGCCATGAAGTTGAGCGCTTTGCCGCTTTGGCGGAACTGGAGCGGGCGAAGCGGATTCCGAACGTGACCGTCAGTCTTGGCGCCAAGCGGGCAGAGGAGCTTGGGCGCAATCAGGCGGTGATTGGCCTGTCGATTCCGTTTCCGGTGTTTGACCGTAACCAGGGCAACCTTCTGGAGGCACTCCGGCGGGCGGACAAAGCGAAGGACGACTTACGCACCACAGAACTGCGCCTCGGTGCGGATGCGACCCAGAACCATGAGCGCCTGAAAGCGCTGCTTGTGGAAGCGCAGACACTCCGGCAGGAAATCATACCCGGCGCGCTGAGTGCCTACGAGGCGGCCAGCAAGGGCTTTGAGCTCGGGAAGTTCAGCTTCCTTGAGGTGCTCGATGCCCAGCGCACCCTTTTCCAGGCCCGTACCCAGTACCTCAAGAGCCTTTCCGATGCGCATCGGACTGCCGCCGAACTGGAGCGCGTCCTGGGCGCCATCAACTTGCCGTCGTCTGCGATGGCCGTACGTCCCTAAGAGAACACCATGAAGAACAATATCAAGTCGGCCATTTTGGGCCTGCCCAGGAAGCAGCTTGCCGTGATTGCGGCGATTCTCATCGGCGGGATCGCCGGCGGCGGCTGGATTCTTGGAAGCAGTCCTGCCAATCCCGCAGGGGCCTCCGAAGAGCGCTCGGCCCATGACGACGCCAAGAGTCACGACGACAAGGAGCACCACGGTGCCAAGTCGGATGACAAACACGTTCATGACAGCGGCCACGGCGATGCCGAGCACCATGCCAGCCAGATCGTAGAAGGTGCTCATGGCGGCAAGCTGTTCACCGAAAACGGTTTCGGCCTTGAGATCCTGCTGGCCGAAGAGGCTGGCATGCCGCGCTTGCGTATCTGGCTTTTCCGCGAGGGCAAGCCGCTGGCACCGGACGCCGCGAGAGTGAGCATCGAGCTTGCACGGCCGGGCGAGGCCGCTCAGCCTGTTGCGCTCAAGGCTGAGCAGGGGGCCCTGGCCAGCATCGAAGCCATTGCGGAGCCGCATGTGTTCGATGTCCTGATCAAGGCGCAACTGGGCGATACGACCTATCGCTTCACGCTCAGTCAGGAGGAGGGCAAGCTGGAACTGAGTGACGCCCAGATCAAGGCTGCGGGTATCGAGTTTGCTAAGGCCGAGCCGGCGAGGATCAGTACCAGCAGCACGCTACCGGGGGAGATCCGTTTCAACGAAGACCGTACGGCCCACGTGGTGCCGAGGCTGGCTGGAGTCGTCGAAAGCGTCCCCGCCAACCTTGGTCAGCCGGTCAAACGCGGGCAGGTATTGGCCGTCATTGCCAGCACGGGCCTTTCGGAGTTGCGCAGCGAACTGCTGGCTGCCCAGAAGCGCCTGACGCTCGCGAAGTCCACCTATGTTCGTGAGAAGCAGCTCTGGCAGGAAAAGATCTCAGCTGAACAGGATTATCTGGTTGCCCAGCAGACGCTGCGTGAGGCTGAGATCGCGGTAGCCAATGCCCAGCAGAAACTGGTTGCCCTCGGTGCGTCAGCCGCTGGAGCCGGGAGCCTCAACCGCTACGAGATCCGGGCGCCGTTTGACGGCATCGTGGTTGAAAAGCACATTGCCCTGGGTGAAGCCGTCAAGGAAGACGCCAGCATCTTCACGCTGTCCGACCTCTCGTCGGTATGGGCGGAGATCGTGGTGCCGGCGAAGGACTTGAATGTGGTTCGGGTCGGCGAGAAGGTCGTCGTGCGTGCTACTGCGTTTGATTCCACCGCCGAGGGTTCCATCTCGTACGTCGGCGCGCTGCTGGGTCAGGATACCCGCACTGCTAAAGCGCGGGTGACGCTGGCGAACCCCAAGATGGCTTGGCGGCCGGGCTTGTTCGTGAACGTCGAGATCATTTCGGGCGAGGCGAATGTGCCGGTGAGTGTTCTCGCCGATGCTGTCCAGACGGTGGGCGACAGATCTGTGGTGTTCGTGCGCGTGTCGGATGGTTTTGTTGCCCAGCCTGTCACGCTTGGCCGCTCGGATGGCAAGTGGGTCGAGGTGACAGGTGGGCTCAAGGCTGGTGTGCCCTACGCAGCGACGGGCAGCTTTGTGCTCAAAGCGGAGCTCGGCAAGGGTAGTGCCGAGCACGGCCATTGAGGAGGAATGAGCCATGTTTGAACGCATCATTCGCCTCGCCATCGAGCACCGCTGGCTGGTTCTGCTGGCCGTCCTGGGCATGGCAGCGCTGGGTATCTTCAACTACCAGCGCCTGCCCATCGACGCGGTGCCCGACATCACCAACGTCCAGGTGCAGATCAACACCACGGCGCCAGGGTATTCGCCGCTGGAGGTCGAGCAGCGGGTGACCTACCCGGTGGAGACTGTGATGGCGGGCCTGCCGCAGCTGGAACAGACCCGCTCCCTGTCGCGTTATGGTCTCTCGCAGGTTACGGTGATCTTCAAGGACGGCACCGACATTTACTTCGCGCGGCAGCTGGTCAATCAACGGATCCAGGAGGCCCGCGAGAAGCTACCTGTCGGCATCACTCCCGCCATGGGACCGATCTCCACGGGTCTCGGGGAGATCTACCTCTGGACGGTGGAGGCCGAAGACGGCGCCCGCAAGCCGGACGGCAAGACCTATACGCCCACTGACCTGCGCGAGATCCAGGACTGGATCATCAAGCCCCAATTGCGCAACGTGGCGGGTGTGACCGAGATCAACTCCATAGGCGGTTTTGCGAAGGAGTACCAGGTCGCACCGAGCCCCGAAAAGCTGGCGTCCTATGGCCTGACCTTGCAGACTGTGGTGGCCGCCCTCGACCGGAACAACAGCAATGCCGGTGCGGGCTATATCGAGAAGCGGGGAGAGCAGTACCTGATCCGTGCGCCGGGCCAACTGCGCACCCAGGATGACATCCGCAACGTGATTCTTGGCAACGTGCAAGGCGTGCCGATCCGCATCCGCGACGTGGCAGAGGTTGGAATTGGGCGGGAGCTGCGCACTGGCGCGGCCACCGACAACGGCCGCGAGGTGGTGCTCGGCACGGTCTTCATGCTGATCGGTGAGAACAGCAGGACCGTCTCCCGCGCAGTGGATCAAAAAATGGCCGAAATCAACCGCAACATGCCACCGGGTATCCACGCGGTAACGGTCTACGATCGCACAGTGCTGGTGGATAAGGCCATCGAGACGGTGAAGAAAAACCTGCTTGAGGGGGCGGTCTTGGTGATCGTCATCCTGTTCCTGTTCCTCGGCAACATCCGGGCCGCGCTGATCACGGCGATGGTTATCCCGCTGTCGATGCTGTTCACCTTCTCGGGCATGGTCAGTTATCGGGTCAGCGCCAACCTGATGAGTCTGGGTGCGCTGGATTTCGGGATCATCATCGATGGCGCGGTCGTCATCGTCGAAAACTGCGTCCGACGCCTGGCTCATGCGCAGGAACGCTTCGGTCGGCCCCTGACCCGGGCTGAGCGCTTCCATGAGGTCTTTGCTGCGTCGAAAGAGGCCCGCCGCGCCTTGCTCTTTGGCCAGCTCATCATCATGGTGGTTTACCTCCCGATCTTCGCGTTGGCGGGGGTGGAGGGGAAGATGTTTCATCCGATGGCCTTCACGGTCGTGACGGCACTGATCGGCGCGATGATTCTGTCGGTGACTTTCATCCCGGCGGCGGTAGCGCTCTTCATCGGCAACAAGGTGGATGAGAAGGAGAACGTGCTGATGCGTTCGGCCAAGCGCGCCTACGCGCCAATACTGACCCACGTGATGGCCAACAAGCCGGTAGTGCTGACCGTCACCGCCGTGACGATCATCCTATCGGGACTGCTGGTGACGCGCATGGGCAGTGAGTTCGTTCCCAGTCTTAATGAGGGCGATCTGGCCATCCAGGCGCTGCGTATTCCGGGGACCAGCCTGAGCCAGTCCATCGAGATGCAGCAGAAGCTGGAGAGTCGGATCAAGGCTGAGTTTCCGGAGGTCGAGCGTGTCTTTGCCCGTACGGGTACAGCCGAGATTGCTTCGGACCCGATGCCGCCGAACATCTCTGACGGCTACATCATGCTCAAACCCGAATCCCAGTGGCCCGAACCCCGTCGTAGCAGGGATGCGCTGCTGGCCGACATTCAGAAGGTCGCAGCGCAGATGCCGGGCAACACCTACGAGTTCTCCCAGCCCATCCAGTTGCGCTTCAATGAACTCATTTCGGGCGTACGAAGCGATGTGGCGGTCAAGGTCTTTGGCGACGACATGGCGGTGATGAACGAGACCGCAGGGAAGATCGCAGCGGTGTTGGAGAGGATTCCTGGCTCGTCGGAAGTGAAGGTTGAGCAGACCACCGGCCTGCCCATGCTGACCGTCAATATCGACCGGGACAAGACTGCGCGTTACGGTCTCAATGTAGGTGACGTGCAGGATGCGGTGTCCACCGCCATCGGCGGCCAGGAGGCGGGCACGCTGTTCGAAGGTGACCGTCGCTTCGACATCGTCGTTCGCCTGCCGGACGCGTTGCGCTCGGACCCGGAGTCGCTCAAGCGCTTGCCGATTGCGCTTCCACGCGGCAGTGCAGCGGGGGAGGGGCGAACGACCTATATCCCGCTCAGTGAAGTGGCCAGCCTGGACTATGCGCCTGGCCCCAACCAGATCAGCCGCGAGAACGGAAAGCGCCGCGTGGTGGTGAGCGCCAACGTTCGAGGACGTGATATCGGCTCCTTCGTCACCGAAGCGCAGGCACAGCTCGCCGACGTGAAGATACCGGTGGGCTACTGGACTTCATGGGGTGGCACCTTCGAGCAGCTGGAGTCGGCATCGCAGCGGCTCAAGATCGTCGTTCCGGTGTCCTTGCTGCTGGTGTTCACGCTGCTGTTTGCGATGTTTGGCAACGTAAAGGATGGCTTGCTGGTCTTCTCTGGCATTCCGTTCGCGCTCACCGGCGGCATCGTAGCGCTGTGGCTGCGCGACATTCCACTATCGATCTCGGCCGGTGTTGGCTTCATCGCCTTGTCGGGTGTCGCGGTGCTGAACGGTCTGGTGATGATTGCCTTTATCCGCAACCTGCGGGAAGAGGGGCGCTCGCTGGATGAGGCGATTCATGAGGGCGCGTTGACGCGTCTGCGCCCGGTGCTGATGACAGCGCTGGTGGCCTCCCTCGGATTCATACCGATGGCCTTGGCGACCGGAACCGGCGCCGAAGTACAGCGGCCGCTGGCGACGGTGGTCATCGGCGGTATCCTGTCCTCCACGGCGCTGACCTTACTGGTTTTGCCGCTTCTCTATCGGCTGACGCACCGCAAAGAGGCGCAAGAGTACGGTGACTAACAAGATGGGTGCGGTGCATAGCTAAAATTAAGCTCTGTTGAACTAATCGTGAGCCTGGGGTGCTTCACCCTGGGCTCACCACTCCGAGGTGCTCGGTGCTCTGCTTTGCGAGTCCTGGCGGCCAGGGGAGCAGAAAAATGGCGTTCTACGGGCCCACTCACCACCGAGCGCACGCTCGGCAATTTCTTCGTTCATGTCAAATTTTGGAGTCGCGCGACGAAGCGTCAGGGAGGCGGGCGATCATCCGGCGGACTGCCTCACGCTGCTCGGCTGGGACGGCGAAGAGGGTAACGCCTAGCTGCCTTGCCACTTCTAAAACGATGGCGAAGCTCACTGTCGCCGGGTTGGTTTCGATCTTTTGTAGCGTACTCTTGGCGACGCCGATCACCAGCGCTGCATCTTCAAGAGTCAAGCCTGACTGAGTGCGGGCAGCCCGAATGAACCTTGCCAGCGTAGCGGGCTCTCCGACGAGGTTGTCTGAAGGGAAGGCTCGGGATGTGACTCGACGCATGGTGATCTTAAAAATACCGCGATAGCCGTATTTTAGGTGCTTAATGGCAGTTTTGGCCAATAAATACTCTTATGGCAGTATTTTTGAGTCGATCGCGGTGGCCTTGTGCGCTGCTCCTGCCGTTCCGCGACGCCAGTTAGCCGGGGGCTGAAGGGCACTCCTCAACTACTGGTAGAACGCAGCAGACCCCCAAGTCTCGATTCCTGAGAAGTCGTCGATACAGGCCTTCAGGCTGGCGATCAGTTGGAATTCGGGGCCGTATACCGCCTCAAGGTCGGCGCCGATTTGCGATGCGCTCTTTCGAAGTGCAGCGAGGGCTGCGCAGTACGCCTCGAAGTACGGCAAACCTTGGGCTACATGATGGGCAAGACAGGCACCGAAGGCGGCCGACGGAAGTAGGCGCACTGGCCATAGGTGGGAGATCGTGGCCTGAGTCGGGCAGGATAGGCCTGCGGCGAGGCCAATCCGCGGCAGCAGACCAAGCTCAGCAAACCGAGCTCCATCGCAGACATTCAACACGAGTAGCCGTCGCTCTTCCGAATTTGGTACTCGGTTCCAGGCATCCTCGAGCATCACGCGTGACCTGTCGTGTGCGAGTCGGAGCTCGACGTGGTGAGGCATGTAGTGGTTGAACTCCCCATGTGAGGCAACCCATAGAACGTCGTAGCTACCGTTCTCGTATTCCTTCAAGAATTCCGCGGGGCTGCTTGTCTCGGGGGCTACCTTTGTGATTTCAGCTCCAGCGGCCTTGAACGCAGTCTCAACCAGATCGAGTTCCATGGGCCCGCTGTAGACCTCGCCTTGCCAGATCAGCACAGACCTTGGCTTGCGGTCTGGTCGTGGCTTGGTGAGTGAGGAGGCGATGGGCCAAGTCTTTCCCCAGGCTGCAATCTGCGTAGCCTGAATCGGATGACCTTCGGTTGGCAGGATGAGCTGGCAGGTCGGATCGCCGGGAACCTCAATGCCTTGGGGGCAGTAGGCGTCTAGCAGGGCTTCATGAAGTCCATCCATGTGCTCCCGCGCGAAGCCAAGGCGTTCTGGCACCGGCAAGGCGCTGTTATCCGCGCCGGCCACGGTTGTGTAGGTGCTCAAGAACTCCATCATCTTCCGCGATAGGCGTTCAAGGGGCTGCTGCGAATCTCGTTGAAGCTCTCGCTTTTCTGTACCGCTTAGCAGCGTTGTCCCGAATTCTCCGAAAGGAATGCTGATGAGCACGCCCGTGGGATCCAATGGGTCGGCCTCACTTCCCTGCTGGTACCAAGTCTGAAGGCCTCGCACGACCAAATCTGACGCAGCTATCCCGGTGGTACGAACGAAGTAGGGCGTGACGTACTGAACCGTTTGAGCGGCATCGCGGGTTGCTTCGACTGCCGTAAGCCCGCGTGTGCGCTCTTTGCGGACGTCGGCCATCTGAGCGAGGATGGCCTCAGCATCCTCGCGCCCATGTTCATCAGTGCGAAGGGTGGTCGCCATCGCTTGCACGCGATCGAGTGATGAGACGACGTCGGCAAAGTCGGACAGCAAGAGCGTTGCCCATTGAGTTGGGGGCATGCTGGAGAGGAGTCCGGCTTTTGTGGTCAAGCACAAACAGTAGCGGCCACGGATGTCCTTCGGGAGGGCGGAATTGGAGACAGCCGCTTCAACCTGCTTTGTTAGCTGGCCTGCGATCTCAGGCGACTCTTTTGCTGCCCAAGTTATCATCGAAGCTCCTAGAGCAGCTTCGGCGGGATGTATGTTTTCGGGTTGCTGAGCCATCAACGCCCCGTAGATGATGGCTGACTCGCCCCATAGGGCTTCACAGACGTCTTTGAATGCCGTCAATTGGCGCGAATAGTCGTATAGGCCCGATAGGTACGGAACACATACTTGCTTGTACATGGGCCAGCAAAAGATCTCCGGGCACCCTCGGAACTGCCTTAAGCGGTCGGTCTCCAATGTCTGCACAATTTCAGTGGTTGGAACGTCGGCCAATCCCCACCGCACCCAGTCACCTTGGGTGCTGAGCTCAACGCTACCTTGCAACTTTGCTAGGCACGCCGCGCTCACCGCGAATTGTTCAAATGCTAGGTATAGCCTTTCGGGCATGTCGGCACCTGCTTGTGCCGCCGCTAGTCCGATCAGCATCTCGTGAGGGACATCAAAAGTATCGGCCTCGTAAGCCCGAAAGAACGTGTTAGTAAAGCGTGCCCAGAGGTTGCGAGTCTGCTCTGTCATTTCAAACGGCATGGGGTTAGGGTCTTGAAAGTATCAAAGTGGGGGAAGGCATGTACGTCCCTGGCGACAGCTGGTCAGCGAGAAACGGATCGAGATCGCCTACCCAAGCTGTGGCGTCGTATCTGTCCGGCAAAGTCATCTTGAGCCGAGGCGTTTGCCCAAGCGTAAGCGCCCCCGTCGAGTAGACAGTTCAGAAGAAAAAACTTCCTGGTTGAACACTCTGGGCCTGTACACCGCTGGCGGCACGCTACCCAGGGAATTATGGATGATCCGCTCAAGCAGGCGGGTTTCCTTACCGTCGGCCACACCTCACCTAGAACGTTGGGCGCCCGCTGTCGGTCGTTGAGTCCGACTACGTCAGAGACCGCAATCGGCAACCTTCAGTCATTACTCGAACCTCGTTCCCACCTCACCAAGGGTTGCTCCAACGGCTTGGGCAGCAGCCGTCAATAACGCGCGGATAGAGCCAATGCCTTGCTCAACGGCGGAGATGGACGCAAGCAACGAGGGAACGCTAGTGCGAGGCGAGACGAGCAGAAATGGACTCGACGCAAATTTCTTCCACACACCGGTGAATCGCCTTGCCACGGCTCTGCCAAATGTCACCTGAAGCACCAAGCCTTCGGAGAAACAGACCGTAGCCGATGCCAGAAGAACCTGGATGCGAAACGTCTCTTCAGGGCTAAGGGTGGGGCCGCGCATGAGTACCAGTGTGGTCCCGAATCTTTCGCCAATTGACCGTTCTACTCGACCGCCGGCAACGTCGCGGGCAGCCTGATTCGACAGCGCCAGCCCGCGGGACATGTCGGCAAGTGCTGTGACGACCGGACTACCGGCGCCCCAGGTGTGCAATGCCTCATCGTGCCACGCGGTGACGGCCTGCACTGGGCCATCGCAGCAAATAGCACCCGCTGCAAACACCGCAAACCAGCCCTCGACGTTCAGCTTGGACTGGGTCGGCGGGGTGTCGCCGCCATCACTTTGTATGGTCGGCTGGCGGTCAGGGAGTGATGCGAGGGTGTTGAACGCTCGCTCGAAGGCAGCGAGTGCGCTAACGAACCCTGCGCCAGCTCCAGCGTTGAACTCGAACGCGAGTAGAGCCTTGGCGGCGATGAACCTCACCAGCGGAAAGTTTGAGGTTTGCACTGCTTCCAACTGCACCCGGTAGACAGGAGAGACCTCGCCAAGCTGCGATGCCAGGAGACCGGCTCTCGCAATGGTCAGCTGCGTTCGCAGCGCTTGATTGGGCTGCGAAGCCCCGAAGCTGAGGCCTGGTTCCGAGGCCTTGCCGAAGGGTAGGCTCAGCGTTGAGATGTCTTCCTGCTTCGCAATGGCTTCGATGAGATTGAGCGCGCCATTGACGACTCGAAGGAGTGCCTCCCAATCTTCGTGTCCGTCCTCCCAGGCCTCCGCTGGCAAGTCCGCCAACATGTCCGCGAGCATCCGTGCCGCGCGCTGAGGCGCGCCAGCTAAGGCAGCAACGTGACTTGCGTCAACCACAAGCCCAAACTTGGTGATGTCGAGCCGATATACGGCCGGCACAGCGGAGCCAGCAAGAAAGTAGCGTTCAGCCTGTGGCCATCGCTCGAGACGACAGGCACAGATCCCTGCTCGTCGGAACGCGAACGCATCTATGGCAGCCGCTGCTTCGGGGTCAGAAATCAGGGAGTCCCAAACTGCAAGGGCGCCAATGTCATCATTGACTTGGAAGAGCGCGTTGACTCGCTGTTCGAGGATTGTGGTGGTCTCTCCGAACGCCGACACCGCATCGGCCAAGGCCTGCATTGCCGCCGTATGGTCGTGAAGGTGCTCGCTCTGGACGATCGACGTCGCCCTCGCGACCTCACTCCCGAACTGGACGAGGCCGAAGCGACGTGCAATAGCATCAGCTCGGGACAGCAACGCGACCGTTGGCGCCCATTCGGTCTCGCTGGAGTGGCGTGAGGCCCACGCACCGTGCACAAACGCTCCAGAAGAGTTCACGAGGGGCCAATGAAGCACGGCTTCAAAGGCTTGCCTCTCCTCGGCATCAGAATCAAGTTCAAGCCAGTCGATCACTTCCGCCAAGTCCTTTAGGCCGCGCACAGAAGGCGCTTGAAGCGAGAGGTAAAACTGGGTACTTGTCGCGCTTTCGGGGATGCCGTCAAGCGCACCGTTGTACTGGGCCATGAACTGACAGCGAAGTTCCTCAGCCACATCGGCAGCCTCGCCCGTCAGTTTGCTCAGGGTGCCAATCGCGGCCAACTTCGACCTCAATGGAATCCGCGGATTCCTATTGCAAAGCAACTTAGAGCAGCGCATGACCTCCAGGACAGCACGCGGCTCTTGCTCCGGGATTTGACGAACCTCTTCGCACCAACGGGCCAAGATGGTCGGGAGCGACTCGGAGTCAACGTGGTCCGCCACAGAGAATTGAAGTTGGCGCAATATGGCGCTGACTAAGGGCTGTGGTTCGAAGAAGCGCTGGCCCTCGGACAACGAGACGTACGGTAGCCAAACCAGTTGCTGAAAGACAGCAGCCGAAATCGTTTCCTCGCCGATGGTCTCCAGAGTACGCGCGCAATGCAAGAGGCGGGACGCATCTTGCGCGATGTAGGCGTGGAACAGGAGCGCCGCAGCATCGGCGACATTGAGACTCCCGACGCCTGCGATCGCGTCGTAGATGTGGTTGTGGGCAAGCTGCCTGCGGTCCGGTGGCCAGACCTCTGTTGCAGACCCTTTCAACATCGGAGTCACACTGAAGCGTCCGACGAGAGCCTGCTCTAGCCACTTGCCTTGCAGCGCGTCAATGACGTCGCCACCATTAATGATGCCCCCGACAGCTCGAGTCAGGCTCAGCAACATAGGGCGCGTCAATGGGAAGGTTGCTTCCGCAGCAGTGTACACAAATGCTGCTGTCTCGGGGGCCACGGTCTCGCTCAACATCCGGCGTGCGACTTGCTTGGCCGAAGTGATAGCTGGCGAGGTTGACGTGATATCAGCCGGCGCTGGCGCTGGCCACCCCTTCGTTCCGAGTTCGGCAATCCTCACCTGAACCAGCTTTGGGTGCCCCCCCATAGCGCTGCAAATGAAGGCGGCCCACACTTGTGACAACCCCTCTGGACAGCCGTTGGTCAGACAATGCTGTTGGACCTCTTCGACCGACAGTTCAGGCACATCAATAGCTTCGATGCCCGCGAAGTCCGAGAGCTGCGCGGCTTCAGTCGACTCACCGCGCGCGGTCAGAAGCAAGCCACGGCCCGAGCGAACGGCACGGCTGACCAGCAGTGCCAATGCCTGCCCGTATGCCGCATGCGCACTAGGAGACAGGTCAATGTTGTCGACTACGACAAGCGAAGGAGTAGATTCATCAGCGATGCCGGCTGCTATCGCTTTCAGCAGATTGTCGGTGTCAACTCCACTGCGAGAGGCCACCGGGAACCACCAGGCATCCGGACATAGTTCATTCGCCACAAGTTGGGCGATGGTCGTCTTGCCCTTGTAGATGGTGCCGGTCAGCAACACAGCTTTTCGTGCCGCCATTCGCAGACGAACGTGTTCGACAAGAGATGTTCGGTTCAGAAGAGGGGATGGTGCTTGTGGCAAGGGCAGTCGCATGATCCTTAGGAGCGCAGCCCCGGGGTCAAAGGCGCCGGCTTGAAGTGCCCTTTGGAACTGCTGGTACTGCATTGCAGGAACCGAGACATGTTCTGTCGTAGCGGCGTCAACCTCCCGAAGGAGGTCTGCAAGACCCAAACATCGCCTGGCAGACTCCGGTCGCACCAGCACGTCGCAGGCGAAGGCATGAAGTCGGTCCCGGACGGTTCCCGCGTATGACAAAGGGACGTTTGCCAGGCTGAGCCGGACCACCAACCTGTCGTCGACGCTTTGCTTCACCGACTCAAGGCCGGGTTGCTCCAGGAACCAATGAACCCGGCGAATGAGCCGTTCCTGAACCTGTTCCGATGCGGCCGAGGTCAGGAACGACCTGAGCGCACTATTAGAAGCGAGTTTGGGCGCTAGGTAAGCCTGAATCCGCGCAGCCATTTCAGCATCGGTTTGAGCAATGCGCCAGGCCTCAAATCCTGCAAGCCCCTCGAACTGCGCATCTCGCTCGCGCGCAGCGGAGGCGGTCGTGATGTAGTGGAAGTCGACGCGCCGAGTCGATTCCCGCAGGCTGAGAGCCCAGAAGTTCTCGAGGGCCTCATGGGAACGTTTGTTGTTAAGCGAGAGGCCTTCTACCTCATGCTTGACCTGTCCGGCGATGGCGCCGCCCGAGGTTATTCGATCGAGGTCCTCCGCACCCTCCAGGAAGATGACTTCGTCAGGGCGGAGCCGCAACCAGGCATCAATCGACCACCAGATCTGATAAACGATGCCCCGAATAGAGGCAACAGCCTGCCGCGCGGGGTCGCCCGCCAGCTCTCTGGGACGTGAGAGGGGATCTGGAAGGTCGTTGAGGCTGGACGACATATGCATCAGGTTACCACTTGCCACCGGTAGAAGGTCAAACAAGGGCTTGGCTGTCGGCGTCAGCTATGCGCCTGATACCGGTCATAGGAGTTCTCCAGCCCGAACGGCGGCTCCGGCCGAAGAGTTGCCGATGGTTAGACAGATTCTTTTTCGCCGATGGCCGCCGTAAGAGCACCTCGAGGCGTAGGCCACCTACTGTTTGCAGCTTGCCTCATCGCTCCAGCCGCCGGCCAGCTCGTCACGCTCGGCTCATCGCCGGGGAAACTTGCGCGATATGCGTAAATCCGCTGGGGAAACTTGCAGCTTATGCGTGATTTTAGACCCTAACTCATTGATTTTAATAATTGACGGACTTGCAGGTTATGGGGTCTAAACTTGCAAGGTATGGCGCACAAACCGTGCAGGCTATGGATACCTTTCCCGCTTAGGATCACCTCCACACCCCGAGTATCCCTGGTTTGTGCCCAATATGGGCTTTGGCTCGCTTTGAGCCCTCTCGATGCGTCCGCTTGCCCAAAAAAAACGCCCACCGGTGAGGGGGGGCGTTGAGTTTTAGAGCTTACTGGCTGGTTGGCCTGTCGACTTGCAAGTTATGGGGTCCAAACTTGCACGATATGGGGTCCAACTTGCACGATATGCGTCAACCGACAAAAAGCCGTCTCGAAGCGAGCGGGTGACGCTTACCCGCAGGTGCCGACTGCGCCGCAGGCGG
>APMI01025324.1_pt1 | contig 20039 bp, 17 predicted proteins | sample 667938 | NCBI WGS metagenome assembly APMI01 (sample SAMN01084076, study PRJNA167559) | wastewater metagenome | biome: Wastewater | place: Denmark: Ejby Moelle, Odense | collected 2011-11-28 | reverse complement strand
AGCGCCGGAGCGGCAGGCTGCGGAGGTGCATGTGCGCTGCGCGATTCTGAATACGTTCAACCAGCTTGGCATGCCGGAGACGGTCGCTCACGCCTGAAATCCGTCTGGGGTTGGGCCGACTTTGCTTGAGCTGGAGTTATGCAACAAGGCCGGTCACGATTGGCGATGACATCGTGCTCGATCCTAGCTTGCCTCACCGTCTGATCAAAAATTACTTGTACCCCGAATCATTGTTGCCATCAGTGATAATTGGTCGTGCTGGTCAAGTCACACCGGAATACTTTCCGGTTCAGCATATCCCTATGCTTGTCGGCACCGATTTTCTTGCCAAAACCAATTCGGTCGATCCTCGGGAACTGGCTCAGGCGCTGATCGCAGCCAATGCCCGATAGTCAAATTTCAGTTTTCGAGGGCGCAAAAAATCGCAAGACACGACGCTGTCCCTGCGCCCAGTCTACTACCTCTCTGAAGAGCGGCCGCTTATCGAGGCATTGCTACCGTTCTACGCAGGCAAAGGTTGAGCGTCACGTGCTTGACGCTTTGCTGACCTAATCGGCCGAGAAGCAGCCAAACTAACCGCGGCGTCCGACACTATGAGCAAGCACCGTCTCTTGTCTCGCCTTGAGACGTATGCGGTGAATCGATCAGCGGCGTGAGGACAATGTGCTGGAGTAGGCAGGGGTGGGCGCCTCTTCGCCGCCGCAGTTGGCAGTGACGGACGTTGCGTAAGCCCAGTTGTCTTAGGTCCGGATCCCGAACGAGCTGTTGGAGGGGAGTGCGCTGGCCACGTGGTCGTCTGAAGCCTAGACGCCCCCCCCTTTGAGCTCCGCGGACTCAAGCTTGAGTTTGCCTGTCTTGGTGCCCCTCAGCACACCTTGGTTAGCCCTGGCGGTCGCTGAAAACCGGTCCAGATCGTCTTAGACACGTCTGAGGGCTTGAGACGTACAATCCGGGGCCCCGGCTGAATACATCCGCATGCGCCGAGCTGCTCACCCGTAAGAACAATGAACCAACAAGCTCTCTCGTCATTCATCTGGTCCGTCGCAGACCTCCTTCGTGGCGATTACAAGCAGTCTGATTACGGCAAGGTAGTCCTGCCCTTCACGGTTTTGCGCCGCCTCGACTGCGTTCTGGAGGCAACAAAACCTGCCGTGCTCGCCGAGTTGGAGGCCAAGACCAAGGCGGGCATCAACCCCGACCCGTTCCTGCTTCGAAAAGCCGGGCAGAGTTTCTACAACACCTCGCCCCTCGACCTCGACAAGCTGGTCGGTGATCAGGACAACATCCGCCAGAACCTCTACGCGTACATTCAGGGCTTCTCGTCTGCTGCGCGGGACATTTTCGAGCGCTTCGACTTCTTCACGCAGATCGAACGGCTGGCCAAGGCAGGTCTGCTCTACCTCGTTGCCGAGAAGTTCGCCAACATCGATCTGCACCCGGAGGTCGTCGACAACGCCCAGATGGGCCTGGTGTTCGAGGAGCTGATCCGCAAATTTGCAGAGATCTCCAACGAGACCGCAGGGGAGCACTTCACTCCGCGCGAAGTCATCCGCCTGATGGTGAACCTGCTCTTCATCGAGGACGACGATGTCCTCACCGCCGGCAACGCGGTGGTACGCACCATCTACGACCCCACCGCCGGCACTGGCGGAATGCTCTCGGTGGCGGGAGAACACCTGCTGGAGCACAACCCGGCGGCACGTCTTACTATGTTCGGCCAGGAACTGAACGACGAGTCCTACGCGATCTGCAAGGCGGACATGCTCATCAAGGGGCAGGACGTACGCAACATCATCGTAGGCAACACGCTCTCGGATGATGGTCACACCAACACCAAGTTCGACTACATGCTCAGCAACCCGCCCTTCGGCGTCGAGTGGAAGAAGGTTGAGAAGGACGTGCGCAAGGAGCACCTCGATAAGGGCCTCGATGGCCGCTTCGGCCCCGGCCTGCCGCGGGTGTCGGACGGCTCGATGCTGTTCCTGCTCCACCTCATAAGCAAGATGCGCCCCGCCGCCGATGGTGGCAGCCGCATCGGCATCGTGCTCAACGGTTCGCCCCTCTTCACCGGCGGCGCCGGCAGCGGTGAGTCCGAAATCCGTCGCTACGTACTGGAGAACGACCTGGTCGAGGCCATCATCGGCCTGCCGACGGACATGTTCTACAACACGGGCATCAGCACCTACATCTGGATTCTATCTAACAAGAAGCCCGAAGAGCGCAAAGGCTGGGTGCAACTCATTGATGCCAGCAGCTTCTGGCAGAAGATGAGGAAGAGCCTCGGCAGCAAGCGCAAGGAACTCTCCGAGCAGCACATCGCCGACATCACCCGCCTGTTCGGCGACTTCGTCGAGGCCGAGCAGGCCATCGTGCTCGACGCCGCGGGCAAGGAGCTCGCGCGGCAGATCCTGCTCTTCGGCGACCCGCAGCCCGTGGAGCCCGCGGGCGGCAAGGTGAAGATCGTGCCGATCTCCCGCGTCTTCAGGAACGAGGAGTTCGGCTACACGACGATCACCGTCGAGCGCCCCCTGCGCGACGCAGCCGGCAACGTCGTGCTCGGCGAGCGCGGCAAGCAGAAAGGCAAGCCCCAGCCCGACAGCAGCCTGCGCGACACCGAGAACGTGCCGCTGCTTCAGGACATCGACGCGTACTTCGCGCGCGAAGTCCGGCCCCACGCGGCGGACGCCTGGATCGACCGCGACAAATTGAAGGTCGGCTACGAGATCCCGTTCAACCGCCACTTCTACGTCTTCGAGCCGCCGCGCAGCCTGCACGAGATCGACGAGGAGCTGAAGGGCGTCACGGCGCGGATCATGGCGATGCTGGAGGGGCTGGCGGAATGAACGCCGTGTCAAATTACGCTCCCCGAACCCCTGCGGCGCTGGACATGCCGGGTGCGTTTGCGTACTATTTCGTTCAACAACACCCGCCACGCCTCTCTACGATGCGCACCAGGCGGGTTTCTCGTTTACGGGGTCGGTAATGGCGTTCGACAAACCGCCCCTGAGTGTCGATGCCCAGATCGACCTGCTAGCCGCCCGCGGCATGCACATCCCGGATCGCGCCCGAGCCCGGCACTACCTCACCCACGTCAACTACTACCGCCTGCGCGCCTACTGGCTGCCCTTCGAATGCCCTCCTTCGGACGGCGACGCGCACGCTTTTGTGCCGGGGACGAACTTCGAGACGGTGCTTACCACCTACGTCTTCGATCGCGAGCTGCGGCTCCTGTTGCTCGACGCCATCGAGCGCATCGAAATCTCCCTGCGCACCACCTTCGCTCAGCACCTGGCCAGCATCTACGGGCCGTTTGCCCACGATAGCCTCACCCTGTTCAGGGACAGCGCCGACTGGAACAAGAGCCAGGACGAACTCCGCAAGGAATACGACCGCAGCCGCGAGACCTTCGCCAAGCACTACCGGCAGCGCTACCCCGAGCTGCTCACACCGCCCATCTGGGTGGCTTGCGAGCTGATGACCCTGGGACACCTCTCCCGCTGGCTCAAGAATCTGGCAAAGCCCGACGACCGCCAGCGCATCGCCGACCACTACGGTCTGGACGAGCGCGTGCTGCTCTCCTTTGCCCACCACCTCACCGTGGTCCGCAACCACTGCGCTCACCACGGCCGGGTGTGGAACCGGCGCTTCGCCCTGCGCTTCACGCTGCCGACCAAGAAACCCAGGCACATCGCCAGCGCCTTCAACCCCGGCGAACCGCAACTGATCTACAACACCCTCACCATGCTGGCCTACCTGCTCGATCTGCTCAGCCCGGCCCACACCTGGCGGCGCGAAATCCACGTCCTGCTGGCCGCCCACCCCGAAATCGACCCGGCGGCGATGGGTTTTCCGGCGCACTGGCGGGAGTCGGAACTGTGGAGGGTGGTGGCATGAGCCTGCCGAGGTATCCGGAGTACAAGGAAAGCGGGGTGGCGTGGCTGGGGGTGGTGCCTGCGCATTGGGAGGTTTCGACACTGAGGCGCGTGACTGTCGATAAGTGTGACGGTCCGTTCGGATCAGGGATCAAGTCCGAGCATTACACCGATGAGGGCGTGCTGGTAGTCAGACTTCAGAATATTCGCGCCGGACGGTTCCACTACGGTGAACCGGTGTTCCTGAGCCAATCCTATTTCGAGTCCGAGCTGCGAGGTCACGAGGTACTACCTGGCGACGTATTGGTTGCCGGCTTAGGCGATGAAAACAACCTCTTGGGGCGCGCATGTGTCGCACCACTGGGCCTTGGCGATGCTTTGGTAAAAGCGGACTGCTTCAGGTTTCGCCTAGAGTCATACCGAGTTCTATCGTCATTTGTGGCGATGCAGTTGAGTGCTAGCGCCCAGTCCGATGCAGGGATGCTGGCGAGCGGGACGACACGTTCGCGAATTCCGCTCAGCACAATGCAAACGAGACGGCTCGCACTTCCCCCCCTTGAAGAACAGACCGCCATCGCCTCCTTCCTCGACCGCGAAACCGACAAGATCGACGCGCTGGTGGCCGAGCAGGCAAAGCTCTTGACCCTGCTGGCCGAAAAGCGTCAGGCCACCATTTCCCACGCCGTCACCAAGGGCCTGAACCCGGATGCGCCGATGAAAGAATCGGGAGTGGAATGGCTGGGGAAGGTGCCGGCGCAGTGGCGTATTCGCCCCCTTAAGCAACTGGTCTCCTTTTCTAGCGGAGGCACCCCGAGCAAAGAGAACCTGGATTATTGGAATGGTGATGTTCCTTGGGCTTCGGCAAAGGACTTGAAAGTGGAAACGCTACATGACACCGAGGACCACATCACGCAACACGCTCTATCAACCGGAGCGGCGTCGATGCTCCCGGCGGGCTCAGTCTTGGTCGTAGTTCGTGGGATGATCTTGGCAAGGACTTTCCCAGTAACGCGAACAGCCGTTCCCATGGCAATCAACCAAGATCTCAAGGGATTACAGGCTACCGAGTCACTGAATGCTGGCTTTCTGACTTGGCTTCTCAGAGGCAGCGCGGACGAGTCATTGCGACGTCTTGATGAGGCCGGGCACGGTACAAAAGCATTGCGCATGGATGTTTGGTCGTCGATGCAACTGCCCGTTCCACCAACAGGTGAGCAAGCTGACATCATCACGTTCCTCGATGCCGAAACCGCCCGCCTCGACGCCCTCACCGCCGAAGCGACCCGCGCCATCGCGCTACTCAAGGAACGTCGCAGCGCGCTGATCTCCGCCGCCGTCACCGGCAAGATCGACGTGAGAAATACTCTCCCTCCACAGGAAGCCTGTCATGCGTGAAGGTCTCAGCCACCGCATCGTCGCGTTCATCGCCAATCTGCTGCCAATTTACACCCACGCCCTGATCGATGATCGCCACTGCGCCCGATCGTTGATCGACGGCACCTTGATCCTGCCGGTGGAGGAGTCCGAAGAGGAGGAGGAGGGCAGGCTCGAAGTCCATTGGCAGGGCGACCCGGCACGCCGTACCGAGGTGCAGGGGGTGTTCATGGCGAGTGTCGCCATCGCTCGCTACGTCGAGGTCACAGCCGTTCCCGACTCAGCGACGACGAAGGCACGTTACGCCCACATGTCTCAGCACTTCAGCTTCAAGACCGGCGTATCCCTGATCCTCGAAGAGCCGGATCCGGAGAACGCCATCGCTGAAATGTTGAAGGGGGCGACCAAGCTCCTTGGCAAGGAGGCGGTCAAGGAAATCGTCAAGAAAACCATCGGCCTGTGATGAGCACCCTCCACCAGGAAATCCACTTCGAATCCGCCATCTGCGATCACCTAGCTGGCCACGGCTGGCTGAACGCGGAGGGCGACGCCGCCCACTATGACCGCCTAAACGCCCTTTTTCTGCCCGACCTGCTGGCCTGGATGGAGACGACCCAGCCTGAGAGCTGGCAGGTGCTGGCCAAGACCCACGGCCCGGCGCTGCCCAAGGTGCTGGCCGAGCGGGTGAGGAAGTGCCTCAACGATCACGGCACCCTTGAGGTGCTGCGGCGTGGGGTGGAGTTGGTGGGGTTGAAGAAGCCCCTGTCGCTGGTGCAGTTCAAGCCGACGCTGGGCCTCAACCCGGCGATCCAAGCGGCCTACGCGGCGAACCGGCTGCGGGTGGTGCGGCAGGTGCATCACTCGCTCAATAACGCGCAGGAAGCGGTGGACTTGGTGCTGTTCGTGAACGGCATCGCGGTGGCGACCGCCGAGCTCAAATCCGACTTCACCCAGCGCGTCGGCGACGCGGTGGACCAGTACCGCTTCGACCGCGACCCGGCGCCCAAGGGCGGTCTGGTGGAACCCCTGCTTAACTTCCCGGGCGGCGCACTGGTGCATTTTGCGGTGAGCCAGTCGGAGGTGATGATGAGCACCCGGCTGGCCGGCACGGCGACCACCTTTCTGCCCTTCAACCAGGGCAACCATGGCGGCGCAGGCAACCCGCCCAACCCCTTCGGCTTTGCCACCTGGTATCTGTGGCAAGAGGTGTGGCAGCGGGACAGCTGGCTCGAGATCCTCGGCCGCTATCTCGTCGGCGAACGCAACGACAAGAGGCAGCTCACCGGCGTCATCTTTCCCCGCTACCACCAGCTCGACGCGACCCGCAAGCTGGTGGCCAACGTGCTGGAGCATGGCATTGGCGAGCGTTACCTGATCCAGCACTCCGCCGGCTCCGGCAAGACCAAGTCCATCGCTTGGACAGCCCACTTCCTCGCCGACCTGCACGACGCGTCGCACCGCAAGCTGTTCGACAGTGTGCTGGTGGTCTCCGACCGCACGGTGCTCGACGACCAGTTGCAGGAGGCGATCTTCGACTTTCAGCGCACCACCGGCGTGGTGGCGACCATTACCGATGAGCACGGCAGCAAGAGCGCCCAGCTGTCCCAAGCGCTGAAGGACGGCAAGAAGATCATCGTGTGCACGATCCAGACCTTCCCCTTTGCGTTGAAGGCAGTGCAACAGCTCGCCGCCACCGAAGGCAAGCGCTTTGCCGTGATCGCAGACGAGGCCCACAGCTCGCAGACCGGCGAGGCGGCGGCCAAGCTCAAGCAGGTGCTGTCGGCCGATGAGCTGGCCGAGCTTCAGGACGGCGGTGAGATCGACACCGAGGCGCTACTGGCCGCCCAGATGTCGGTCAAGGCTGCCCAGGACAAGGGCCTCACCTACATTGCCTTCACTGCCACGCCCAAGCAGAAGACGCTGGAGCTATTCGGCCGCAAGGACGCCGACGGCCTGCCGCAGCCCTTCCATGTGTATTCGATGCGTCAGGCGATCGAGGAGGGCTTCATCCTCGATGTGCTGAAGAACTACACGACCTACAAGCTCGCCTTCAAGCTCGCCAACAACGGCAAGGAGTACGACGAGAAAGAGGTGGAGAAATCCGAGGCGCAGAAGGAGATCATGCAGTGGGTGCGCCTCCACCCCTACAACATCAGCCAGAAGGTTCAGGTGGTGGTGGAGCACTTTCGCGAGAACGTTCAGCCACTCTTGGCCGGCAAGGCGAAGGCGATGATCGTTGTGAGCAGCCGCAAGGAGTCGGTGCGCTGGCAGAAGGCCATCACGAGCTACATTCAGAAGCGTCAGTACAAGCTCGGGGTGCTGGTCGCCTTCTCCGGCGACATTACCGATACCGATAGCTACCCCGAACCCGTGACGGAAAAAAGCAAGGAGCTGAACCCCGGCCTGAAGGGGCGCGACATCCGCGATGCCTTCTCCGACTCGAACTATCATCTGCTGCTGGTCGCCAACAAGTTCCAGACCGGCTTCGATCAGCCGCTGCTGTGCGGAATGTACGTGGACAAGCGGCTGGGCGGCATCCAGGCGGTGCAGACCCTCTCGCGCCTCAACCGTGCCCATCCTGGCAAGGACACCACCTACATCCTCGACTTTGTGAACGACGCCAATGAAGTGCTGGCTGCGTTCAAGACGTACTACGAGACTGCGCAGCTCGAAGCCAACACCGACCCGAATCTGGTCTTCGACTTGCGGGCCAAGCTGGATGCGTCAGGCCACTACGACGGCGCCGATGTGGATCAGGTGGCCAAGGTGGAGATGGACCCGAATGGCACCCAGGCCCAGCTCAGCGCGATCCTGGCACCTGTGGCCGACCGGCTGCTGAAGCGCTACAAGGCCTTGCAGGCCCAGCGGGCTGCTGCCGAAGCGAGCAAGGACAAGGAGGCGGCCCAGGCTGCCAAGGACGCCATGGATGTGCTCGTGCTCTTCAAGAGCGACATGGGGGCCTTCACCCGGCTGTACGCCTTCCTTTCTCAAATCTTCGACTACGGCAACACGGACATCGAGAAGCGCTTCATCTTCTACAAGCTGCTGATCCCCTTGCTTGATTTTGGCCGCGAGCGGGGCGCTGTGGATCTGTCGAAGCTAGTGATGACCCACCACAACCTCAGGAACAAGGGTCAGCAGGCGCTTGACCTCAAGAACGGCGAGGCAACCAAGTTGGCGCCGATGACCGACACCGGTAGTGGCAGCGTTCAGGACAAGGAGAAGGGGCCGCTCGACGAAATCATCCGCAAAGTGAATGGACTCTTCGAGGGCGAACTGTCGGACAACGACCAGCTGGTTTATGTGAACGGCGTCTTGAAGGGCAAGCTGCTGGAAAACGAGACCCTCGTTCAGCAGGCTGCCAACAACAGCAAAGAACAGTTCGCCAACTCCCCCGATCTGGCCGACGCCTTGATGAATGCCATCATGGATGCGCTGGACGCCCACAACACGATGAGCACCCAAGCTCTCGGATCGGAGCGGATCCGGGAGGGGCTGAAGGAGACCCTGCTGGGGCCCGCGCAGCTTTACGAGACGCTACGCATACGGGCACAGGGACAGTCGCCAAGACCTACAGCTTGACGGCTCCGACGACTGAACACCTGTGGACCCATCAGCGAGTTACTGCCGCGACCATCGCTCCAACACGACGTACACGTTCTCCCTTTTTTTGTCGAAACTGTACCGGGCAACCCGACTGCAATTTGGAGTGCCAGGCTCCTTGAGCTTGTCCAGAGCTTTGATCAGGCTGTCCCGAAAGTTGCTCATTTTCGATTCGTAACCAGATAGCTTGAAGAGCGTTTTGACCGGTAGCCACTTTGCTTCCTTGTGGGTCGCATAGAAGCTACCAAGCCAGCCACGCAAGCCGTCGTAGTCGACAGCCTGTAGGTCTATAGCAGTCCAGGCTGCGATGCCGAACAGCTCTGCCACGGATTCCGTTACACGGAGCGTCAGGGTGTCAGCCCCCTTTAACTCACCGCTCGCGGAGCCATCATCGAAATCGACCGCAAGGAGCTTTGTGACTTCAATGTCGAGGCGATCGCTTCGGATCCGGATCTGAGCGAAGCTGAGACGGAGAAGGCTGGCCTGGATCCCCATGTAAGTTTTGGCATTGTGAGTGCCCCCCATCCGGTTGGCGAACTCGTAGTAGCTTGTTCGCACCTGTTTCGTGCCGTCGAGCGGGGCCAGAGGTTGTTCTCGGTAGTAGTCGAGACATGTAGCGTAGACCTGACGATCGAACTGGCAGAGCCGGTAGCCGCTAAACAGAAAGCGCAGGTTGTTCATCGACGCGATCACTTCGTTAGCGACGATGAGCGACTTGTCGCCCTCGAGAATCAGTTGGTTCGACTTCTGGATACTCGAACTGGTCGAAAAAAGGGCGGTGCGCAAGAACGCGTCTGGCAACCCTCGAGTTACGCTCGACCAGTTGGGCAGGAATACCTCACGACCTCTTCGAGTTGACTGTCGAGTACGAGCTTTCGAGAGTTCTTGATTCGTGGCTGTCTCCGGCAGCACCAAAACAGCAGGCTCGGGTTCAGTGGCAGCTGCCGCCCTCCGGTCCAGCCGGTCCGCTTCGTCGTTGAGTTCTTCAGCGGCCTCGAGCGGGATAAGCTGAAAGCCCGGAGGGCACAACATGGCAGCGTCCGACGTACGCCTTGCGAGATCACGCAATTCCTCGGCTCGATCAGAAAGGTTCTGGCGGCGCTTAGTCGTCATGGCAAGTCCTTTCCGAGGTAGTGCGGATAATGCTGAACACGAGCAGACAGTGCATCTCCGAGCTGGTAACGCCTTGCTCGTCACGAAGTGCGTCGAGCTGCTGATGAAGGTGCCGAGGAGCGGGGGTGCTCCCTTGACGCGTGTGAGCTGAGTGCCGCAGGGGGCGATGGGTATGAGTCATGATCGAAAAAGTGAGGGTAGAGTCCCTGTATAGGTAAGGGGAGGCTCAATGCCGAAGATAATTTTCGAGATCTGGATGTTTGGGGGCAGGCAGCTCATGATAATAAAGTTGAACTTGACAGGCGAAAAACATGAACTCCGCAGCGTCAAGGAATGAACTCCACAGATTTTAAACATGAACTTCGCAGATTTAATATTTCATTTGTATATTTATTTCCCTTGCAGATAAGGTGTTTACACCATATACACGCGATTCCTAGCCTTTTTAGCCTTTGATAACCTGTGTAGCCGCTCCTCTTGGGTGAGGCGTTCTCCATCACTACGCCCCGGCGCGACAAATCTTGAGAGGTGAGGCGCCATTGAGGAGAGGAGTGCTGGCGCTGATCCGCGGAGGGAAGGGGGTACCCCTGCATAGCATCAGATTTTCAAGGATGCGAAGGACCTGGCGTCAGCCACCTGGTCAGCTTGGTTCAACGCATATTTTGGGACGGTTCCCGCATATGTACGGACGAATCGTGGTCTCGTCCAATGTTGAGGTACTGGATAGTTTGAATTGGTGGATGCACGAAGGCCCAACACCCTGCTGCGCTTGTGGAGGTGGGCGCTGGTTCTGCTCACCAACATTCAAAAGCGGCTGACCAGGGCGGCGAGTGCTGGCGCAGGTGAGGTTCTTCACCGGCCCCCTTGGCCAGTCGCCGTTGCCGTTGGGACTTCAGGCGTCCGCACGTCGTCGTCTCGCAGCGGCAGGGATGGCGTCGACACCCTGTAAACCGTCCCGATATATGCGTAGAACTATGGCGGTCAGGCGGAAGTTACGCATATCTCGGGACGCCTGAAGTCCCAACACCCTGCTGCGCTTGCGGTGAGGGGCGCTGGTTCTGCTCACCAACATTCAAAAGCGGCTGACCAGGGCGGCGAGTGAGGTTCTTCACCGGCCCCCTTGGCCAGCCGCCGTTGCCGCTGGGACTTCGGGCGTCCGCACGTCGTCTCGCAGCGGCAGGGATGGCGTCGACAACCTGAGAAACGTCCCGATATATGCGTAGAACTATGGCGGTCAGGCGGAAGTTACGCATATCTCGGGACGCCTGAAGGCCCAACACCCTGCTGCGCTTGCGGTGAGGGGCGCTGGTTCTGCTCACCAACATTCAAAAGCGGCTGACCAGGGCGGCGAGTGCTGGCGCAGGTGAGGTTCTTCACCGGCCCCCTTGGCCAGCCGCCGTTGCCGTTGGGACTTCGGGCGTCCGCACGTCGTCTCGCAGCGGCAGGGATGGCGTCGACACCCTGTAAACCGTCCCGATATATGCGTAAAACTACGGCTGTCAGGTGGGTGTTACGCATATCTAGGGATGCCTGAATGCGTTGCAGGTGAGGTTGCGGACCATCTTGGCGTTTCGCGCGCCACGCTCTACCGAAGTTTAGCCAAGAGTTCTGGTTGATTTGTAGTGTGATTGTTGTTCTGCTCGGCCTCATCAGCACGTTGCGATCAGTTGATCGAAAGAGGTGTTATATTTCCATTGTCATAGTATTGGATCGATAGCGGTGCTGCGGGGCGTCATATGCACGGGAGACCGATGATGGAAGGCAGCGATGAGGGGTCGGCTGCTTCGACGCCGCTCAACACGGCAAGCAGTACCGGAGGAGAATCGCCAGCGACGCCACTTGAGGAGACTCTGAAGCGTCTTGCTCGGGGCGAGCCCACAGCTCTTGCAGGGATTCTTCACAACGTTGAGAGTCACGCCGTTGTCGAGGGTACTGAAGTCACTGCCCACTGCCACTGCCTAAAGCTTGATGGGAACGGGCGTCCTCGGATCGAAGACTTAGTTAGGGTCACAGTAGAGCACATACTTGACTACGCGATCCCCCGTAGCCAAATCCGTGAAGCTCACGATGAGTACGTGCAAACGCGCTCCACTCAGAAGCTCGTTCGTTTGGCAAACGATGCCAAAGAGCTGTTCACGGATCTGGAGCAAAGTGGAGAAGGGGGGGAGCTCCTCCTGTTCGCCCTAGCAGAAAAGATCCTGCGGCTGCCACAGCTTATCTGCAAGATGAGCCTTAAGACGAACGCTAGAATGCACGTTCACGGGGCTGATGGTCTGCATGCTGGTGTCGATTCGACCACTGTTAAGCTCTTACTCTACTGGGGCGAATCCAAGATCTACGGAAACGTCACCGCGGCGGTACGTGAGTGCCTTGCTTCGATTGCGCCGATGCTCACTGAGCAATCTGCTGGTCGGCGAGATCTGCAACTACTCCAAAGGCATGCTGATCTTGATGACTTCGCGCTAGAAGCGGCCCTCAAGAAATTTCTCGACCCCGACTCCGAAGAGTTCAATTCGTTGGAGTTCAGAGGGCTTTGTCTCGTTGGCTTCGACTGTGACGCGTATCCCACAGGGCGTACTGCGGCTGAGCTCACGGCTCTCGCCAATCAGATCACCATGAAGCTCCCAAGTTGGAAAGGGCATGTCAAAAGACGAATTGCCGCTGAAGAGTTGGACGCGTTTGCCATGCACTTCTTGTTCGTCCCGTTTCCCTCTGCCGATGTCTTCAGACAGTTGATCCGTGATCAGTTGGGGCTAGGAACGCAAGCTGCAACTATGGAGCACGAATCGGCTTCTAAAGAGTCGCCTATCTCGGCTGTCGTCAAGTCGCCCAGAGGATCTCGAGCAGCGCCTGTGTCCAAGGGTTCGGATGGGCGACCGCGAGGGTCGAAGGTAAGGGAGAGTCCCAGTGGCGCTGCGTGATCTCGGAGGCTGGCTGCTCGGAGTTCCGGGTTTTCGCCGACAGTCCGATAGGGTCGTGATTGACGCAGCCTGTGGTGAGTTGGGGGCGCGATTCAGCCGTAGGGAAGGGCACCAAGGGCTCCAGCATGACTGGGGGTATCTGCTCCTGGCAGGGAGCCTCCTAGCGCAGTCTGACAAGGGAGCCTGTCAAGCCGCCGCACTTCGAATCGCGCAGACTTGCCTCTGCGATGGCTCGGCGACAGAGGTGCAGCGTGACTCGGCTGCGCTGATCCTTGATGCTCTTGCGAATCATCCAGCAATCGAGTTGGCCGTTCAGCGGGCATGGCTGCCGCGCTCTGCGTTCATGTTTTTTCGGGCACCTCGAAAAACCCTCGACTCTGTCGATGCAGGCGTTGTAAGTTATTGATTTAACGATGCCGGCTTTTCAGAAAATGAGGTTTTTCGAGGTGCCCTTTCGTTGATACTCCGTAGGGAAGGGCGTAGCAGCGTTGCCGCCCCCATACCTCGCCCTCCTGGCCAGCCATTTTTCTCCCCTAAAAGATAATTTTTGCACTCACTTGAGCCGAATTAGCATGCTGGGCGTTCACTTGACACGTCATAAGCATTTGTCGAAGGATATCTTTGGCGACATTGCGACCGCGTTGGAGTTTAACGACCAGAGCGTCAAACAGGTGGTCAGCAACATCCATGAGTTGAAGGACCAACTTCCGGAAGCAATGCAGAAATGCCTAGCTTTCTTCACCGGTTGTGATCGTACTCGTCAAGGCTACGATGGACTGATTGCTGCGCAGTAGTACCAGTCAAAAAATGTTGTTGGAGACAACTTTGCAGCCGAGTTCAGGATACTGTGCAGCATCTGGGAGGCACTGTCACCAGACACAGTACTAGCACCCTGTAGGACTAACGCAGCGCAAATTGGATAATACGTTCTTGTCCACTGAAATCTGCCCGAGAAATGAGCCGCTTCCATCCTATTGACCGTCAGACTGGCTACCTGCTTCCGCGCTCGGTCGATAAATGGCTCCCTGAAGACCACCTTGCCCGGTTTATTGTCGAGGTGGAAGTGGAAGTGGAGGTGGTGGATGGACTCGATGTCAGTGCCCTGGAGAAGGCCTACGCGGGTCGGGGCAACGCAGCGTATTACCCCTCGGTACTGTTCGCTGCTAGTGTATGGCTACAGGTGCCAAAGAAGATGTTGGGCGGTAACGGGATCAGTGAAGGCGTGACAAAGGCCCATTCTTTGTCGCTGACATCTGTGGGGTAGGGTTAGCGGTCCGCCATAGCTAATGAGTTTTAAGTCGATGGCATAGTTCAGGTCAGGCTCTAGATAAGCGTGTCTCCCGCCTGCTGCGCCCTGAGCCCCTGAACCGTCCCGAGATATGCGTGATTTTGCGCGGGTTGAGCAACTGGCAGGGCACTTCGTCCCGAGATATGCGTGCATCGCCCCCACCTGCTGCGTCCTGAACCCGTGAACCGTCCCGAGATATGCGTGATTATGGGCGGGTTGAGCACCGGGCAGGGCACTTCGTCCCGAGATATGCGTGCATCGCCCCCACCTTCTGCGCCCTGAACCCCTGAACCGTCCCGAGATATGCGTGATTTTGCGCGGGTTGAGCAACTGGCAGGGCACTTAGTCCCGAGATATGCCTGCCTCGAGACCACCAGCACGCTGCTTGAAGCACCACCGTCCCGAGATATGCGTGAACTGAGCCGGCGGGGCGCCTCGAAAGTGCCTGCGTCCCGAGATATGCGTGCTTTGAGGCCGCCAGCACGCCACCTGGAGCCCGCACCGTCCCGAGATAGGCGTGAACTGGGCCGGAGGAGCGCCTCGAAAGGGCCGGCGTCCCCAGATATGCGTGCTTTGAGGCCGCCAGCACGCCACCTGGAGCCCGCACCGTCCCGAGATATGCGTGGATTGAGCTGGCGGAGCACCTCGAAAGGGCCGGCGTCCCGAGCTATGCGTGCTTTGAGACCGCCAGCACGCGGCCTGGCGCTCCACACCGTCCCGAGATAGGCGTGAACTGGGCTGGCGGAGCGCCTCGAAAGAGCCTGTGTCCCGAGATATGCGTGCTTCGAGGCCGCCTGCACGCTACCTGGAACCCACCCCGTCCCGAGATATGCGTGCCTCGAGACCTCCCGCAGGCCACCTGGAGCCCGCACCGTCCCGAGATATGCGTCAACTGGGCTGGCGGAGCGCCTCGAAGGGCCTGCGTCCCGAGCTATGCGTGCTTTGAGACCGCCAGCACGCGGCCGGGAGCCCACACCGTCCCGAGATATGCGTGAACTGGGCTGGCGGAGCGCCTCGAAAGCGCCGGTGTCCCGAGATATGCGTGCTTTGAGACCACCAGAACACCACCTGGAGCCTCGCATCGTCCCGAGATATGCGTGAACTGGGCTGGCGGAGCGTCTCGAAAGCGCCTGTGTCCCGAGATATGCGTGCTTTGAGACCGCCAGCACGCGGCCGGGAGCCCACACCGTCCCGAGATATGCGTGCCTCGAGACCTCCCGCAGGCCACCTGGAGCCCCACCCCGTCCCGAGATATGCGTGGACTGAGCTGGCGGAGCGCCTCGAAAGGCCTGCGTCCCGAGATATGCGTGCTTTGAGACCGCCAGCACGCGGCCTGGAGCTCCACACCGTCCCGAGATATGCGTGATTTTGCGCGGGTTGAGCACCGGGCAGGGTACTTCGTCCCGAGATATGCGTGCATCCCGCCCGCCTGCTGCGTCCTGAAACCGTGAACGGTCCCGAGATATGCGTGATTATGGGCGGGTTGAGCACCGGGCAGGGCACTTTGTCCCGAGATATGCGTGCATCCCGCCCGCCTGTTGCGCCCTGAATCCCTGAACCGTCCCGAGATAAGCGTGGTTTTGCGCGGGTTCCCGACATTCGCCGCCATCGCGCGGCGGATGATATCGGCTCCGCGCCAGCCAGGCGCTTGATGCCCTCGCGCTAAAGGGGAGGCGCCGCTTGCACTGCGCATGTATGGATGCGGCCAGCCACTCCTGGCCAGCCATCTGTTCGCCTGCGTGGATCCTGCCCGGCCCCCGGCCGGGGCATAGCGCTGCGCCTTTGCGTCGCCGGATCGGCTAATTCGGATCGCCAGGGAAGTTCGGTGCAGGAAGAGGGACTGAGGGGTGTAGTGGCATTAAATAGGAGGATGGGGCACTGCACTGAGGGGGCTGGTTATCGAAAGAACGCAACGGCCGATCACCTATCCGTAAGCCCCCGGCGATCCCATCTTCACCCAGCCCGTTAGCTTGCTGAAGATAATGTCCACTACGCATCGAAGTGGACACTTACATGCGGCTGATGCTCGGTCTAGGTGACCTTCACATCCATCAGTTCTCGGGCGTGGTAGCGATCCGTGTAGCGCTGCCGGCCTGTCACAACATCCACGGTGATACGCGCGGGCCGGCTGTACACCTCGGCACCGAGCATGACCAGTTCATCCTCCAGATCGGTGACCCCCGTCTTGTACCAGGCCTTGATCGGCGCGGCGGGGTTCGACCCATCACTCCACCGGTAGCCCTTGTCTAGTTTCAGAACGTCCTTCTTGTCGAAAGGTGCGTTCTCGGCCCAGACGCAGTAAGTCTTGCGACCGCTACTTTCTAGAATATGAGAGAGGATCGTTCGGTCATTCAAGCCTGTCCGGGTCAGGAGGAACAGGAGGACATCTGCATCGATGAGCGCACGGTGGGCACCGTAGAATACGCCGCCCAACTGATAAGCCAGCCACTCAAGCTTCGTCGAGCCGGTCATCATTGCGTGCCACGGTGCCTCGCGCTGGGAGCATGCCCACCACTTGCTCTGGAACGAAGGCAGGCGAAGCTCAAGGAAACCCCGATCGAAGGGGGCGTTGTGGGCGATCACCAGATCCGCGCGGGCGATCGCAGCTTCGATGCGGGGCTCATCCAGGCGTTGTCCTGCGACATCCGCCTCACTGATGCCCGTCAGCGCCGTGATGCCTTCCGGAATCGGGCATCCCGGATCCTCAAAACCGCTGTAGCGCTCAAGGACGCGATGGATCAGACCGGTGCGGGGATGGAATTCAGCGAGGACATATCCGAGGTCGATGATCTTGTCCGTCGCCTTGTCCAGCCCGGACGTCTCGGTATCGATGACCATCACCACGCGAAGCTGCGCCGGATCGACACCATCGAGGGGGGCGTAGCTAACCGCTGGCTCGAAGCGGCGCATCACCTTGTAATCGTTGGTGGCTTCCAGTTGTTGTGCGAGAGCTTCGTAATTCATGGACAGCGCTCCGGGTGGGCAGGTCAGGCGTGCGGACGGGCGGGCGGTGCGACCTCCAGCGACGGGGCTGACGCGACACGTTCGCGCAAGGCCTTCCCTGGCTTGAAGTGCGGCCGATGTCGGGTGGGCACCAGGACCAAGACGCCGGTCTTGGGGTTACGGCCGGTTCGCGGCGGTGTCGTATTCACACTGAAACTCCCAAAATCCCGAATCTCGATGCGCTGCCCACCCGCGAGAGCGTCCTGCATCGCGGCAAGAATCACGGAAACGGCCGTGCCGGCATCCTTCTCGGACAGTTGTGGAAAACGTTGCGCCAGGCGCTCGTAAAGATCGGACTTCAGCATTTCCGGAGTTTAGCAAAAGGTGGCGCATCGATCAGAACGGGCCTGCGCTCCGATACAGTGCGACAAGCCGTCGCTTCGCTTGAGGATGGAGCCCCTTGCGGTTCTCCGAGTAGGCGAACCAGACCGCCGGCGGATCACCCTGGGTGCTCGCGAAGCCTAACAGTAGCCGGGATTGATCCGAGCAAGCGAACTGTAGGCTGGCCAGGAAGGGCAGGCGGGCATCTAGGTTGGTGCGGCGCAAGTGGCGCCTCCCCTCTAGCGCGAGGGCATCAAGCGCCTGGGTGGCGCAGAGCCTATGACATCCACCGCGCGCTGGCGGCGAATGTCGGGAGGCGTCCAGCGATTCGCGCCGTTGCTCACGAGTCACCGTCGCGCATGTCGCTGTGACGATGCTCGACGTTGCCATCGCTGCTTACTCGAGATTCAGGTCACTTTGAGTTCGGGCTGCCCTGATTAAGCATGCAAGGATCCTTTCATCGTAAGCACCTGGCTATCCCCTCTTGACCGAGCTTCAAAATGCATCAGGTATCCACTGATGCGGCAGCAGTTCTCCTTTCATTGGTGGTGGAGGGGCCCTTCGTGGTGGGCGCATCAGGCCATAGCCAGCTTCATGCGTTCCTTACGGTTAGCGTCAAGGGTTGCTTGCTTCACTACCTTGCGCTCTGACTTTATGATGAAAGTGACCAGCTTCGTGGTGTCGTTAACAAAGACGCGCAGGGCATCGGCCTCGGTTGCGATGACCTTCGCACCCAGCACTGCTGGTGTCGCCCCTAGTTCCACGGCGCCATCCAAGAGTTCCATCAGGACGGCATCACGTGCGGCAAGCTTCATCGCCTGGGCTTTCCGCGCAGCCTTGGTCTGCTTTGCTTTCACTGCGGCTTCTTTGCGAGTTGCGGCGGCTGCTTCAAGTTCGCCGCGCATCGCATCAATCTCGGCGCTGAGCTTGTAGAGGCGCATGTCGCGGTTATCAATCCAAAACTTGGCTGGTTTGATGCGGGCGGCCAGTTCTGCGGTGGTGCAAATAAGACCTGGGATGAGTTTGGCGCGGATTTGAGCAGCCCATGCCTTTTGGGGGGCCGTACCCGTCAATGCTGCCCAGCCACTCTCCTTTGCCTTGGCTTCTGCCGTGTCGATAGCTTTCCCATGTTTAATGCGCATCTCGTTTAGCTTCTCTTCACGACGCTGAGCGATTGATACAGGCGCCCGAAAATACTGGCCTGTGTCCATGTCATACCAGTCTCCACGTTCGTCTTGGTTGGGCATGTCAACCGAGGCAAACCAAGCTTGGAAGCCGGGGGCGGAAGAGTTTTCAGTGATGATGCGCATTTTGAAGCTCCTTGAAGTTTGTTGGTGAGTTTGCAGGCTCCTTTTGTTGGGCTCAGCGTTAGAGTATAGGAAGGCGTCAAGCGTAATTAGCGACTAATTAGCAATATTTAAAAAATATTTACTCTTTGCCTGGGTTGGCTTTCAGTTGCTCGTTTGCTAACTAGATGAGATGCACGCACGCTAGATCACGCACTGAATGCAGCTAGCGCGCCGCGTCGCATCGAGTCGAGCATATCGCCGCATGCGCTCTAGGGTTGTCAGCGCATACTCCAGTTGATCAAGGGCTTGAGCAGCAGAACCGTGCGGCGCTCCACCTATGCTCGCGCCAGGTCGTGGATGCTGCCCGATCAGCAGTACCAACCCAAACAAGACAAAGACGATGGAAGAATGTAACCGTCCGGCCATCCCACCCTTGACGTCATTTCGCCTCAGGTTGTGGCGTTCGCAGGCTGCCAGCGGTGCGGCAGCAGCTCCCCGATCCGGCTAGCCTTGTGGGTAGGCAAGCGGGTGAGGATGTCCTTCAGATAGGCATAGGGATCGTGCCCGTTCATGTGGGCCGACTGGATCAGGCTCATCACGACGGCCTCGCGCTGGCCGGCGCGCAGCGAACCGGCAAAGAGCCAGTTGGCGCGCCCGATGGCGATCGGCCGAATCCGGTTTTCAATCCAGTTATTGTGTGTGCCTTGCAAAGGCACGGTTGATTCGTCGGTGCAAGTCCGACCCGGCCAACTCTCGCTCCGGCCGGAAGCACAGGGAGCGGTCCAGGAGGTATGCGTACTGATCTTGCACTCCGTAAGCGATGCCCCGCATCGCCAAGCGGGCCGGCGTGGTGCTGCGCCAGACCTTCGAGAAGGAAGGCCGTAGCCTCAAGCGGCGGGCCGGCGGCTACGCCTACGCCAAACAGTACCGGAGCCTGCGCCGCGTGCTCAAGCGCCAGCGGACGATCCTGGGCAGGGTCATGCATGACCTGGAACGCCGCCTGCCGGCGCTGGCCGACGGCATGAAAGAGATCGTCACCCTGTGGCTGGAACGGGCCCGGCGCATCCACACCTAGCGGCCCAAGGACAAGAACAAGCTCTACGCCCTGCACGCACCCGAAGTCGAGTGCATCGGCAAGGGCAAGGCCCGCCAGCCCTACGAATTCGGGGTCAAGGTAGGCATTGCTACCACCGAGAAGGGCAACCTGATCGTGGGCGCCCGAGCCTTTCCCGGCAATCCCTACGACGGTCATACC